>Ga0247841_10001146_pt1 | contig 62659 bp, 63 predicted proteins | sample LaCruzMarch2015__2_FD_192410 | JGI IMG/M metagenome (GOLD analysis project Ga0247841, IMG submission 192410) | Freshwater microbial communities from meromictic Lake La Cruz, Castile-La Mancha, Spain - LaCruzMarch2015_18m | ecosystem: Environmental > Aquatic > Freshwater > Lake | place: Spain...
GCCGTCTGATCCGATATGCCAAGCGGAAAATCTATCTGATTTTGGATAATCTCAAGGTTCATCATGCCAAGCGAGTGCAGAAATGGGTTCAAAAACACTCGGATAAGATAGAACTCTTTTTTCTTCCACCTTATACACCCGAACATAATCCCGATGAATATCTTAATCAGGATGTAAAACTCGAGATGTCAAAAAGACCGAAGCCGCGTAGAGAAGAGCCGTTAAAAAACATCCTGAAAAGTCACATGTGCAAAAATCAACGAAATAAAGAAAAGATTCAGAACTTCTTTAACCATCCAAAAGTTCAGTATGCCAGTTACCCTATTTAATTGCCGGAATAATAATTGCCATTAATGGTACCATAACAGCATAAATCCGATGGATTACGAATCAAGTTTTACGTTTACAAAAATGGTTTATTCCCTTATATTTACTACGTGTCGTTTGAAATAAGGATGTACTAATGGAAATATCGCGGGTGTTGACCCCAAATTTGATAATCTATCCCTTAGAAGCAACCTCCAAAGAAGAGGTCATTTCCGCATTGATAGATAAACTCTATGATGAACGCAAAATCACCGATCCCGACAGCGCTAAAAAAGCTGTCATCGACCGTGAAAATTTGATGAGCACCGGCGTCGGAAGAGGCGTCGCGTTGCCGCACGGTAAATATTTGGAAAGCGATGATGTTCTGGTCGCTGCCGGGATTTCTCCGGAAGGAATCGACTTCGCCGCTATCGACGCAGAACCGGTTCATATTTTCGTACTGTTACTGACACCCGAGCGCTTCCCCGGGAAGCATCTCGAATTGTTGAGCAAATTCTCGCGCTTGCTGAATTCGACGAAATGCCGCGAAGAACTGATGAACGCAAAAACACCCGAAGAAATAACCCGAACATTTTCCTGTTATGACGCCGCTGTGTAGGAGGTAATATGCCGTACTGTCCAAAATGCAAATATGAATTCGTCGAAGGCCTCACTGTTTGTCCCGACTGTGGTGACACATTGGTCGATCATCTCACCGAGGAAAATCTGACACCTGTTAAATGGGTTTTACTGACGACGCTTCCATCTCCTCTTCTGGCAGAAATGGTTCGCGGCGCGTTGAATAATGAGAACATTCCGGCGACTGTCGCATCGGATGTTCTGACCGGCGGATTACTCGCTCAATCGACCGGAACCGCTGGCGCTTATGCAAAAATCTTCGTCCCGGAAGAACACCTGGAATCCGCTAAACTTATATTATCAGGAATGGCTGACGCCCAATAATTTATCTATATTGAGTTCATAACCCCACACATCATATCCTCCGTTATGCAGTATCAAAATATCAAAGGAACAAAAGACATTTTGCCATCGGAATCATATCAATGGCAATTTCTGGAAAAATACATCGCCGAGTTCTTCGATAAAAATAATTATCAGGAAATTCGAACGCCTGCTTTCGAGATGACTGAACTTTTCGCGCGCGGTGTCGGTTCCGACACCGATGTCGTCTCGAAAGAAATGTACACGTTTCTTGACAAAGGCAACACCAGCCTGACACTCAAACCCGAACTCACCGCGCCGGTCATTCGCTCGTACATTCAAAACCGTTTGGATCAAATTTCCACCATTGTAAAGGTTTATTATATCGACGCGCTTTTCCGGCAGGAACGTCCGCAAAAGGGACGGCTGAGACAATTCCACCAGTTCGGATTCGAGATCATCGGCTCGCCGCACCCGGAAGCCGATGCCGAAGTCATCCAGACGATGTACGAACTTTACACGCAACTCGGCATCCGGGACTTGAACATCCGCCTAAACAGCATCGGCAGTCGCGAAAGCCGAAAAAATTATCTCGCCATTCTCAAATCTGAACTGATGCCTTTCCTGAACGATTTCTGTCCGACCTGCCAGCAACGTTTTCAGACGAATATTCTCCGACTTTTCGATTGCAAAGCCGAATCGTGCCAGCAAATTCTTGCCAATCACGCGCCGTCAATTTTAGATCATTTGTCCGAAGATGACCGCATTCATTTCGACGAAGTGAAACACCTGCTCGATCTGACCGGCGTTCCTTATTCGATCGACAACCGGTTAGTGCGCGGACTGGATTATTACACGCGGACAACGTTCGAGATCACCAGTTCGCTCCTCGGCTCGCAGGATGCCGTTTGTGGTGGTGGACGGTACGATCATTTGGTCGAAGATCTCGGCGGGAAACCGACGCCGGCCGTCGGGGTCGCATCCGGAATGGAGCGACTGCTTCTGATCCTCAATCAGATCGGCGGAATTCCCGAACCGCAAAAGCCGCTTCTTTTTATCGTTTCTCTGGGCGAGCAGGCACGTCGCCGGGGTTTTGTTCTCGCCGCCGACCTGCGGAAAAAAGGAATCGCCTGCGAGACGGATTTTCTCCGCCGATCCATGAAAGCCCAGATGCGCGAAGCCGACAAAAAGGCCGCCAAATGGGTCGTCATCATCGGCGACAATGAAATTGAAAAAAATATTGTTCTCCTGAAGGACATGACCGCCGGCAATCAAACTCCTTTCAAGATGGAAACGGCAACTGAAGAAATTTACCAATATATCAATCGGTGATCGACTGTTTTGTTCTCTCCCAATTATAACGATACTTCTACGAACAAATTCCCGACCAGACTTTCAACAGCGCCATTTTCCGGAAAGATACTATGACTCTTCCATTTCCCATTGAAGAAAAGTATTTCCATTATAGCCGCTACCTGCATGACCGTTTTCAGACGCGCGTTTACCGCGTTTCCATTGACGGTGGATTTACATGTCCGACGCGTGACGGTAGTAAAAGTGTAGGCGGCTGCCTGTATTGCAGTAACGACAGTTTCGCTCCCACTCGAGCAGAAACGTTGCTGTCGATCTCGGATCAGGTAAAAAACGGTACAGAGTTGATACAGCATTTTCACAAAGCCAAAAAGTTTTTATGCTATTTTCAGCCGTTTACCAATACGTACGCGCCAGTCGATAAATTGGAAAAACTCTACCGCGAGGCGCTCGCATTTCCGGATGTCATCGGCCTTTGCATCGGTACACGACCGGATTGTGTTTCGGAAGAAATCCTTCAATTGCTCGAAAATCTGAACCGCGATTCATATATTTCCGTCGAATTCGGAATCGAATCGGTTTATGATAAAACGCTGGCGTGGACAAAACGCGGCCATACGTTTGATGCCACCCGCCGGGCGATTCAGTCGGCAAAAGATCACGGCTTGCATGTTTCCGGTCATCTGATCCTCGGCTTCCCGACGGAAACGCCGGAAGAAATGCTTGCCACCGTCGATGTTCTGAACACTCTTGATATCGACGCACTTAAAATCCATCATCTGCATGTCGTTAAAACCACACCGCTCGCAAAAATTTATGCCGAGCAACCGTTCCGCGTCTTTTCTGAAAGCGAATGGATCACACTTGTCTGCGATTTTCTCGAAAGGTTGCGCCCGGACATTTCCATTCAACGGCTTTGCGGTGAAGCCAGAACCGGCACGTTGGTCGCTCCCGTCTGGAATCTCTCCAAAAGCGATATTATCGAAGGAATTTTAGCCGAACTGACACGGCGCGGTACACATCAGGGATTTTTATTCAACCAAATCGAACCTGAAAAATGACGACGCTGATCGCCGGAAGTTACACGATTCAAATCCTGGAAACCGGCCGGATGATGATGGACGGCGGCGCGGTTTTCGGACCGATTCCCAAAGTGCTCTGGCAGAAAAAAGTCGCCACAGACGAATTCAACCGTGTCGCGATGGTCACCCGCTCGATCCTGATTTCCGGCAACAATCGCCGTATTTTAGTCGATACAGGTCTTGGAACCCATCTTCAGGAAAAACTACGTAAAATCTATCGGATCGAAGCCGGGAGTGATAATTTGGCGACGGCGCTTACCGACGCCGGATGCCAGCCGAATGAGATCACCGACGTTATTCTCACGCATCTGCATTTCGACCACACCGGCGGCGCGCTGAATTTTGCAGGAGATGAACCACTCCCGGCATTTCCAAATGCCGTTTATCACGTCCAACGTACCAATTTCGATTGGGCGAATACGCCGTGCGAGATCGACCGCGCTAGCTACATCCGGCGGAATTATTACCCGCTTTTCGAGATGGAAAAGTTGCGATTGATCGACGGCGTAACTGAGATTTTTCCCGGTATCGAACTATTAACTTCCGACGGTCATACGCCCGGCCAGCAACATGTTTTGATCCACGATGGCCGCACGCCGGCTTTCTTCTGCGGCGATCTTTTCCCGACTGCTTTTCACCTGCCGACGGCATGGATCAGCGCCTACGACCTTCAGCCGCTCAAACTCATCGAAGAGAAAAAGCGCATCGTTCAGAGAGCCGTTGACGAGAACTGGCGCATTATTTTTCCGCACGATCCGGCTATCGCCGCCGCTTTTATCGAAAAAGAGAACGATACGATCAGCATCCGAAAGATCGCCGACGACGATTAAAAAGCGCTTGATTGATGCGTCCGGATGAGGCAAATTACAGGTAGAAAAAGGTGAATTGAAATTGAGTGAAATGGAAACAATATTCGAGAGTGAAGATAAAATTCGTTCTTTAAAAGACGCCAGTCGGTGGGCAAGTAATTACCTGAAGAAAAACGTCACAGAATCCAACATTGCCTATTTAGTCAATTACGGACGAATCAATAAAGCCCAAAACAATGGCTCCTTATCCGTGGATATTTCCGAGTTGAAAAACTACTATGATTCGTATTTTGGTAAGCGCGAGGTTCACTGGAAAAATCAGTTAGGCAACGATTTGAATTGGCATCTGAGTTTTGATTTCCTGAAGGAGGCCGACACAACGAAGCACGTCCACCGGCTTCATCCTTACAAGGGAAAATTTATTCCGCAATTAGTTGAGTATTTTTTAGACGATCATACCGACGAATTTAAAACCGATATATTTTTCCATAAAGGCGACATCATTCTTGATCCTTTTTGTGGAAGTGGAACAACCTTAGTTCAATCAAATGAACTTGGGATGCATGCGATCGGAATTGATATTTCCGCATTCAATGCACTGATAAGCAATGTGAAAATCGGAAAGTACGATCTATTTGCTCTCCGGGAAGAAATAGCAAAGATCACACATTCTCTTCGTGCATTTCATTTAAAGAGAAATATCCTTCAGTTCGATGCCGAACTTACCGAAAAATTATCTTCATTCGACAATGAGTTTTTCCCATCTCCCGAATATAAGCAAAAAGTTCTGCGGAATGAGATCGATGAGAATTCTTACGGTCAGATGAAATCCGATGAATTTTTAACGACATACTGGAAATTAATCCAAAAATACGGTATCACATTAAAACAATCGTCAGAAAGCAATTTTATCGAAAAATGGTATCTACAGCCGATAAGAGATGAAATTGACTTTGTTTTCACCCAAATTAAATCAATTCAAAATATCGATATAAAAAAAGCGATCAGTATCATTTTCAGTAGGACAATCCGTTCTTGCCGTGCGACGACTCATGCAGATTTGGCAACATTAATCGAACCTATGACAACGACTTACTATTGTGCCAAACATGGGAAAATCTGCAAACCGCTTTTTACAATTCTCAACTGGTGGGAAAGATACAGCAAAGACACCGTCGTCAGGCTATCGACTTTTAATAAATTGAGAACCGAAACCTTTCAACACTGTCTCGTCGGCGATTCCAGAGTAATTGATATTGTCGGAAAACTTGAAAACAAATGCCCGGATTTGGCAAGTCTTGTGCAGAACAAAAAAATCGATGGCATTTTTTCAAGTCCGCCGTATGTCGGTCTTATCGATTATCACGAACAACATGCTTACGCATACGATTTGTTCGGATTCGAGAGAAACGATGAGTCGGAGATTGGCCCACTTTACAAAGGAAATGGAAAAGAAGCGCGGGAATCTTACGTTCAGGGTATTTCCGATGCTTTAATCAACAGCAAAAAATTCCTGAAACCTGATTATAATGTTTTCCTCGTCGCAAATGATAAGTACGGTCTTTATCCTATAATTGCAGAAAAAGCAGGAATGGAGATCGTCAATCGCTTTCGACGACCGGTATTGAACCGTTCTGAAAAAGATAAAGGAGCGTATTCGGAAATCATTTTTCATATGAAAGGTTTGGAATAAATAAAATTTAAATGGAGGCGAACTTTGCCACTATCAATAGAAAAAATTAATTCCATTGAAAATATTCTGAGAAATAATCTCAGACATAGATTTCAAAATTATAATCCAGAGCCTGCTTCGATGCCTTTCCATACAAGATTACTTGGTAAAGACAGGTTGGCGTTATATTCTTTTATACATTCCCTAAACACAAATTTTGGAACGAGTATATTTGAACCTGTCGCATTAGCACTTGCATCAACAAATTTCGCAAGTGCTACTTCACAACAGAAGGTGGGATCACAAATTTCGTCAGGGGCACACCAAGTAATTCAGAATATCATGGACGGGTTGGCAACAGCTAATTTGTCTCCAAACAAACCGGACGAAATCAAAGCAATCAGAGCAGTTTGTAGACAAGGAGAAATGAAAACCGTTAAACCCACTAAGGTTGATATTAAACTTGTTGGTCATAATGGAACGATCTATTTATTTGATTTGAAGACGGCTAAACCAAACGCTGGTGGTTTTAAGGAATTTAAAAGAACACTTTTAGAATGGATTGCGGCAGCACTTGCCTCAAGTCCAGAAGCAGACGTTCAATCATTTATTGCAATTCCTTATAATCCATATGAACCAAAACCCTATAGCCGCTGGACGATGAGAGGAATGATTGATCTCAAAGAAGAATTAAAAGTAGCTAACGAGTTTTGGAATTTTTTAGGCAGTGATGGATCTTATGAACAATTATTAGATTGTTTTGAACGAGTCGGTATTGAATTACGGCCCGAAATAGATCAGTATTTCAACAGATATGTTCAGGAGCGGTAAATGCGAAGTGATAAAATTATTTATTCGATTCAGATCGCCGATGTTCAGACTGTTGCCGAACAGGAATTAGATCGAAAACTGACACAGGATGAACTTAAACTTGTCGCAGATGCGGCCATTAAAGATGATCATTTCGGATGGTATGAAGGTATTTCAGCAATTTTCAGATATTTAAATCTTATGCCGTCTAACAATGAGTGAAAAAACAATTAAAATCTTCTCCCGCCTTTCCGCCGCCTATCCGGCGGCGCATTGCGCATTGAATCACATCAATCCGCGCGAACTCCTGATCGCCACGATTCTTTCCGCTCAATGTACCGACAAGCGCGTCAATATGGTCACACCGGGACTATTCCGGAAATATCAGACGGCGCAGGCTTTCGCCGACGCCGACATCGACGAACTGAAGAACAACATCCGCTCGACCGGCTTCTTCAACAATAAGGCCAAAGCGATCAAATCCGCCATGCAGTCGGTTGTTTCCAAATTTAGTGGCGAAATTCCCGGCACAATGGAGCAACTTCTGCAACTTGAAGGCGTCGGCCGCAAAACCGCCAATGTTGTACTCGGTGATGCGTTTGGCGTGCCGGGCGTCGTAGTTGATACGCACGTCAAACGGCTGGCAAACCTGCTCGGTCTGACCCAAAACGCCGACCCGGAAAAGATCGAACAGGATTTAATGAAACAATTCCCCAAAGAACAATGGACAATGCTCGGCCACCTGCTGATCGAACACGGTCGGGCAATCTGCATCGCCCGTCGTCCGCAATGCGGAAAATGTGTCTTGAACGATCTTTGTCCGTCGGTAAAAACTTCATAGGATCATCATGCAAACTGAAGAAATCATTAAAAATCTACTCGCCAACATCGGCGAAAATCCCGACCGTCCGGAACTGCTGAAAACACCCGCGCGCGTCGCTAAATTCTGGCAACATGTCTCGCAAGGCTACAAGGTTGATATCCCTGCCATGCTGAAAGAGTCACTTATTTATGAGAATTATAACCAGATGATTGTCATTAAAGACATCGATTTCTTCAGTCTGTGTGAACATCATCTTGTGCCGTTTTTCGGCAAGGCGCACGTCGCCTACATTCCCGATGGGAAAATCATCGGCTTTAGTAAAATTCCACGCGTTATTACAGCTTTTTCCCAGCGCCTGCAGATTCAGGAACGCCTGACCCAGCAGATTGCCATGGCGCTGAACGATGCGCTCGAACCGAAAGGTGTCGGCGTCATCATCGAAGCTCGTCACCTCTGCATGCAAATGCGCGGCGTCGAGAAGCAAAATTCCAACATCACCACCAGCGTTATGCTCGGTGAATTGCACGACGAACCGCAAGCCCGCGATGAATTCCTGAAATTGATTAGCCGACAATAAAAATGCCTCACATCGGTTGTCATGTCTCGGTAGAAAACGGTCTGGAAAAAGCCCCGGCTCGCGGGCACGAACTCGGTTGCGAGGCGATCCAGATTTTCACATCGAACCAGATGCAATGGAAAGGTATTCCCGTCTCATCTGAAACCTCCGAAAAATTCGCCGCCGAACAGGAACAACAGCAAATCCACACCGTCGTTGCGCATGATTCCTATCTCGTCAATCTTGCTAGTCCGGATGCCGTTAAACTCGCACTTTCACGCAAGGCTTTCATCGAGGAAATCCAGCGTTCGCAGGCATTGCAGATTCCGTACATCGTCTTTCACCCAGGCTCGCACATGGGCGAGGGCGTTGATTATGCTTTGCGGAAAATCGCCGAAAGTCTCGACGCGGCCATCGAACAAACGCCGGAATGTTATTCTATGTTGTTGCTGGAGATAACGGCTGGTCAGGGCACGAACGTCGGCAACACTTTCGAGGAATTGCGGAAAATCATCGACTATTCGGTTCATCCCGAACGGCTGGGAGTTTGTTTCGATACCTGTCATGCTTTTGCCGCCGGTTACGATTTAAGCACCGCTGAAAAATATCAGGAAACATTTAAACGCTTCGATGACATTATCGGGCTTGAGCGGTTAAAATGTTTTCACCTGAACGACAGTAAGAAACCGCTCGGTTCGCGCGTTGACCGGCATGCCAATCTCGGGGAGGGATTTCTGGGCTGGGAGGTATTCAAGCGAATTGTCAATGACGAACGCTTTGTCACCTTGCCAATGATTCTCGAAACGCCCGGCGGCGATGAGAATTTTGCGAAGGAAATTGCTACGCTGAAAAAGGCGATGGTAAATAATGAGGTTTAGATGGAAAGTTATGATTTAATCGTCATCGGTTCCGGTCCCGGCGGATACGTAGCCGCTATCCGTGCCGCGCAACTCGGGATGAACGTCGCCTGCATCGAGAAGGCCGAGCTCGGCGGAATTTGCCTGAACTGGGGTTGTATTCCAACCAAAGCCCTGATTAAAAACGCCGAAGTCTGGAAAAATCTCAATTCGCTTGGGGAATTTGGTATCATTGTCAGTCAACCGGAACTGGATTTTGGAAAAGTCGTCCGGCGTAGCCGCGATGTCGCCGCGCGTCTTTCAAAAGGCATCGAATTTCTCTTCCGGAAAAATAAAATCACAGTCGTCAAAGGTTCCGGAAAGCTCCTTGATGCCAGTACTGTTGAAGTCACGAACCCGGACGATAATTCTACAATTCAACTCGGTGCGAAAAATATCATCCTCGCGACTGGCGCGCGCACACGCTCAATTCCCGGTGTGGCAATTGACGGCAAGCGCGTCATCGGCAGCCGCGAAGCAATGATTCTCCCGCAAATCCCGAAGTCCATTATCGTCATCGGCGCAGGTGCGATCGGCGTCGAATTCGCCTATATTTACAATTCATTCGGTGCCGAAGTGAATATTGTCGAAATGTTGCCGCAGATTCTGCCGATTGAAGATGAAGAAATCGCCAAAGAACTGACGCGCTCATTCCGTAAAAACCGGATCGGCATTCATACCGACGCGAAAGTCGAAAGTGTCCTGTCGAAAGATGATTCCGTTGAAGTCGTCATCGATACGAACGGCGTTAAGAAAACGCTCACGGCGGAATATGCGTTGATGGCCGTTGGCGTTCAACCGAATTCCGAAAATCTTGGCCTGGAAGAAATCGGCATTGAGACACAAAAAGGCTGGATAAAAATCGATGAGCATTTTCAGACCAATGTTCCGGGCATTTTCGCCATCGGTGATGTCATCGGCAATCCGTGTCTGGCGCATGTGGCCTCGGCAGAGGGCATTCACGCGGTCGAATTCATCGCTGATAAAAATCCTGAACCGGTCAATTACACGGCAGTTCCCGGTTGTACCTATTGCCAACCGCAGGTTGCCAGCGTCGGCCTGACCGAAAAAAAATCTCTGGAGCAAAACCGTGAAATAAAAGTCGGCCGGTTCATGTTCCGCGCCAACGGCAAAGCGATCGCTTCCGGTGAAATTGACGGCTTCGTCAAAGTGATTTTCGACGCCAAAACGGAAGAACTGATCGGTGCGCATATCATTGGAGCGGAGGCGACCGAACTTTTACCCGAACTGACCCTGGCCATTAACCGCAAAATGACTTTCGATGAATTCAAGCAATCCATTCACGCGCACCCGACGCTTTCCGAAGCGATCATCGAAGCCATGCACGATGCTTTCGGAGAATCGGTTCATCAATAAAACATGAATAATAAATTCTCCGCGTCCTCAGCGCACTCCGCGGTAAAAAAAATAGACGTTATTGACCTCGGATTGTGCCCCTATGGTAAAGCCTGGGAAATTCAGAAACAGTTGCATGCTGACCGGCTCGCCGGAAAAATTCCCGATACGCTGATTCTCGTCGAACATCCGCACGTTTACACCCTTGGAAAAAATGCCGATGCGCGTCATCTGATTGCCTCTCAGGAGTATCTGAAAAATCGCGGCATCGAAATCTTCAGCGTCGATCGCGGCGGTGATATTACTTATCACGGGCCGGGACAATTGGTCGGCTACCCGATTTTTAATCTGACACAACACAAAAAAAGTATCGCTTGGTATGTTAATAACGTCGAGGAAGTTCTGATTCGGATGCTGACTGGCTTCGACATTCGGGCGGTAAGAATCAAGGGTCTGACCGGAATTTGGATTAACGACAAAAAGATTGCGGCCATTGGTATGCGCGTCTCGCGCTGGGTGACAATGCACGGCTTTGCATTGAATGTCAGCACCGATCTTTCTTTATATAGCGGAATCATTCCATGCGGTATTGCGACCAAAGGTGTGGCGCGAATGTGCGACCTGAATCCGGCTGTTTCGATGGAAGCGGTCAAAGCGGCTGTCATCAAAGAGTTCGTTGCGCAGTTCGGCTTTGCAGAACCACGAATGGACTTGAATAATAATTAATGATATTTAGAATATGTTTACTGTTAAAAGATATTAGCGTGAATTCGCGTTCATTAGCGGTTTTACTAATTCGTGGTGAAAAATGAAACCGGACTGGCTGAAAGTTAAATTTACCGTCAATAACGATTTCCGTGATCTACGCAAGATTGTCAGCGATAACCGGCTTCACACCGTCTGCGAGTCGGCGTGTTGTCCGAACCAGAGCGATTGCTGGCAGCGACGGACGGCAACGCTGATGATTCTCGGGAACACCTGCACGCGCAACTGCCGATTCTGTGCCATCGAATCCGGAAAACCGCTACCGGTCGATCCGGAAGAACCGCTGAAAGTCGGAAAAGCCGTAAAATTGATGGGCTTGAAATATGCCGTGATCACTTCGGTTACCCGTGATGATTTGCCCGATGGCGGAGCCGCCATTTGGGCAGAGACGATTCGCGAAATCCGCCGCCAGAATCCCGGCTGTAAGGTTGAAGTTCTGATCCCGGATTTTCGCGGTAACATTGCCGCGCTCGAAATCGTGCTGAACGCTAAACCAGACATTTTCGGCCACAATCTTGAAACCGTTCGTTCACTGTATCCGATTGCCCGACCGCAGGCGGATTACGAACAATCACTCCGCGTCATCGCGGAATCTAAAAAGCGCGGCACCGTCACCAAAACAGGTATCATGGTCGGACTCGGCGAAACCCGCGAGCAGGTTATCGAACTAATGCAGAATGCGTTAGCGGCAGGATGCGATATTCTCACAATCGGTCAATATTTGCAACCTACGAAAAACCATCTTCCGGTTGTGCAATACGTCGAGCCGGATGAATTCAAATCTTACGAAGAGGCCGGGCTGGCACTCGGTTTCCGGGCTGTTTTTTCCGGGCCGTTAGTGCGCAGTTCATTTCACGCCGACGAGGTTGAAAAATCCGTTTCTTCTTCACCTGACAAAGAGGAAATTATACCATGACGAAATTTTTCCGATCATCGCCAATCCTATTGATTCTGACGACACTTTCGTTAGCCGGCAATGTTCGCTGGGAGGCAAATTATCACGGTTTTTTGGATAACCGGGAATATTACAATACCGTCCAGACACCGAAAACATACATCGGCTCGGATTTCATGACAACGGCTTTTTTCCAAATCACGCCGTCGCACGAGATCGCTTTTGGATTGGATTATCTCTATGAATTGGGCAGCCGATTCGACAATCATCCATTGAAAATTGTAACGAACTATCGCTACCACCGCGAGCCGCTCTACTTTCAGGTCGGCGTTTTTCCCAGAAGAGATTTGCTGCGTTATCCGCTGGCATTGCTGACCGATACGCTCGACTATTTCAGACCGAACATCGAAGGTTTTTACGTTAATTTTACAGGAAAAAGGATCTCTGAAAATTTCTGGTTAGACTGGATGAATTGTCAAAGTGAACATGCGCGCGAAGTTTTCATGACCGGTTTTTCCGGAAATTTGACAATCGGACAATTTTCACTTTCACATTATACCGTTATCAATCATTTCGCTTTATCATCTCCTTCACCGGCGGACGAACATATCCGCGACAACATGGCGGCTTTACTGAAAATCGGCTGGCAAAACAGAAAAGTCGGTTTTCTGGATACTCTTCAAATCTCCAGTGGCGTTTTGATGAGCGCCGACAGGTCGCGCCATGTTTCCGACTGGTATTCGGCGCGTGGCTGGTATTCTGAAATAATGGCTTCACGCGGGCGATTTTCATTCGCCGGTACATTTTATTTAGGCGAACGACAGAAAATCTTGTTCGGCGACAGGTTCTTCGGTACAAAAAGTTATGCCAGAACCGATTTCATCGTTCACGCCATCCGTATTCCATCCGTCCAGACAGATTGTTCGCTCGGCTTGCATTTTATCGAAGGAAAAATCGATTTTTCCCAAACACTGACTGTCCGGGCTGATTTTTCCCGCTGACTGTTCGTGTAACGATTCTAATCTTCATTTATCTAAAAAATTGTATTGAATCGGTTGTTGTCCCAACTGCTGGAAACATTTGGATTTTAATTCTCTGATGGAATTTAACATGATTTTCGATAAATTGTGCCATCTTGGAAATCGGACCGGAACAGGAAGCACAGATTGTCAGGAAAGCACAAATGGGTGACCATGCTGCGCTATCTCAACTCGTTTCGCTTTACACCAACCGGATTTACCGTCTGGCGCTTCGATTGACCGGCAGTGAACAGGACGCAGAGGACGTTCTTCAGGAAACATTTCTAATCATGATCAAAAAGATCAAACAGTTTCAAATGAAATCGTCATTTTACACGTGGCTGTACCGTATTGCCGTCAACGTCGGACTGCGACGCTTAAAGACCAAGCCGTTCAAATTTCAACACGTTTCCATCGACGATCCCGACATCGAGCGTGTCAGTTCGATGGAAGCGCAGGAGTGGCCGGCGATCGATTACGACCACATCAGCAGGAAGAAATTCCGGAAAAAACTGGATTCGGCCATCGAACAACTTCCGGAAATTTATCGTACCGTTTTTATTCTTCGAGATCTCCACGAATTATCGACGGAAGATACGGCTAAAATTCTCAATATTACGCCTTCCAACGCCAAGATTCGGCTCATGCGCGCCCGAAATTTCTTGAAAGATCATTTGGAAGACCTCGTGAAAGCGGAAGCAATAATATGAAATGCGACGCTAAACTGATTAACAAAGTCTGCGATTATCTCGGTGGAGATTTAAATTCCGAGCCTTGCCAGATCATCAAAGAGCACATGAAAAAATGTCACAATTGTGAAATTTTCATCGATAAAATCAAGAAGACTGTCGAAATCTACCAAAAAGCAGACGGTTGCGATTGTGCGCCGGAAAACATAACACGGAATCTGTTTCTCAAACTGGATTTGTGTGAACCGAAAAATTCAGAGCATTCTAAATGATTCTTTCCATGTCCGGCGACACTACACTAAAATAGATCATAAATAACGACTGAGGATCGACCATGAAAGTACAAATCCTTCGAGCGAAAGACTCAACCTTCATCGCCAAAGGCGAATCGAACCATTGGATCGTTTTGGACACCACGAAGGAATTCGGCGGGAGTGATGCCGCGCCAAAGCCAATGGAGATGGTACTGTTTGCACTGGGCGGATGTTCCGGAATGGATGTTGAATCGTTGTTGAAGAAAATGCACTCGCCCGTCGATGATTTCAGAATCGACATCGAGGCAGAAAGACGCGACGAGCACCCGCGCATCTTCACGAAAATCACCGTTCGGTATTTGTTTTGGGGCGAAAAATTAGACACGAGCGTGATCCATAAAGCCGTTCGTCTTTCGCACGAAAAATACTGTTCCGTCGGAGTAATGCTTAAGCACGCCGTCCCGATCGAGACAGAAATCCTGCTCAACCCACCGAAAGAAAACTGATAATTGAATACTAAAATAATCCGTTTTTTCGAACGGTCTTTATCCGGCTTCCTCTTCGGATTTGAGAAATAAAATTTCTTCCCGCGCTTTTTTGATTTTCTCCGGATCGGTCGTTCTTGTCTCAAGAACATCGAGCAGTTGCAGCGCCTGATCGTATAACTTCTGTTTCTTCAAAACCTCGACGAATGTCATCGTTGGGATTGGAATTTTCAGTTCGATCTTCGCCTGATTTTTTTCCGGTTTCTTGGCTGCCGGTTTTTTAATGGATTTTTTCGGAGCAGGTCGTTTCTTCTCGATGACAGGTTCATCCGCGGGAACAACCGGCAGTTCGGGAGTTGTCGGAGCAGGAGACTTGAGGGTTTCCGTTTTGGCAATGGCAGGTTCGGGGACCACTGGTTCCGGTTCTTTTTCGACGATGGGAATAGTCCATGTTTCCTGCTGAATTTCCTCAAGCGGTTTTTGTTTGAACTTCTCGAACATATCCGCCAGTTTCATGTTTTTCAGCGGAGATGTTTCAGGCTCAGGTTCGGTCATTGGCTCCGGTTCAATCTCAGGTTCTGGTTCGGTCATCGGCTCAGGATTAAAATCCATAGAAACTGATTCTTCTGGCTGGATCGGCTCGGTAACTTCGGGAGCGGGCGATTCTGTTAGTTCTTCCACCGGTTCTTGAACGGACTCGTCTTCAATTAACGGCATTGTCCATGTTTCCTGTTGAAGTTCGCTAATCGGTTTTTGCCGGAATTTCTCAAACATTTCCGAAAGTTTCGTTCCATCCGTTGGAATCGGCCCTGATGCAGGCGGTCTGGTAATTTCCGGCTGAGTGCTGACCGGCTTCGGCTCTTCGACGATCGGTCCCATGTGAACATTCGCCTCTTCGATTTCTTCCGGCTGATCTATATCAAATTGCGACTCCAGCTGTTCTTCAGCGCGTTTAAAGAGATTGCTCAATCCGGATTCTGCGGCCACGGATGGTTTTCCGTGCACAACTACCGGTGTTTGCCCTATTCGTGCTGTTTTCGGATGATATTCTCCGATCGTAGCTGGAACGGATTTCAGCCGTTCAAGATTCTTTTTATCGAGCGGATTTAGAACAGCAATTCTTTCCAAGCAATATTTCAGCAGTTCCGAACTCAGTTGAGTGTGCCCCCACTCGATCAATTTGTAAAAAGCCTGTAAAAAACCGTTGTCGATTTCGATGACAGATTTCAAATGCTCGATGGCAATTTCAACATTCCCGGTCTTTTCAGCGGCCAGTGCCATAATGTAATGTGCCTGAGCGGAATTCGGGTGGGTTCGGATCGCTGTTTCGCAGCAGGCGACGGCTTTGGCTAAATCCTGATCCTCAAAATGATACCACGCCAGTAAAGGAAAAAGATAGCTGTTAACATTGGTTTCTAAATAATTCGTTAAAACATATTTATCGTTAACTGCCATTTGTTTTATTTCTCCATCACAATCTACCGGTTTCGATTCGTCCGGTTAACACGAACAATTATTTCTGCGAACAATCAACCCTTTTCCATAGAAATAATTCTGCTGATAATCAATTTTACTTTCTTCGACAATATCCAAGAGTCTGCCGTCGAAAACGACAGGAATTCCTTCGATAACCAATATTTCATCATTTTGCTTTTTCTCATCCAGAGCAATACCCAATTGGGGACCGCTTCAGCCATAGCCTTTGATGAAAATACGCGCGGCTTTACTAGTATTCGCTGGTTGCGCCATAAGTTTCAGAAGATGTGTTCGCGCCTTTTCGGTTATTTCCACTTTACAAGCCTTATATCAAAAATTTACTCACACTATTCTGTTTGCGTTCAATATTACAACGAAACATGAAAATTTCCGCCAATAAAATTACTCATGTAACAATCCCTTGTCTGCGAAACTAAGATAACCGTTTCCAGCGATTATAACGTGGTCGAGTACCGGAATGTTCATTGCCTTTCCGACAGCGACCATTTGCCTCGTGAGTTGAATATCTTCTCGACTCGGCTCCAGACCACCGCTGGGATGATTGTGTATAAGGATGATCGCGCCCGCCATGACTGCCAGCGCTTCCCGAAAAACTTCGCGCGGTGTTACGACAGCAGCGTTCAGAATTCCTTCGCTGACAATCGTATCTTTGATCAATCGATGATTGCTCGCCAGTAAAAGTGTCATGAATATTTCTTTACGGAGATCGCGCAATTTCGGGATGTAAACTTTAGCAATGTCTTCGGAAGTTTTAATGACCGGATCGGGGTTTTCATTCTCCGCCGCTTCCAATCTTCTGGCCAATTGCAGAGCGGCGACGATCGTCACGGCTTTCGTGTTGCCGATTCCCGAAATTTTCATATCACGGATTTGATGATAATCCATCTCGCCAAGTTTTTTCAAACCGCCGGAACGGTTGAGAACTTCGCGCGCCACATCGATTGCCGTCATTTTTCCGGAACCGGTGCGGACGATGATAGCCAGCAATTCTGTATCGGACAATTTGAAAGCTCCTGATTCCATCAACCTTTCACGTGGACGTTCGTTATCAGGCCAATCCGTGATCGTCATCCGATATTCGCCGGTTTCTTTGACTTTCATGTTTCCCTCATTTTTCTTTACTGTCCAGGACAAACGTCACAGGTCCTTCATTGACGAGATGAACATCCATCATCGCGCCAAACATACCGGACTCGACGGGCAGATTTTCCTTTTTAAGACAATCGATGAAGTATTCATATAGCCGCCTTCCTTCGGTCGGCTCTGCGGCGTGCATGAAACTCGGACGCCGTCCTTTCCGCCAATCTCCGCAAAGTGTGAACTGTGAAATTACGAGGGCGCCGCCGTCGATTTCTTTGACCGACAAATTCATTTTTCCCTGAGAATCGCAAAATATCCGCATTCCGGTGATTTTTCCGGCTAAAAACTCAGCGTCCGCTTCAACGTCTTCCTGAAAAACACCCAGCAAAACGACAAGACCTTTTTCGATACTTCCGATAACCTTACCGTCGATTTCTACCAATGCTTCGCGGGCGCGCTGAATGACGGCAATCATCCCTCGACCCAGACGTTTTCTTCGCCAAAAGCGACGCGTGCATGTTCCATGAAAATTTCATCCGGACAGATTTTAATGACGCCCGAGCGAATCAGTTTTCCATTTCCGGTTTCATCATAAACGTGAAAAAAGAGCGAACAACTGCCTGCATGTTCTTTAGCAATATTTTTAAAATTATCCAGAGTGACTCGGTCGATCTTGCCGGTCAGCCGGATATGAATATTCCGCGTTTTCCGGTTCGTCAATCCTTCAAGCGGTAGGATTTCGTCGGCGATGATTTTGGCGTTGTCTTCACCGGTGACCTGAACTTTTCCCTGAACGAACACAGCCAATTCCGTCCGTATGTATTCTTTTGATTTTTCGAATGCGTCGGAGAAGGCGATAACCTCGATCGTCCCATTGAGGCATTCGAGCGTGATGAATGCCATCGGCCGGTTTTTCTTGTCAAAATTCGATTTGATCCGTGAAATCGTTCCTCCCAACTTGATTATTTTCCCATCCCACGTGGCGAGACTTTCGGTAAAATCGAAATTCGTAAAAGCGTCGATCTCGCGCTCATATTGAAGAAGCGGGTGTCCGGTCAGGTAAATTCCCAGCAATTCTTTTTCTTTTGCCCATTTCTGGCCGCCGGTCCACGGTTTTACATTCGGCAATTTCGGCTCAGAGACAAGCGATTTGGTGCCGGCTTTTCCGGAGCCGAACAAATTTTCCTGTCCGTTCGCCAGATCATCCTGAATGCGCTGGGCGGATTGCATTGCCAGATCGAGCGCGGCAATTTTCTGAGCGCGGGTTCCTTCGAGCGAATCGGCGGCTCCTGAAGCGATCAGGCTTTCCAGAACTTTCCGGTTAACCGCTTTGGAATCGAGCGCCGCGACAAACTCGAATATCGTACGGAATTTTCCGGCTTTTTTTCGCGCAGCAACGATATTTTCGGCAGCTTTTTCACCGACATTTTTGATGGCGTTCAATCCATAGCGAATAGTATTGCCGTCAGGTTGAAAACAGACTTCGCTCTGATTGATGTCTGGCGGAAGAATCTCGATTCCCATTTTCCGGACTTCGGTGGAAAGGATCACAACGCGGTCGGTCGTATTAATTTCACTGGTCAGGTTGGCCGCCATAAACTCCGTCGGATAATGCGCCTTCAGATAGCCGATCCGGTAAGCGAGAACGGCATAAGCGGCTGCGTGGCTTCGGTTAAATCCGTAGCTGGCAAATTTCTGAATCAACGCATAAATCTGCATCGCGGTCTTTTGACCGACGCCGTTATTAACTGCGCCTTCAATAAATTCTTTGCATAGCGCTTCCATCGCTTCGGTCTGCTTTTTACCGATCGCGCGCCGTAAAAGATCGGCTTTGGCCAGCGAGAATCCGCCGACGGCATTGGCGATCTGCATCACTTGTTCCTGATAGACGATAATCCCGTAAGTGTCTTTTAAAAATGGCTCCAGCAACGGATCCAGATAGACGATCTTTTCTTTGCCTTGTTTACGGTTAATGAACTGGTCGATCATATCCATCGGCCCTGGCCGGTAGAGCGCGTTCATAGCGATCAGATCTTCGATTCCCGACGGTTTCAGCTTTTTGAGATAATCGCGCATCCCGGCGGATTCAAACTGGAAGATGCCGATCGTGTTTCCTTCGCCGAAAAGCGCCAGGGTTTTTTCATCTTCTTCCGGAATATTTTCGAGGTCGAGATCGATCCCTTTTTCTCTCAACATGATAAGCGTATTGTCGATAACCGTCAGGTTTCGCAGGCCGAGAAAATCGACTTTCAATAAGCCGATCTGATCGATGCACTTCATGTCGTACTGCGTCGTGACGTCGCCGTTGGTCGGCTGGTAAAGCGGAACATAGTCGGTCAGTTCACCGGGCGCGATGACGACACCGGCGGCATGTGTCGATGCATGACGGTTCATTCCTTCCAGAATCTTGGAAATTTCAAACAACTTCCGGTGCTGATCGTCGACTTCTGCAAGCGTCTGCAGATCGAGCGATTGGGCAAGTGCCGACTCAAGAGAAACGTTCACTCCTTCCGGGATCATTTTGGCGATGCGATCCACTTCCGAAAGCGCCATGCCGATCACGCGACCGACATCCCGAATCACGGCGCGGGCTTTCATTTTTCCGAACGTGATGATCTGCGTGACGCTGTTCTCGCCGTATTTTTTCTTGATGTAATCAATGACTTTTCCGCGTTTCTCATCGCAGAAATCGATGTCGATGTCCGGCATCGAGATGCGTTCCGGATTTAAAAACCGTTCGAACAGGAGTTTGAACCGGAGAGGATCGATGTCTGTGATTCCCAGCGAATAAGCGACGATACTTCCGGCCGCTGAACCTCTGCCGGGACCAACGGGAATGCCCGAGTGTTTCGCATATTGAACAAAATCCTGAACGATGAGAAAATAACCGGCGAAGCCCATCTGTTTGATGACTTTCAGTTCATAGTCGGCACGCTCGCGAATGCCGTCGGTGATTTCTGGATAGCGTTTTTGGATACCCTGAAAAACAAGTCGTGTCAGGTATTCGTCAGCCGCTTTTTCCGGTACTTCTTCCGGTATCGGAAAGGTCGGTAAATAATATTTCCCGAACGCGAATTCCAGATTACAGGCATCGGCAATTTTTACCGAATTTTCGATCACTTCATCGTCGCCAGGGAACAGCGCTGCCATTTCGTCCTGCGTTTTAACCCAATATTCCGGTGGATCATATTTCATTCGGTCAGTATCGCTCAAAACCTTTCCAGTTCCCAGACAAAAATGAGCGTCATGCGCTTCCCAATGACTTGCCAACGAATAATGTGTATCGTTTGTTGCAACTCGTGGGATCCCGGTTTCTTGCGACAATCGTTTGGAGGCTTCATACCAGATTTTTTCTTCCGGCAGTTGGTGGTTTTGCACTTCGAGATAAAACCTGCCATCAAAGATCTCGGCATATTCCAGAGCCTGCGCCTTCGCTTTTTCATAATTGCCCTGAATAGCGAAACTCTGAACTTTTCCCTTGATACAAGCCGTTAGAGCAATCAGTCCTTCATTGTATTTTTTCAGGAGTTCCAGATCGACACGCGGCCGGTAATAAAATCCTTCCAGATATCCGAGACTGCTCAGTTTTAACAGATTCTCATAGCCTTTTAGATTTTGCACAAGCACCACAAAATGATGGTAACCGAATCCGCCCTGCGATTTGGATTTTTTATCGAACCGGCTATTTTCCGCAACGTACAATTCACATCCGATGATCGGTTTGATCCCGTTTTTGTTGGCGATCTTGTGAAACGCGATGACGCTGAAGAGATTTCCGTGTTCGGTGAGCGCGACCGCCGGCATGCCGAGTTCTTTGACGCGTTTGACCAATCCTTCGACGCTTTGAGCGCCATCCAGTAAACTGTAATCCGAGTGATTATGCAAGTGAATAAACTGAGACATTTAAAATCTTCCTAAAAATATAGCGATGAGTCCGAAAAAGACATCGACTTTCAGCAGGCGGGCGAGCCGCCCGCAGTTCGCTTCGCCGACATCTTTTCGGATCGAATAAACCACAAAGGTCAGTGGAATTTCGACGAAAATTACCAACACGACGAGATAGTAAATCCCGTATATACCGAGAAAATACGGCAGAAATGCACCCGCCATTAACAATAACGTCAGCCAGACAATCCAATTCTGCGCTACACGCACGCCATATTGTAAAGGAATCGTCTGAGCGTTTTCCGAACGGTCGCCGCGAACATCCTGCATATCTTTGACAATCTCGCGCACCAAATTGAAACCAAGCGCTAAAAAAAACGGCGCGATTCCTTTCCGGACATCGCCGAAAACCAACGCGCCGAAAATGAATGTCAATCCCAGAATCGACGCGACGATGAAATTCCCCCAGAATGCGCGTTTTTTAAAATACAGGCTGTAAGTGACCAATAAAAATATTGCTACCGCGACGACGATTCCGATCGCCGGCGTCAAGATGAAAACAGTCAGAATTACACCGATTACGAATAACGCGATTGAAAATATCAATGCCGTTCGCCGGGAGATTTTCCCCGATGGGATCGGTCGGTTCGGACGATTGATCCGGTCAATTTCCACGTCGCAGTAATCGTTCAGCGCATTGCCTGCCGCCGTGAAACTCCAGACGATCAGAATGGCTATCGCGATCATTTCCCAGGAAGGAAACGATTGCATCAGTGTCGCACAGACGAGAACGGCAATCGCGCCCTGAAACAGATTCAGCGGCCGCATCAATCGGATGAGAGCAAGCAGTCTATTCATGCTTCCTTTCTGCCAGAAAACCGCGACTCTGTCCCTGCAAATCTTTAATAACGGTCAACTGGTCGAAACCATTGCCGGAAAAAATTGATTGAACGGCTGTTTCCTGATAATTGCCGCCGATTTCCACCGCCAGCACACCGTCCGATGTTAAAAGAACGTCGGACAATTCTACAAAACGATGATAGAATTTTAACCCGTCACCGCCGGGCGTTAGGGCGGTTTTCGGCTCGTAATCTTTGACGATTGCAGGTAGTTCATCGTACATTTTCTCGGAAATGTACGGCGGATTAGAAACGACGATCTGAAAAGGAGCGGATGGGAACTTGTCGGTCTTCAGAACATCCTGCAGGATGAACTCAATCCGTTCCGAAATGGCGTATTTTCGGGCGTTTTCCCGCGCGATTTCCAATGCTTTTGGATTGATATCGCAGGCTACGACAGAACATTCCGGCGCAAGCACGGCAAGCGAAACTGCAATCGCTCCGGAACCGGTTCCAATATCGAGAATTCGCGGTTTGTCCCATTTCCGATTTTTCAGAAGCGAAAGGATCGCATCCACAATCATTTCGGTGTCGCATCGCGGAATCAACACATCCGGCGAGACGGTCATCTCCAATCCCATGAATTCGGTTTTACCGACGATATACTGAACTGGTTTTCCATTGGCACGCTCGATCAGCATTTTCTTGAAATCCGCCAACTCTGCCGGTGAAAGCGGACGATCATAATTCAGGTAAATGTCCATTCTTGAACAATTCAGAATTTCTCTCAGGAGCCATTCGACTTCGACCTGCGGCGATTCGACGCTTTTCTTCGAGAGATATTCTCTTGACCATTTCAGAACGTCAATCACTCGCCATATTTTTTGTGAAATTGTCTCCATAAACTAATCGAAATTTAATCCAGATTCATAACCCGGCAAGCAGTTTTGTTGGCTTTCGATAAAATATTTTTCCAAGATTCAGATATTAAATTTCACCTGTAAAAAAGATGCAAAAGCCCAGACCTTTTTCTGAGGCAAACCTATATTTTTATGTTTGAATGAAAAACTGTATGGAAATCGGATCGTCATCGATCCGGGAAGTCGGTCAGTTCGATCCTTTGAGCATTTCCATGTTGTGCGCTACTTCCAGCGCTTCGACCAACTCATCGAGATCGCCCTCTATGATGTATTGAAGTTTGTAGAGCGTCAGGTTGATCCGGTGATCGGTGACTCTGTCCTGTGGGAAATTATATGTTCGGATTTTGGCGCTTCTGTCGCCGGTGCTGACCATCGACCGCCGCTTATCGGCGATGACTTTTTCCTGCTCGGCGCGTTTTAAATCCAGCAATCGGCTTCTGAGGATTTTCAGCGCTTTGGCTTTGTTCTTGTACTGGGATTTTTCGTCCTGACAGGTAACGACCAGCCCTGTAGGCAAATGCGTGATGCGAATCGCGGATTCCGTCTTGTTGACATGCTGTCCGCCAGCGCCGCTACTGCGATAAGTGTCGATACGCAACTCTTCGGGATTAATGTTAAAATCGACTTCTTCCGCTTCGGGAAGAACGGCGACGGTTGCCGCTGACGTGTGAATGCGTCCCGAAGTTTCCGTAACGGGGACGCGCTGAACCCGATGAACGCCCGATTCGAATTTCATCGTTCCAAAGACACCAACGCCCGACAATTGAAAGATGATTTCCTTGAATCCGCCGATTCCGATCTCGTTGCTGGAGAGAATTTCGAGTTTCCATCCTTTTTTCTCGGCAAATTTGACGTACATCCGGTACAGATCGGCACCGAAAAGCGCGGCTTCATCACCGCCCGTTCCGGCACGAATTTCAACGATGGCATTTTTATCGTCCGCCGGATCTTTGGGAAGCAAAAGGATTTTAATCTCTTCTTCGAGCACTTTTTCCCGTTTTTTCAATTCTTCAATCTCTTCGTGAGCCATCTGCCGCAGGTCGAGATCCGGACCGTCGAGAATCAGATGATCCTGCTCGATCGTTTCCAGAACCTTAAGATATTCGTTGGCTTTTTCGACGATTGACTGAAGTTCTTTGTGCTCTTTCATCAGTTCGATATATCGTTTCTGATCGTTCAGAACCGACGAATCGGACAGCTTGTTATTGATCTCGGAATATTTTTCGATGATTTCCTGTAAACGTGCTTTCATAATTCTTTCGGTTAATTGACGGCTTCCGCTGAAAATTTTTTACCGGCGTATTCGAAATATTTATCGCCAAACGCGGCTTTCAACGCCACGATCGCTACTTCGATCTGGTCATCCGTCGGCGGTTGCGTGGTGATCCGCTGAAGCCAGAGTCCCGGTGCAGAAAGCCATTGTCCCCACTTTTTGTCCTGATATTTTGCAGTCAGCTTTAAAAATTCATAGCCGACGCCGGAAACCAGCGGCAAGAGGAGCAGATGAAAGACAACGCGGATTCCCAGCGAAATTTTTCCAATCGCTAAAATGATCACCGTATCGATCACGGCATACATGAGAATCGAAACCAGCAGAATGATGAAGATAAAACTCGTGCCGCATCTTGGATGGAATGTCTGAAAGTCCCGGGTATTTTCAACAGTCAGATCGCGCCCGTTTTCAAAAGTAAAGACGACTTTATGTTCGGCGCCGTGATATTGAAACAGGCGTTTGACGTCTTTCATCAGCGAGATCAGCCACAGGTAAACGAGAAAAAATACAATTCGCCAACAACCGGCGACGATATTGAACGCGAATGCCTTCCGTTCGATGGCGAGCAGTTTTGTCGTCAGAAACAGCGGGGCTATGCCAAACAGTAAAAATGCCAGTCCAAACGCAAAGACGTACATCAGTGCGTTGCCTAATTTGCTAACCGGTTTTGATTCTTTGCCGCTCGCTTGATCTTCCGCAGCAATGGCGATATCCGCCGAAAATTGCAATGTTCCCATTCCGATCTTCAGCGATTCAAACAAAGCGATCATACCGCGCAAGAACGGCTTTTTCAATAGTGGACCTCGTTCGGTTACGGAGACAAAATCATGGCGATCGATCTCGATCTGGCCGTCGGGTTTGCGAACGGCGGTTGCATAAGAACCAGGTACGCGCATCATCACGCCTTCAATAACCGCTTGTCCGCCAACTAAGATTTTTTCTGCCATAGATATAAAAATAGCGGCTCTTCTCCAAGAGAAAAAGCCGCTATATGGACATGAGCCGTTAACCTTTCTGGGTGTCTCTTTTGTACTTACGATTGAATTTTTCAATTCTTCCGGCGGAATCGATCAGTTTTTGCTTCCCTGAATAGAACGGATGGCAAGCCGAGCAGATTTCGATTTTAATGTCGCCGGATGTCGAGCGGGTGGTAAATGTATTTCCGCAGGCGCAGGAGACAATTGCAACGTCATATTTCGGATGAATTTTCGGTTTCATATTAAAATTCCTTTTCTATCGTTCTAAAAAGCGGGTGAATTTACGATGTCCAACAAGAAATATGCAAGCCGAAATATCTGCTATTCCGGCATTTACTTCCTTTATCAATCAGCCGGTCGCCCGGAATTATTGGTTCATCGACTTCAGAAATTCGCGGTTGCTCTTGCTGCGTTTCATGCGTTCCAGCAGAAATTCCATGGCCTCGACCGGATTCATTTCACTCAGAAGCTTCCGCAAAATCCAAACGCGTGCGAGTTCGGCGGCCGAAAGGAGCAATTCCTCTTTTCGCGTTCCGGAACGGTTTACGTCCATTGATGGAAAGACACGGCGATCGCTCAGACGTCTGTCCAAAACCAATTCCATGTTGCCGGTGCCTTTAAACTCTTCAAAAATGACATCGTCCATACGGGAACCGGTATCGATCAGTGCCGTGGCAATGATCGTCAGACTTCCGCCGCCTTCGATATTCCTGGCCGATCCGAAAAACCTTTTCGGACGATGAAGCGCGTTGGCGTCGATACCGCCGGATAGAATTTTACCGCTGTGCGGGACGACCGCATTGTGTGCCCTGGCTAAACGGGTGATGCTGTCCAGTAAAATAACGACATGATAACCGAGTTCGACCATGCGTTTGGCTTTTTCGAGAACCATATCGGCGACCTGCACGTGTCTCTCCGGCGGTTCATCGAACGTGGAACTGATGACTTCGGCTTTGACGGATCGCTCCATATCGGTGACTTCTTCCGGACGCTCGTCAATCAGCAAAACCATCAAAATGATTTCCGGATGGTTCGTTGTAATGCTATTGGCAATCTGTTGAAGAAGAGTTGTCTTACCGGTTTTCGGCTGGGCAACGATAAGACCGCGCTGTCCTTTTCCAATCGGGCAAAGCAAATCCATGATCCGCATCGAATTATTCTTATAGTCTGTTTCCAGCTGGATCCTGCTTTGCGGGTAGAGAGGCGTCAGCGTATCAAATAATTTCTTGTTTTTTACCTCGTCTGGATCCATCATATTGACAGCATCCACCCGCAACAGCGCAAAAAATCGCTCGTTATCTTTCGGCGGGCGGATTTCTCCTGAAATGATATGGCCGGTGCGAAGTCCAAACCGTTTGATCTGCGACGGCGAAATATAGACATCATCCGGACCTGTAAGGTAACTGAAGTTCTCCGAACGCAGGAATCCGAAACCTTCATCCATAACCTGAAGAACCCCTTGTGCGAAAATGTGCCCTTCTTTCCGCGCCGATGCTTCCATGATTTTATAGATCAAGTCTAATTTCTTTAATCCCGTACAATCCGGTATTTCTAACTTCAGAGCCAAATCGGTCAATTCTTTGATTTTCATTGCCTGCAATTCGACAATTGTCAGCTCTTTTTCCATAGTTTGTTCCTTAAAAATGATTGGTTACAATCTGTGTGAATTTTAGTTCTTAGGTAGGTCAGAAAAAACGTATCATTAAAAACTTTGCGAAATTTAAAGCATATTTTCAGAACGTCAAATATTTTTTTTGAAAATAGGTAAAACCAACGGTGCCAAAAAATGACTTCCGACAATTAACAGAATTTCATCTCGCCGAAGTTGGTGAATGACATTTGCTAATAATTCCGATGGGACATTTCCCGTCACAATCCTGTTTTTAAGAATGTTGAGAACCAGATCGGCTTTCAACTCATCGACGGGAACCGAATCGTGATCGGGAATTTCCGAAAGATAAATTGTACCACCGAGATGGTTTAGCGTTTTGCCTAACGCTCGGTAATTTTTCGTTCTTCCTAATGCGAGAAACACATTAATTTTTTTCTGTGGGAATAATTGTATCAGCGTCCGGACGACACGACGAATACCATGCAGGTTGTGACCGACATCATAAAACACGAGCGGCTCGTCCAACATGACCTGCAGGCGTCCCGGCCAGACGACAGATTCGATTCCACGACGGATGACTTCCGGTGTCAAATGTTCGTTTTTCAACAGCGCAATCGCTGTGAGCGCCGTCTGAAGATTCACAATTTGATGATCGCCGATCAAAGGAAACCGAATACCGGTAAGTGAAATGTTGTTGAAGTGAACATCAACCGTTTGCTCCCGAGCCGTCATTTTCGTTCGCCGGATTTTACACAGGTTGGGTGCATAATAAAATTCCGCACCATTTTTATTTAAATTTTGATTGATGATAGATAAAACGGCAGATGTTTGTTTTGAAATCAGACACGGAACGCCCGGTTTGGCTATCCCGGCTTTTTCCATCGTAATCAGTGGTAACGATTTCCCGAGGAATTCCTGATGATCTTTACCAATCGGCGTTATCACGGAAAGTACGGGCGTTACAGCATTCGTCGCATCGAACCGGCCACCCATTCCAACTTCCAGCACCGCAAAGTCAACTTTTTTATCGTGGAAATATTCCAGAGCCAATGCCGTTGTCGCCTCAAAAAATGTACAATCGAGATCGACGATCCAATTATACGAACGTTCAACAAAGGATGCCATTTCCTCATCGGCGATCAGCGCGCCATTGACCCGAATTCTTTCATTGAATTTTAAAAGATGCGGAGAAGTATAGAGTCCGACCCGAAAGCCAGATGATTCCAAGACAGATGCAATGACGGCGCAGGTCGATCCTTTGCCGTTCGTTCCGGCGACATGAATACTGGAAAATGCATTTTGCGGATTTCCAAGTCGGTTCAGCAACTCCCGAATTCGTTCCAATCCGAGGCGAATACCTTTTTTATTCAGAGAATACAGAAAGTTTAGCGACGAATCGATGTCGCTGGAGGCTAAAGGCGAATTCATCAGAGTGGATCGTCCAGAGAAACACGTTTTACATCCGGGAGTGACTGGCCAAGAAAACGGTCGGCAACTTCTTCAAATTTTTGAGGAAAGTCACTGACGTAGAATTGATGGCACGTTTTCCCGGTTCCAGTGTTCAACATGCCTATTTCTTTCAGAATATTTTCGACATCAACTGCTGTTTCGACCGAAGTATCGACGATCCGGACATCGGAATCGACGACTTTTTGGAGAATTTTCTTGATCAACGGATAATGCGTACATCCAAGAATCAGCGTGTCGATCCTTTTTTCAATGAGCGGTTTCAGATAAATCCGCGCCACCTCTTCGGTAACCGGAGAATCGGTCCAGCCTTCTTCCACTAGAGGGACGAGCAGCGGACAGGCGGCTGATTCCACCTTTATGTCTGGTGCGATACGTTTAAGAATTTCGGCATATTTTCCCGTCGAAATCGTAGCGGTCGTTCCGATAACGCCGACGCGACGGCTGACGGTGACACCTCGTGCGGCACGCGCACCCGGTTCGATCACACCAACAACGGGAAGATTCGTTGATTCTTTTAAAACATCCAATGCGACACTCGACGCCGTGTTACACGCGACGACGATCATCTTGACGCCTTTTTCCTGAAGAAATCGAACAATCTGTAGGGAAAATTTTTGAACGGTATGTACACTTTTACTGCCATACGGAACCCTCGCCGTGTCTCCAAAATAGAGAATCGATTCATTCGGCAGGCGGGAAAATATCTGCTTCACGACGGTCAATCCGCCCAACCCTGAATCGAACACGCCGATGGGAAGATTGTTCAGATCCGACTTTAACAATGGTTTATTGCTCGATGGTTTTATCACTTAACTCCTTGAATTCAATTATACTTTTATATAATGTCTCCGCCAGTAGTTGTCGATGCTTCGGTTGGTTTAGCAAAGCGGCCTCAGAGCGGCTGGTGTTGTAACCGAGTTCGACAAGAACTTTCGGCATGGAAGCGCCGATCAATACGTAAAAATTAGCCTGCTTGACGCCCCGATTTTTCTGCCGGACCTTGCTGGAAATGTTCTTTGAAAAGAGCTCGGCAAATTTTTCACTGTCCTGCATGTACGACGAATGCACCATGTTCGCAAGAATAAAAGATGCATCGTCGAAACCTTTATATTTTTCCTTATCCTGAGCCTCTTCCAGTTGGATCACCGAGTTTTCTAATTGGGCGACGTGAACGGCTTCTTTCGATCCCTGACCACCCTGGCTCAACAAATAGAGTTCGATGCCTTCTACGGAATTGTCAGGATTCTTGACTGCGTTCACGTGAATACTCAGGAATAATTTTCCATCGCTTTTATTGGCAATATCGGTGCGTTTCCACAGCGGGATGAACTCATCGCGATCGCGTGTGTAAACGACTTTCAGGTTCTTGCGTGTTTCCAAAAGCCGCCCGAGCCGGAGAACTACATCCAGGGTAATCTCTTTCTCGTGATCGTATCCCCATCGTCCCGGCGTACCTATGTCTTTTCCGCCATGCCCCGCATCCAGAACGATTGTATCGATTTTCCATGAATCTTTCGCCGATTCAATCTTCTTGAGAATATCACGGTTCAGTGGAAACTGGAGCGAGATCATTACCTGCCGCGTCGTCGCATCATAATTAACATTGGCCGAATTGAACTTACGGCCGAGTTTCAAGGAAACCTGAACGGATTTACCCTGCGGAACAGCTTCAATCCTCCCGATAGAAGTAAAAGGATTGTCTTTCGATAATGTTGCCGAATCGCAATCAGCGCCGTAAATCGTCACATAAAGCCATTCTTCTCCTTGAAAGAAAGAAGAAAAATCGGAATCCGCGAAATCGCCGCCGTCCGTATCTATAGAAATTAATATCCCATTGGCTTTTCCCTGATAAGAAATCGCGGTCAGCGATTTACGATGAATTGGTGCCACCGGTTGCTCCTCTCTTATCGGTAATGGTACGACCGTTTCCTGAACCGGCGGAGAATATATCGTCGGTTCAAATGACGATTTTCCTTTTTTAATGGAATACCGGAGATCGGGAATGACATACTCTTTCATCAATTCAAGGAATGAGGTGAGCGGAATAAAAGCGTCCTGATCGACCAAAGCGACCGGAGCGGGCACCTGCGTCATCAATTCATCAAAAGCGATGAAGCTGCATCCGATGGATAACTTGACTTTTCGTCCCGGAAAAAAAGCCAGAATCTTGCCGGTTTCTTTACGATAATAAACCCGAACGTCAAAAGCATCCGTCATATCCTGAAGCGAAAAATAATCGATCTGCCCAATTTTCAGGATTTTAATTTCGACATAAGGATTTTTCGGCACCGGATTGGTGATAATCAGGTTCTGGGAAAAACTCCGAGTGGATAGGATTATCAGGAAGACGGCGAGAATATTCAGTTTCAGTTTCATCAAAATCGCCGTGAAGTTACAAACTCCCGCTTCATAAATCAACTAACATCTGGAGTTCGAGCCATGCCCGATTTTTCCACCCGGCATCGTCACCGGCCAGCGATTGCTGACCTTTCAACGCCATGCTGAAATCAAACCGTTCTACCTGCTTCCGAAGTACGGCAAAATACCGAAACCCGGTTCCGGTCAACATCGTCATGTTGAAACGGAGAGGAAGTCCCGGCTCGTATAGATAAACCTTTACGTCGGACGACGTAGCATAGAAATGCGTCGTTCCAATACTGATACGCCGGTTTTTGGAGAATTTCAAATCGGCTGAAATTTCAACTGCCGATCCGTTTTCGGTTTTTACTTTTAGATTTCGAACATGTGTTAATCGACCGGTCAGTTTGATGTTCTTAACGATAGAATAAACACCGGTTACATTTGCCTGAAGACGTTCTGTCGTCGGTTCTCCCGAAAGCAATTCCCACTTGCGGATGCGTTTAATTTTAATATCGAACCTGTTGTCTTTTCGAAAACGTCTGCCGAAAGCTACAACAATCTCGTTACCTTTCTTCGGCGGGATGCCGGGCTCTTCGGCACAAATCTGACGAAAATAATCGGCATATCCGGACAACCACCAGCCGCGCTGTAACCGGAATCGCATCCCGGAATTGATCCCGCTTTCGTTTTTCACATTTCCGGAATAGGTGACCGACGAAGTTCCCAGCAAAGCATAATCCTCGGGTGAAAAATATCGAGTGCTGATGACAAGGGATACAGTTCCAATCCGCCTCACGGCACTTTGGATAAAACCCCAACCGCCAGGAACGCTTTTCGCTATTTCTCCTGTAAAAAGATAATCGGAGGTTTCGATTTTATGAAACGCCGAAAAACCGGTCACGCGATTTTTCATTTCCTGAAACTCGGCCGGAAACGGGAACTGCCGCCGAACGACAAAAACACCTATTTCCCTCATTTCATTTCCTAACCGAATCCCCGAACCAAATACTGTTTCGCATAAAATATCTTTGGCGTCTTGCGCGGATTCCGTCACATGCAATCCATCCGTCCGGAGATTTTTCACAATTCCGTTTTCGATGACAGCATCCAGAAAATGGCGTGAATAAAACGCGTCGACCGTTAGTGACATTAGCCGCAACTCAACTGCACTTCCGAATAGAAACCGATTTTCGTCCGTTCCCTGATAATTTGCCAAAACCGTCCGTTCCGGCGTGATGTTCTGAACCGGATCCGTACCGCGACTTCCCATGAGGTTGGACGACATCATCAATCCGCGTCCCCAGTTGACGCGATAAGCACCAGCGATAACACGCCATCGTTCCCGTAAAAGCGGACTGCGGATCGTCCAATTGACATAATCCGCAACCCGCGGTTCATCCGCATCGGTTTCTGTCACGATTCCACCGAACCAACCATTTGCCGTCTCGTAACGATTTTTTACAAGCGTTTTGGAAACGGATGTCCGCATCGTGTCTTCTTTCATCGAAAGATAAACTTGAACCTGTCCGGTTGCCGGCGATTCCGGTTCCAGCCGAAAGAAAAATCGAATGACCTTCATTTCCGATTCATCGAATCCACCGCGCTCGGCAAATTCACCCCAGGAAGTTAGCGTTGCTCTTTGTTTCCAAAGATAGATGAGACGCTCTTTCAGATCGACCGAGAGAGGAAGTTTGTCGATTTCAGAGCGCGATACTTTTCGCCAGACGATCCGGTTTTCAGCATACGCATCCAATTTATTTTGAAGTTCTTCCTCGGAAATATTGTCCTGTTCAAAAAGATCATCCGAAATCATCTCATCGATCTCCGTCTGCGCTCCACACGGCACACACAGAACCAGAAAAATTGACAACACAATTATCGCTTTCATTTGATCTGAAATCCGCACCCGACAAAATAGGTCAGTGGAAGAGAAACATGTTGTTGAGCAGAAAAATCAAAGCGGAATTTTCCAAAAGTCAAATTCAATCCACCTGAAAATCGGTCGGGATTCGATTGAAAACCGATCAGCCCGTTTAATCCGCGCCAAAGATTGACCTTCGTCCCGATGCGAAATGAAAATGGAAACAAGGTATCCTTGAATAATTCAGCATCAACTTCGAGTCTGCGTTCCCGGAAATACTGGCATCCGACGGCAAATGCCTGCGGCAGTTTTTCTTTACTGACGGATAATTTCGGCTGATTGATGTTAATATACAGAACAGTTAATCGCCAGTCGTCTGTCGGATAAAATTTCGCGCCTGCCGTCAGGCCAAATGAACTTGTATTTTTGTATCCGGTTGCGGATAAGAGATAGTAATCGCCAGCAACGCCGACTTTCAGAAATTCTCTGACCGTTCTGCCGAACGACGCCTGAAGAGTTTTTTCCTGATAGACCACTCCACCAAAAGCCCCGATGCCTAATTGATAAGCATTGGTTCCGGACACATCCGCCCACGCAACATTTCCATTCCACGATTGCAGGTCTTTAAGACCGAATAAATTCGAGTAAGTTGCATCGAATCGAAAACCGCGTGTCTCGTTAATCGCCGACGGATTCAGTCCATTCGGATGAATGGAAACGATGCCGCCCAACGCAATCAGGTCGGGTTGGATCGTCTGGATTTCGAAGGCCGCAAAAAGTCCCTGAAAGACAAACAACAAACACAACAACGTTTTTTTGTTCATTTGGACACTCTTTTCTTTGCCGAAATTTCGGTTATTTATTTATCCGTGAACTTTTTTCCGATAGCCCGAAAAACCCGACCGAATCCCTCAAAAAAACTAAACACAGCGTTAACCGGTTACGATTACTTTCGCTCTTTTTTCTCTTCCTTACGTTCGCTTGGCGGAACGAATGTATTCAACTTTTCGCGCATAACAAGCGGGTGATCGCGATTGTGAAGGCAAAGAATTCCCTCGATCATGATTTGCTTCAGCATAATTTCCTCATCTGAACGGCGCTTGAGTTTACCACCCAGCGGAATAAAAATGAGATTCGCTAAAATCAACCCGTAAAAAGTCGTCAGCAAAGCAAGTCCCATTCCGCCCAAAAGCGTTTTCATCTGTGATCCCATATCGAATTGAAACGCAGATGCCAAAGCACCGCCGGCGCGCGAAGTCGCTCCAATGGTAAAATTCTTCATCATGACGATAAGACCGACGATCGTTCCCACCATTCCGAAAGCAGGCGCGTATGTGCCCATGTAGAAAAAAATCTCCTGCCCGATCGTATGCCGTTTGTCGGTATTGGAAAGTTCCAGCTCGAGGTAATTGCGCAGGCGAAGTTGATCTTTTTCGTTGATAGCGAGCTCGATGCCGTTTCTCATGAATTTATCATTGATACCGGTAAGATCGGATTCCAGCGACATCAAACCGCTTTTTCGAGCTTTACCGGCAAGGTCGTAAAACTTGTCGATGACTTCCTGGTATTCCTGTTTATTGCGTTTAAAAGCATTTTTAACGACGCGAAAAACGCTCCAGAGGTCTTTTGCGGGATAGTTGACAAATGTCGCCGCGATGGTTCCGCCCAGCACGAGCAGAAGCGACGGAAAATTCCAGAAATAGATTGCCTGTCCTTGGTTGGCGGCAATCGAATAAATCACAAGAGCAACACCCGTAATTAAACCCAACAGCGTCGCAATATCCATAACGCAACTCCCTACCGTTAGCCGGCGATTTTCAACTGATGATTCAAAAGCGAAACAGCGATCCGAAACCGCTCAAAGTGTCGAGCCGGTTTTCGGTTCCGATTTCTCTATAATTCGAAAAACTTTTTCACCTTTTTTAGCCATTCGGTAGCGTTCGCGCGCCAATTTCTCGATATACTGAACATCACTTTCGAGACGCACGCGCTCTGCTTTCAGCGAGTCTTGTTCGATACTAAGATCTACCATGTGGTTTTCGATCTGGCTCTTCTCCTTATGCAGGAGATAAATCTGGTACAGACCGTAATCTCCGATGACGAACATGATAATAAAAATCGTGAGTGCGGCGATGGATCCCAGAATCCAGTAAAGCCGCTGGACATTATTTGCATCCCGCGATTTTTTTTTGTCCGGAACCGAACGCCTCATTTCAAAATGTTACGTCCCCAGAAAATTGCATCGTCACCGAGTTCTTCCTCGATTCTCAACAGTTGGTTGTATTTGCAAACACGATCGGTGCGGCAGGCGGAACCCGTCTTGATCTGCCCGGCGTTAACAGCAACGGACAAATCGGCGATCGTCGTATCTTCCGTTTCACCGGAGCGATGCGAGACTACCGTCGTCATGCCGTTCCGGTGCGCCAGTTCGATAGCATTGAGGGTTTCGGTCAGCGTGCCGATCTGGTTAAGTTTGATCAGGATTGAATTAATGGCTTTTTCTTTGATGGCGCGTCCGAGACGTTCGACGTTCGTGACGGTCAGGTCGTCGCCGACAATCTGTATTTTGTCACCCAACTCTTTCACCATTAATTTCCAGCCGTCCCAATCGTCTTCCGCCATACCGTCTTCAATCGAGATGACAGGATATTTCGTGACGATATTTTTGTAATAGGCGACCATCTCTTCGGACGACAGATCGCGGTTTTCGGATTTCAGTTCGTATTTCCGCGTTTCGGTGTTGTAAAACGATGAAGAAGCCGGATCGAGCGCGATGAATAGTTGTTCGCCAACTTTGTAGCCGGTCTTTTCGGCGGCTTCAAGTATGACTTCGATGGCTTCGACATTCGAGCGAAGATTCGGAGCGAATCCGCCTTCATCACCAACAGATGTGTTCATTCCTTTTTTCTTCAATACGCCTTTGAGTTGATGGAAAGTTTCGACGCCCATTCTCAGCGCATCGGCAAAAGAGGTTGCGCCCGCCGGGAAAATCATGAATTCCTGCAGATCGACATTGTTGTCCGCATGTTTGCCGCCGTTCAAAATGTTCATCATAGGAATGGGTAGAACGCGCGCATTTACGCCGCCAATATATTTATAAAAAGGCAGTCCGACGCAATCAGCTGCGGCTCTGGCAACCGCGAGCGAAACGCCCAGCGTGGCGTTGGCGCCAAGTTTCGCTTTATTCGGCGTGCCGTCGATTTCGATCAGCGCACTATCGACTTCTGCCTGTTCCATTACATCAAGGCCGATAATTTCCGGCGCGACGATCTCATTGACGTTTTGAACGGCTTTCAACGTTCCTTTTCCCATATAGCGATCTTTGTCGCCGTCGCGCAATTCGACCGCTTCATGTTCGCCGGTCGAGGCGCCGGACGGAACCGCCGCTGTTCCATAATAACCGCTCTCAGTCAGTACTTCGACTTCGATGGTCGGATTTCCTCTGGAATCTAAAATTTCACGGGCATGCAGTTCAACTATGGCACTCATTTTACATATCTCCTTTTAATTCAAATTTTAACAATTAGGTTCATTCTGTATTCACGAGTGAATTTAGCGTAGCCGAACCAGATTGTCAATTCCACTTTTCTGTTTTTTATATGTTGATAAAATTTTGTTTTCCGCCGGAGCAATAATAAATTCTCCGCGTCATTTCAGAGAAAGAGAAACATGTCGATAATTGCCAGACCTTTTGAAAAAAAATATACCGAGTCATGGGAAAATCTCGTCGGAGAAAGCGTCAACGGTACGATCTTCCATACCCGGAAATTCCTGTCTTACCATCCGACCGGAAGATTTACCGACGCCTCGCTGATGTTCGCGAAAGGCGACGATGTTTTCGCGCTCTTTCCCGCGGTTCGCGGCATTTGGAACGATGTCGATACACTTTGGTCACATCGCGGCGCCAGCTACGGCGGATTCGTGCATCGCGAAGGGTTGGGAATTTCAACCGCGTTCGAACTGGTCGAATCACTCGTTGATCATGCAAAAAAAGAAGGCGCGCGGCGGATTGTCATCACTCTGCCGCCGGTGATTTACAACCATCGGCTTTCCAATTATCTCGATTTCGCGATGGTGAAAAACGGTTTCACATATCTGAAACGCGAAGTTTCCAGCGTCGTCTATCTTGAAAATGATATCGAGAAAAATGTCGCCAAGTTCAAACAGACCAACCGAACGGCTTTCCGCAGAGCCATGAAACTCGGCGTCGATGTCCGAGAATCCGACGACTTCGCAATTTTTTACGAAATCCTGAAGAAAAATCTGAAAATCCGGCACGGCGTTCAGCCAACACACACGCTGGAAGAACTCGTTTTGCTCAAAAAACTATTCCCGGATAAAATTTTCCTTTACGCGGCTTATGCCGGGAATGAAATGGTTGCGGGTGTCGTCATGTTCGACTGCAATCCGGACGTGTCGCTCGCTTTCTATATCAGCCACAACGAAGCGCGGCAGGAATTTCGCGGCGTGAATATCCTGTTTTATCACATCATCAACCGGTGTATTCAGAAAGGATTTCACTGGCTGGATTTCGGGATTTTCACCGTCAATATGGATCCGAACTTCGGGTTGGCACATTTCAAGGAAGGTTTCGGCAGCAGCGGCATTCTCCGCGATTCACTGAGCATCGATTTATAAACTTGGAATCCGGCTCTATTTTTAACAAAACCGGTTCGCATTTTCCGAAAATGTCATAGATTTATCCGGAAGTTATTATGTCATCGAATATCCGCTCACTCACCAAACAAACTCTGATATACGGCGTCGGCACGATTCTCGCCCGGTTCGTTACATTTTTACTCTTGCCGGTTTATACGAACCGACTTTCACCGGCGGATTACGGACTTGCCTCGCTGGTTTTCGCATTTCTCGGCTTCATGAACATCATCTACAATTACGGGCTGGACTCGGCGCTGATGCGTTACTACAGCGGAACGAAAGATCCGACAGCACGCACATCGACATTCTCGACCGCCATCTGGCTGACACTTGCCACAAGCGCGTTTTTAAGCGTAATTATTTTTTCAATGAATGGGTTTTTCAGCCGGTGGCTACTTGAAGATGTAAAATACGCCCAGTTGATGAAATATTCCGCGGTGATTCTGTGCCTCGATTGCATCTGCCATGTCCCGTTCGCACTTCTTCGGCTCGAAGAAAAGCCGTATCAGTTCATGGGAATTAAACTGCTGAATGTATTCGTCATTTTTTCCTTAAATATCTATTTCGTCGTGATTTTAAAACGCGGAGTAACCGGGATTTTTCAGAGCAATCTCATCACGTCCGCCTTTACCGCTTTGGTCGTTTACATCGTCACACTTTCGCGGGTGAGGTTCACATTTTCCGGGAAGACAGCAAAAGATCTAACGCTGTTCGGTTTGCCATTTATTCCCGCCGGTCTGGCAACGGTTTGCATGGAAATGCTTAACCGGTACATTTTACAGGATATGATTGGACTCGAGGCGGTCGGCATTTTCAGTGCCGGATTCAAACTCGGCATTTTCATGTTACTCCTAACAACGGCCTTTTATTATGCGTGGCAACCGTTTTTTCTAAAAGCCGGACCGCAGGAATCGTCCAGAACTTTATTTTCACGAATTTTTACTTATTTCGTGCTGATCGAGCTCTCTTGCTGGTTAATACTGACGGCGTTCATACATGAAATCGTGCACTTTCACGTCGGAAACATGTATCTCATTGGCAAGGAATATCAGTCATGCGAAACAATGGTGCCGTTCATTTTGCTCGGTTATGTTTTTCTTGGCATCAATCAGGTTTTTCTGCCGGGAATTTATTTTGAAAAGAAAACGCATTATCTGGCTTATCTGACCATTTTTGCCGCAGCGGTCAACGTCGGCGCTAACTATATTTTCATTCCATTATTCGGAATGGTCGGATCGGCTTATTCTTCACTCGCCGGTTATCTCGCACTCGCGGTTTCCGGGTATTTCGTTTCCCAGCGACTTTTCCGCGTTCCGTACGAACTGCGCCGCGTGGCATTTCTGTTCGTTCTGGCGCTGGGCGGCGGTATTCCGATCCTCATCTTCAATTTGCCGTTAGTCGTTCGATTCATTATCGCATTAGCGTTTCCCGTATGCCTGAAATTCTTCGGCTTTTTCAGAAAAGATGAAATCGAAAGTATCCGGCAAATTTTCAACCCTCGGGTGCTCAAAGCATGAATCCAGTTTCGCCATTCAGAAGTTTCTTCAAAGAGTCTGCAATTTACCTTTTTGGGCTTGTGCTTAGCCGGTCGATCAGCTTCCTGCTTCTACCAATTTACACGAACGTTTTTGATCAGACACAAAATGGAATAATCACGCTGGCTTATGCCTTTTTGGGCTTTATGATTGTTATTTTGCCTTACGGAACGGACGCCGCGTTGCTGAATTTTTATATTCGTGACAAGTCCAAGCGACAGAGCGTGTTCACTAATGCCTATCTGATGGTTTTCTTCTCAAACGTTCTTTTACTGATGCTTCTTTATTTATTTAAAACATCCCTGACGCCGTTTGTTATAGGCACCGATGCCGTGCGATATTTTGTTTATTGTCTTGCGATTTTGATGCTGGATTCGCTCAATGCCTTGACGATGATCGTCCTGCGCGCGGAAAACAGACCGTTTTCCTATACGGCTATCAATTTTCTAAGCGTAACCCTGATGATGGGTTTGAACATTTTCTTCGTTGTTCATCTCAAATTCGGGCTTGACGGCATTTTTATTTCAAATATCATTTCTTCAATGACTATCTGGTTGGTGCTATTGCCTGTGGTCGCCAGCCGCTTCCGGTTTCAATCTTTCGATTCACACCATATGCGACAGTTATTTCGGTTTGCTATTCCATTTTTACCATCTGGAATTTTCGCGATGATACTGGAACTAGCGGACCGTTGGATACTGAAATTGTACACGGACGTTCAAACCGTCGGAATTTACGGCGTCGGCTATAAACTCGGCGCCATCATGTTAGTGCTGACGCTTGGAATCAACACTGGCTGGCAACCATTTTTCCTGCAACACGCAAAGGACAGAGACGCCAAACCGATATTTGCTAAAATTTCTCTCTTTGTATTCGCCGGACTGGCGGTATGTTGGCTGTTTTTCAGCATTTGGATTCCGCCGCTCGCACGGCTATCTGTCATTGGCAACTTTCTGATCGGCAGGGAATTCTGGTCAGGAATCCATATCACGCCGGTCATTCTGCTGGCGTATCTATTTCAGGCGTTTTATCTGTTGCAATTACCGAGTATTTTTATTTTGGAGAAAACCAAATGGGCGCCGGTTTTCCGCGGAATAGGTGCGGCGGCCAATATAATTTTGAATATCATTCTCATTCCGAAGTTCGGCATGGTCGGCGCTGCCACCGCGACCGCCCTGGCTTATTTTGCAATGGCCGTAGCGATCTGGTTTTTCAACCGTAAACATTACCCGATTATTTATGATTGGCAGAAACTCGGCGCTATTATCGGGTTGACGGCCGTGGCATATTTTTGCGCTATTCGGGGCAATATAATCATTTATCGAGTATTAGCGACCATCGTCACAATAGTCGGGATCGGCGGCATTCTGTTTTGGCCGTTGAAACGAATCAAAACGGAGTTACCGACGGCTGGTCGCTGAAACCGGCAGGGATTGTCATTTCGTCGTAGGTTTTTCGTTAATAATCTGTAAATAAAGATTCCGGATGGCCCGCCAATAGCCGTGGCTGCTGAATTTTTCTATAGCAATTTGCCGGATGCGTTGCGGATCAAATTGCCTGTATTCAACGATCATCCGGTGCATGGCAGCTGTCAGCGCGGCGATATCATTGACCGGCACCAGAAAGCCGGTTTCTAGAGTAACGATGTCTTCCGGGCCGCCGCACTGTGTTGCAATGACTGGCAAGCCGGTCGCCATGGCTTCGATCAGAACAACGCCAAACGTCTCAACCTCACTGCTTAAAACCAGCACATGCGCGGACTGCAGGGCTGCGGCGGTTTCGGGTTTTGACCGGTAGCCGGCGAGTACAACTGCGGATTGCAGGTATAAATCTGAAATCAACCGCTCAATTCTTTGCCGTTCCGGACCATCGCCGACCAGGATAAGCCGAGCTTCTGGATAGGATTTCAAGATGGATGCAAATGCCCGAAGCAAGAGATCGAGCCGTTTTTCCGGGCGGAAGAGCGCAACCGCCAGGAAGACAAATGACTTTACTATCGGTTTTTGATCTGGAGCGATTGTAAATGCGGTAATGTCAACCGGATTGGGAACAATCGCCGTTTTGGCCGCAAATTCCGGAAACTGACGCACAATAGATTCGCGCAAACATATGCTGGTTGCCACGATCCGATCGGCGTTCCGGTAAGCCGCGCGGATGCAATTTTTCTGGAAAAATGTAAATACTCCTGGAGTCAGGAATTCTTTCAAATGTTCGGTCACAATCAGCGGAATATTTCTATCCGTCAGCCATTGGCCAAGCGCCGCGCCGGCAAAAAGCGAGGAGTGAGCAATAACGAAATCCGGTTTGCCGCGATCAGCGACTGCTTTTCCAAAAAGCTGGACCAGACGCTGAGAATAGAGCCGATGCGTCGCCTGCGGAAATTTCGGGAACCTATTCAGCATCTCTTGCCGATATTCGATCACGCTACCGACATTGACCGGTTCGAATCGAATGTTCCTGATTTTGCCAAATCGGAATAGGTCTTTGAATGAATGTACCAGATCGACGACAACGGTTACCTCGTTCCCATATTTTTGGAGCATCTGCGCCCTATCACGGAAAAATGTCCCGGATTCGGGTGAGAGTTCTGACGGATACCATGCGGGGACAATAAAAATTTTCATTACCGGTTCCAAAAAAGACAGGTGTAAGTTATTTCAGGATTTTGGGGAATTCAACGAGAATTGGGCATATGCATCTTTTCGGTTCACAATTAAGCACGAATTTATTATTTTTCGACCGTGTTGAAAATTTTATACATTTCCCCCGAAAACACAGTCGGAACGCTTTCACACTGGAAGCGCGCTCACGAAATGAACGGAAACGAATGTCGGTTCGTCACATGGTATAAAAGTTCGGGCGGCTTTGAGGAGGATATTTGCCTGAATCTGCCGCTGATCGCATCGAAACCATGGTTCATCAAACCGCGACTGGCATTTATCCGGCGCGTGGATTGCCGCGATCCGTATGCCGAATTGCCCGGAAATCCTCCGCTCTGGAATCCGCCCGGTTGGCAGAAAAAACTTTTCAGCATTCGCGAAAAACTCTGGCAGCCGATCATTGACCGGGCGATCCGGAAAAATGGTCTGGAAGACTTCGACGTTTATCATTTTGAATGGGGAACGGATTTTTTCCGTGATGCCCGCTTTGCCAAACGACTGAAAGCGCGCGGTAAGAAGATTGTCTGCGCCTATCACGGACAGGACATGCGCAACCGCGGCGTCATTCCGGAAATGGATAAACTCAGCGACCTGAACGTAACCAGCGAGCTCGATCTAACCTTTCGTCATTCGAACCTGAAATATCTCTTCTTGCCATACGATGTTCAGGCTTATCAACCAAAATCAACACCGAACCGACCGGTGACCATTTGCCACGCGACGACTAACCGCCGGATTAAGGGTTCCGACGAAATTATCCGTGTATGCAACGACCTCGAAAAAAGTCACGAGGTGCGCTTCATTTTCATCGAGAATCTGCCTCACGCCAAAGTCATCGAATTGAAAAAGCAGGCGGATATTTACATCGACCAGATCACTGACCACGCCTGGGGTTATGGAATGAATTCGCTGGAGGCGCTTTCGCTGGGGTTGGCGTGCGTCACTTACCTGAATCCAACTTATGAGAAATTCATTTCCGATCATCCGTTCGTGAATGCCAGCATGACGAATTTGAAAGAAAAACTGTTGGAATTGATCGAGAATCCTGACATTTTGCCGGCGCGCATGGCGGCCAGCCGCGAATGGGTGGAAAGACGACACGATTTCAGAAACGTCGTCAAAGAATTATATCAATATTATAAATCCATCGGAGTCGAAAAATAAAATGAAGATCACCTTCATCTTGCCCGGCGTCATTAAAATTCCCGTCGGAGGCGTTAAAGTTGTCAATGAATATGCAAACAGATTGTCCGATCTCGGTCATGACGTGACATTGGTTTATCCGACTCATATCAAGACCGGAAATCCCGTTTATTTTATTCGGAAAAGAATCTCTTCCCTTATTGACAGACTACAGCATGTTTCCGGCGATCTGTACTACATTCCGAAACCGTCTGTCAACATCATGGTCGTTCGACGAATCGCATCGAAATATGTTCCCTCCGGCGATGCGGTGATCGCGGTCGGCTGGCAGACGGCGGAAGCGGTTGCTTCATTGCCACCTGAACATGGAAGCAAGTTTTACCTGTTGCAAAGTTTTGAGATATATTTTTCCCGGAAAAAACAAATTTTGGCGACATATCATTTGCCGCTGAAAAAAATTGCGGTTTCCAAATGGATTATAGCGGAAATGGAAAAGATCGGCGAAAATTGTTCCGGTCCGCTTGGAAATGCAATTCACCCGAAAGAATTCTATATCGAATCTCCACAATTGGAACGTAAAAACGACGTGATGATGGTTTATCACCCGCACAAGATCAAAGGCGCAAAGGACGGAATCGAAGTCCTGAAAATGGCGCAGAAGCGTTTACCTGAATTGACGGCCGTGATTGTCGCACCGCGCGAGCCGATCCATCGGATTCCATCTTGGATTCAGGTCATCATAAGGCCATCTGTCGATGAATTACGACATCTTTACAATACAAGCAAAGTGTTTCTACACACGAGTCATTGGGAAGGTTGGGGATTACCAGTGATGGAAGCGATGGCTTGCGGATGTGCGATAGTATCAACGACAAATCAAGGCGTACAGGAATATTTGATTAATAACAAAAACGCATTGTTTTGTGAAATTGGCGATATTGCTGGGTTAACTGAGAAAACATATCGATTGCTTGACTCGGATCAACTACAGATAGAATTAGTCGACCGGGGATTAGCAACCATAGGTAGTTTTACATGGGACGAGAGCACCAGTCGTCTTGAAAAATACTTAATCGGTTTAGTTATTTGAACACAATCCAGCCCTTCGTTTCCGTCATTATCCCCGCTTACAATGCCGTCGGAACTCTGCCGATTCTTCTTAGGGCACTGGCGAATCAATCTTACCCGGCAGATCAATACGAAGTGATCGTCGTTAATGACTGTTCGACCGACGATACAAAAGATGTTTTACTAACATCAAATTTTCCTTCGAACTTTAGGATCATCAATCACGCAAAGAATCAAGATCGCGCCGTGACACGAAATACGGGAATTCGACAATCATCCGGTGAAATTCTCATCTTCATCGATGCCGACATGGAAGTCAATGCAGATTTCATCGCCAGACATGTCACTCACTTTAATAATACCGATGTAGTGGGAATCATCGGCTCGCTCCGTCCGGCGCCAGAGATTCCGCTTGACAAATATCAGCGCTACCTTTTCTTTGGCAAACGCGGCGTGACAAAATATCCCACCGGCACACCATTGCCATATCAGGTTTTTCTGTTCAATAATACATCGGTTCGGCGAGAGGTTTTGGAAGAGGTTGGTTTTTTCGATGAAAATCTCCGGTTATACGGTGGAGAAGATGCCGAACTGGCATTTCGTATTTACAAAAAATATCCGAATGGATTAATTCACGATCCGGACATTCAGGTAATCCACCATCATTTTCGTTCGCTGGATGATGCGCTAAACATTCTTGAAAAGTTCGGAAACGCGGTCGTCCCATACTTGATTCAAAAACATCCCGAAATGGCAAAACTTTACGGCACCGACTATTTGGGGAAATGTTTTCCATCCGAAAATCAGCGCAAAAATCCTTTTAAAATATTCACCGGACTTGTTCTTCGGCAAAAAGTCACTATTTCTTGCCTGAAAGGACTATTCGTCGTTACACCGTTTCCTTTGTCCAATGGCATCGTCCGATTACTCATGGCTTCAGCTTTACTTCGTGGTATTGGTATGAACAAAAAGACAGGCAAATTGTTTTGCTAATAATAGCTGATCCAAATCAAACAGAGATTTGTACATGAACTGGTCGAACCACCTTGTCCTTTTACCGTTATTTCTGACGATCATCGGTTGTTGCATTCTGGTGATCTACGCCTGGAACCGAAAATACGTCCCCGGACGTACGCCTTTCATTTTATTGAATCTGGCGATCATTTTCTGGTCGTTTTGCAATTTCATCGAAATAGCATTGCGCCCCCTGAGCGTTAAAATTTTTTAGGCAAATCTCGAATATTTCGGTATTGTGTCCGTGCCGCTGATCTGGATGATTTTCGCTATCCAGTACACCGGAAACTCAAAATGGATCACTCCACGAAATCTCATTCTGCTTCTAATCGTTCCAATTATCACACTCGTCTTGGTTTGGACAGATCGGTTTCACGGACTGATAAGACACGATTTTCACTTAATCAGTATCGGTTATTATTCCATAGATTGGAAATATATGGACCTGGATTTTGGATTTCGGCTTGTTACAACTATTCGCTTTTAATTGTCAGTCTTATCGTTTTTCTTTCACGAATCCGGAAACCCCCGTATCTTTCACACGAACAAGTTATTTCACTCGTGATCTGCGTATTGTTGCCGTGGTTGAGCAACTTCCTGTATATCACTAAACTCAATCCGATTCGATGGATGGATCTGACGCCGCCCTCTTTCGCATTAAGCGCTATCGTCGTAGCATATGGACTGATCCGATTTAAACTGTTCGACCTTGTGCCGATCGCGCGCAACATGGTCATTGAAGAAATGTCTGATGGCGTCATCGTACTCAATCATGAAGATATCATTATCGATATGAATTCTGCAGCATTGTCGATTTTAAACATCGAGAGGCGGGAAGTTCTCGGACAACCGGTACGAGACATTTTGCAGGAATGGAAAATTTACGTCGATCGGGACAAAGATGTTCAGGAAATATCCGAAATCAGGGTGTGTAATATCGAAAGCCGATTGAAAACGCGCTCCGGAAGAATCATAGACGCTTTATTGCGAACAGCGCTAATGACTCGTAGCGATGATTCTCAGAGATTGATTTTCGCCGCCGTTGACATGACTGAACGCAAACGAATGATGAAAGAAATTCAGCGCGTTCAGAACCTCAAATCCATTGGCGTGTTGGCGGGCGGAATTGCCCACGATTTCAACAATATCCTTACGGCTATTCTTGGAAAACTGTCATTAGCCAGGCTTTATTCACCCCAAAAAGACAGGGCTTACGATAAAATTCTGGAAGCTGAAAAAGCCTCCGAGCGGGCAAAAACATTGACAAATCAATTGCTCACTTTTTCTAAAGGTGGGTTTCCGGTGAAAACAACCACAGCAATCAACGGTCTTTTGAAAGAATCGACACTATTCGCCTTGACCGGCTCGAATGTCAAATGCGAGTTCGAGATTCCCGCCGACTTGTGGTCTGTTGACGCCGATGCAGGGCAGATCAATCAGGTAATTCACAACCTGATTTTAAACGCAGATCAGTTTATACCAGACGGTGGGATTTTATCAGTGCGCGCGCAAAATATTAAGGTTGAAATCGGACAATCTTTACCACTGAAACCCGGTCGCTATGTTAAAGTAACGGTAGAAGATCACGGCATCGGCATTCCGCAGGAATATTTACACAGAATATTCGATCCGTATTTTACCACGAAGTCGAAAGGCAACGGTTTGGGATTGGCGATGGTTCATTCAATCATTAAAAATCACGACGGTTATGTAACCGTCGAGCCCCAGCTCGGCCAAGGAGCACGGTTCTCATTTTATCTGCCCGCCGTATCTGGAATAAAAATCGCCAAGACCGATGAAGAACAGCCAGTCTCAGGGTCCGGAAAAATTCTTATCATGGACGATGAAGAAGAAGTCCGGAAAGTGTCGAAGGAAATTCTCGAGACGCTTGGATATGATTCCGTTCTAACCCGTAACGGTCAGAAGGCTATCGAATCTTACTCTGCAGCCATGAAAAGCCAACGATCCATTCACCGGTGTTACCATGAATTTGACGATTCCGGGCGGAATGGGCGGCAAAGAGGCTGTAAAAAATCCTGCTCATCGATCCTAATGCGAAAGTTATCGTCGCCAGCGGCTATTCAAATGATCCGGTGATGGCGGATTACCAGTATTATGGATTCAAAGGCGTGATCACCAAACCTTTTATGATCAAAGACCTATCCTTAATACTTAAAAATGCACTGGAATGATATTGGGAATAATCTGTTTTAAAATCACTTTTTATTTCCTAACTTCGGCACGCTTTTAAGATGAATATATATGAAATAAATAGAAGTTACCGGATGTTGATAATGCCCCGACAAATATTTATTATACTGACATTAATTTTTTTACCATTATGTGCATTTGCAGAAAATTTGATTTCAAACGTAATTAACATTTCTGCCGATTCGACCGGCTATATTTTCGTCGTTGACAAGGCAAACCAGAAAATGCTCGTGGTAAAAAGCGATGCACCCAGCGATATAAAAATCGTCAACAAATATAAGATCACGACCGGTCGCAGGAGTGGAGATAAAGAACGCAGAGGCGATTTAAAAACACCGGAAGGTATTTATTATATTGACGGTCGGGTTCCAAGCAGTAATCTGACGCCAAAATTCGGCCCGATCGCTTTTTCACTTGATTACCCGAACTTCGTCGATCGCCTCCAAAAGAGAAACGGATCGAATATTTGGATCCACGGCCGCGATGAAGCGATCAAAGATTTCATCACAGAAGGCTGTATTTCGATGGAAAACAACCAGATTCTCGGCCTCAGAAAATATATCGACATCGATCAGACACCTGTTATCATTCTGGACAATTTATCCGATTATTCCGTCGATCAGGCGGAGTACAAATCCACGATCAATCGGTGGTCGGAATTTACAAACGGTTGGGCGCGAAGCTGGGACAGTGGAGATATTCCCGCATACTGTTCATACTACGATCCGAAATACGTTGACGGAAGCGGCCGAAATCTGGCCAAGTTCAAGGAATACAAATCCAGACTGGAAAAAACGTACAAATGGAAAACGGTCATCATCGACAAGGTCTTTGTCCTGATTTCCGATAAGGAAACTCACCTGAAGTTCCGCCAGCGCTATCTCAGTCCGACATTTTACAGCGAGGGTCAAAAAAATCTGACTCTTATACCAACCAAATCACAATGGAAGATCATTCGGGAGACTTTTGAAACCTCTTCGCCGAGAATATCGACGGCCGAAATGATCGAACAATTTCTTAACGGCTGGGAAGTTGCCTGGGAAAAACAGGGCATCGAAGATTATCTGGCGTTTTATGCTCCTGATTTTTTCGGCGGTGGATATGATCTAACCGGTTGGCGCAAGTATAAGTCGGATTTGTTTCAATCTGTTAAAAAAGTCAGTGTTGAACGAAGCGGTTTAAAAGTACAATCAACCGAAAAACATGTTTGGAATGTTACTTTCCGTCAAATTTATCAGGCTGATGGTTATCGCGATGTCGGCGAGAAAACGATGACGATCAAGGGTTTTCCCGGCGATTTAAAAATCATCAACGAAGAGTGGAGAGAAAGCAATTAAACACACGAAAATATATCTCGTCTTGGGTATAATCCTCTGTTCGGCAATTGGAAGCCTGTCGGCTGAAATCAAACGTCCGTCGCGCGAATATAAAGTTTATTTTGAAAATACTCCGAACGAACTGCACGTTTATAAAGTATATGGCCGTTTCGATGGCAAAACGATCTTCATTCTTGGCGGGATTCAGGGCGACGAACCGGGCGGCTATCTCTCGGCCGACCTTTATCCCGACCTCGTACTTGATAAAGGAAACCTGATCATCATTCCGCGCGCCAATTTTCATTCCATCATTTTGAATGCCAGAGGCGTCAACGGTGATATGAATCGACGCTTCGACAATAACAAACTGAACGATGTTGAAGCTCAGATCGTTGAGATAATCAAGCAGTTGATGTCCGAAAGCGACCTTTTTCTGAATCTGCACGACGGCAGTGGTTTCTACAGCGATATCTATATCGATAAAAACCGTAATCCGGAAAAATTCGGACAAGCGTTAATTGCGGACGCCAGCCGTCCGGTTTTTGGACGCGATACTCTAAAACTCGAAGAAATGGCGAAAAAAGTAATCGAGCGGGTCAATTCCCGTGTAGAAATTCCGGAGCATCGCTTTCATTTTATGAATACGAATACCCTGACATCCAATACAAAATATCCGGAACAGAGAAAATCGGCCACTTATTATGCGCTCACGACTTTTCATATTCCGGCGTTCGGCATCGAATCATCGAAAAGCCTGAACAGTGTCGAGTTGAAAATCCGCTACCATAATTATGCGATCAACGAGTTTTTTAAACTAATGGGCGTTGAACCGGAACACCCCGCGGTTCTATTCGAACCGCCGAAATTGATTTACCTTCTGGTCTCGATCAACAACACGGAGACCAAACTCATCGAAAACAACGGTTCCATAAAGGTCAATGTCGGCGACGTCTTGCGAATCACTCATATCGAATCCAATTATAATCGTGGCATCACCTGTGATGTGGTTGGTATTGGCACAGAACAGGATTTTCAAAAACCGATTCTTATTCAAGGACCAACTTCCATCGTCGTGCGACGGGATAATCAGGTAATCGGGAATGTGCAGGTCAAATCTGTTGGGCAACCTGTTGAAATTGTTTCATTTCTGATCGAAGTCAACGGTTCCCGGGGGGAAATTTCAGGCAATCAAACGCTGACTGTTCGGCGTAGTGATAAAATCAAAATTATCGATGTATCTGTTCCCAAATTAAACAGTTCCGATCTTAAAGTCAATTTAAAGGGTTACGCCCCAAAGGATGCGGCTAACGATGGTGAAGACCGCAATAGTTTGATCGATGTTCGCAAACTGAACTGGAACAAGTATTCCGTCGATGGTAAAGGCAAAAAGTATCCGATCATCGTGACTCGCGGCGATCAGGAACTGACCCGCGCTTATATCTATATTCAGGACTGAGGGATTCTTGCCGGGTGAAAAGTATATTCCCACGTGGCTTTTTCGTTGACTTAAGTCCTTAACTCAGTTAAATTCAACCGCTTTTTACCAAACATTGAATGCGCATTTTTATCGAGGTGAAAATAAATGTTCAAAAAGACAAACATTCGATTCATTATCATCGGCGTAGCCGTCGTTCTGGCGCTTTATTCGCTGTACTGGACGGTTGCGTACAACTCACTTTCTCCAACCAAAATGGAGCGTTTAAAAACTGCCGGCAAACTGGATAAATTCGAAAACCGGATCATCCGACTGGGACTGGATCTTCAGGGCGGCATGCACGTCGTTCTCGAACTGAACATACCCAAATTAGTCGAAACGATCGCATCGAACAAAACGCCCGAATTCTATTCGATCCTTCAGGCTTCAACCGAGGAATCGAAAATTAACAACGAAGATTTCTTTGCGGTATTTGAGAGAAATGTTGAAAAAAATAATTTCAGACTCGTCCGCTATTTTACCAATCGCGGCTACAAGAATTCCGACATTGTCCAAAGCCTGAAAGAGGAGTCCAAAGACGCTATGCGACGCTCGCTGGAAATCATCCGTAACCGCGTCGATCAGTTTGGAGTTTCTGAACCAACGATCCAAAAAGCGGGTGAATACCGGATCATCGTCGAACTCGCCGGCATTCAAGACGCCTCACGGGCACGACAACTCATACAAAGTACCGCTCTAATGGAATTTAACCTCCTCAAAGAACCGGGGGTCACACAATCTTTCATCGCATCCGTTGACAATTACTTAAAGACAGGCAAAACGAACATCATCAAAGAAGCCGTCGCCTCTCAAGATACGACCGTCGCTCTTAAAGAATCCAAAGACAAATCGGTCAGTGTCAACGAACTGCTCGGCAAAACTTCGGTCGGTGCATCACCACAATCCGAAACAGCCGATTCTTCCGTTATCGTCGATGAAGCAATGTTCGCCGAGAAACCTTTCTCTTCTTTGCTTCGCAATGTCAATGAGATGATCGGCGTACCGGAAAGTAACATCTTTGCCGTCAAAAAAATTCTGGCAAATCCCGCCGTCGTCAAACTGATTCCTTACGACTCCAAATTCCTCTGGTCGGCTAAAACCGAACGGATGACGATGCAGGATGGAAAAACGGAAAATTTTTACATTCTATACCATCTCAACTATGAAGCCGGCCTTCAAGGTAAATATATCACTAAAGCATCCGCAACTGTTGGCGGCGCAGGCGCTCAGACGGCGGGTCAACCAATCGTCAACTTCGGTATGAATAACGAAGGCGCGAAAATCTTCTCGCGTCTAACCGGTTCTAACATCGGCAAACGCCTCGCCATCACTATGGACGATAAAGTCTATATGGCTCCTTCTATCCGTTCTAAAATTCCGAACGGTTCCGGATACATCGAAGGTCTGGAAGACATGGACGAAGCCAAGAACATCGCTATTGTTCTCCGCGCCGGCGCGCTTCCCGCGCAGGTTGACGTGATCGAGGAAAGAACCATCGGCCCATCCCTTGGAAGAGACTCCCTTGCAGTCGGAGCGAAAGTTGGTGCCATGGCACTACTCATCGTAATGGCATTTATGGTCTTTTATTATCGGAGATCAGGACTGCTTGCCGATATGGCGCTGATCTTGAATATGATATTTACAATGGCAATCATGGCAATGCTCCGCTCTACGCTGACATTGCCGGGCATTGCAGGTTTGGTACTCACGATCGGTATGGCGGTCGATGCAAACGTACTGATTTTTGAACGTATCCGAGAAGAACTCGAACGCGGCAAAACGGTAAAAGCTGCCATAGAAACCGGTTACAGCCGCGCGTTGTCTGCAATTCTGGACTCGAACATCACGACGCTTTTAACGGCTCTCATTCTTATGCAGTTCGGAACCGGGCCGGTCAAAGGTTTCGCCATAACGCTTTTCTGGGGTATCACATCCAGTATGTTTACGGCGATTTTCGTGACGCGCACCTTCTATAACTGGAGAACCGACCGCCACGTGCTCAAAACACTCAGCATATAATCAGGATGTACAAACATGATAAGAATTATAAAAAAAACTGATTTTCCGTTCATTAAATACAGCAAGACGGCCATTACGATCTCGCTGATTATTATCGCGATCGGATTGGTTTCACTTGTCTTCCGTGGTTTAAACTTCGGAATCGATTTTACCGGCGGCACATTGGTGCAGGTAGATTTTCAAAAACCGATGGAGGTCGATGACGTTCGCGGAACGCTCGCAACGGTCGGTCTGGCAAACAGCACAATCCAGAAATCCGGCGAAAACGAATTCATCATCCGAATTCCGCAAAGCGACGACAAAGGAAATATCCGGGAAGTATTCAAATCGGCATTCAATATCACCGATACCGAAATTCAAAGAATAGAGCAAGTCGGTCCGAAAATCGGGAAAGAACTGCGTGGCGATGTACTTTGGGCGATCTTTTTCTCGTTTATCGTGATCGGGATATATATTGCCGTTCGGTTTGAATTTCAATATGCCATCGGCGTTATTCTTTCTCTTTTACACGACGTGCTGATAACACTAACTGTCTTTACCGTTTTCCGGTTGGAAGTGTCGCTTACAACAATTGCAGCTTTTCTGACAATCATCGGTTATTCGCTGAATGACACGATCGTCATTTTCGACCGCGTCCGTGAGAACCTGAAAGTCATGCGCAATGAGAACTACGAACGCATCATGGATGTCAGCATCAACGAGACGCTCAGCCGGACAATCATCACCGATTTAACCGTTTTCTTCGTTGTGCTTTGCCTCTTGTTTGTGCCGGGCGAAGTTCGCATTTTCGCCATCGCAATGACTGTCGGAAGTATCGCCGGAACTTATTCGACGATTTACATTGCCGGTCCGGTCGTCGTTTTCTGGGCGCGTAAATTCAAAACCAACAAGAAATGATCATTTCTAACAGTAACCTTAAAATGCTCCCATCCGGGAGCATTTTATATTTTCGGGAGACATCATGTCAGTAACGGCAGTAATCGGCGGTCAATGGGGCGATGAAGGAAAAGGCAAGATCGTTGATGCGCTGTGCGAAACCGCGGAAGTCGTAGCTCGTTACCAAGGCGGCGCCAATGCGGGACACACGATCCTCGTCGGAAACGAGGAAACGATTTTACATCAGGTCCCCAGCGGAATTCTTCACCCTAAATCCGAGTGCATTCTCGGAAACGGCATGGTGATCGATCCGATCGGATTATCGAACGAGATCGATGATCTTCAGCGGCACGGAATCGAGATAGGAAACCGCATTCACATATCTTTGCTGGCGCATATCGTCACACCATTACATAAAGCATACGACGCTTATTCGGAAATGTCATTGGGGAAAAAAGCCATTGGTACCACCAAACGTGGCATCGGCCCTTGTTATTCCGATAAAATCAACCGAACGGGAATACAGATCAAAGACATTATAGATATCTCCCGTCTCAAAACGAACATGACCGAAAAAATCCTCAACGCCCGGAAAGATGGCGTTGTCACGGCGGAAAACCTGCCGGAGTTGGAATCGCAATTACCCGAATTTTACACCGCTGCCGAACGCATTGCCCGATACGCCGAAGACGCCATTTTCCTGTTGGATCGGTATATTCGTGAAAATAAACGCATTCTCATCGAAGGGGCCCAGGGAACAATGCTGGATGTCGATTTCGGCAGTTATCCATTCGTCACGTCTTCCAACACGACCGCAGGCGGCATCTGCACGGGACTCGGTGTCAGTCCGCGTCATATCGACACTATTGTCGGCATTTTCAAAGCCTATACCACGCGTGTCGGCGCCGGTCCTTTTCCAACGGAACTATTCGATGCGACCGGCGGTTTTCTCCAGCAGCGCGGTGGTGAAATCGGCGCGACAACACGACGCAAACGCAGGTGCGGCTGGTTCGACGCCGCAGTCGGAAAATATTCTTGCCGAATCAACGGCTTTTCGTCGATCGTCATTACAAAACTGGATGTGCTCGACGATCTGGATGAAATTAAAATATGTACTCATTACGAAAACGGCAATTTTCCCGAAATCTATCTTTCCGAAGCCATTCCTCATCTTGTAACTTTAAAAGGCTGGAAAACCGACATTACCAAATGCAAACGATATGAAACATTGCCGCGTGAAGCCAAAGTTTATTTGGAAACTATTTCCAACCTACTCGAAACTAAAATTTCTCACGTTTCAGTCGGAAAAGATCGATCCCAGATCATCGAGATTTGATTCACCCGGCAATAAATTCACGCATATATCGCCCTAATTAAATTTAAGATAATCAAGATAACCAGCAGATTTTCATTGACTTAGAGGGAATATTTCATTAAGTTCCGACACGTTTTATTGTATCGTGAGTATAGAGTATTGAATCTTCAATCGAAATTTTTCTTGACGACAAATATCTTCTGCAATTGTGTTTTTCCTTCACCTGACGATGATTTTCTTGCATCGCGGAAGATCGTTTCGTCCCAAAACCGGAGGATTCGTTGCGGTCTGAAGTAACCGATCCGAAGAAATTGACGGACGAACTCGAAGCCGAGAAAAAGATTCGACCGTCCGCATTTTCCGACTTCATCGGGCAAACAGCTGTCGTTGAAAATCTCAAACTGTACATCACAGCCGCAAAAAAACGCGCCGAACCTCTCGATCATGTTCTTCTGTTCGGACCGCCCGGGCTGGGCAAAACCACGCTCGCTCACATCGTCGCCAAAGAACTCGATGTCAACATCAAGACGTCATCCGGTCCTGTGATCGAAAAAGCGGGCGATCTTGCCGGAATGCTAACAAATCTTTCGTTCCGCGACGTTTTTTTTGTCGATGAAATTCACCGGCTCAACAGCGTCGTTGAAGAATATCTCTATTCCGCGATGGAAGATTTTACCATCGACATCGTCATCGACAAAGGACCGAACGCCCGGAGTATTCAGCTGAATTTAGACGGTTTTACGATGATCGGAGCGACGACTCGGCTGGGACATCTGACATCACCGCTTCGCGATCGTTTCGGCGTTGTCTTGCGGATGGATTATTACACGCCCGAAGATTTATACCAAATCGTCCAGCGAACAGCGGAAATCCTCAACATCGAGATCGATTCCGAAGGCGCGGAAGAGATCGCCCGTCGGTCGCGCGGAACCCCCCGAATTGCCAACCGCATTTTACGCCGAACACGCGATTACGCGCAGATAAAAGCCAATGGAAAAATCACCCGAAGTGTGGCTTCCGAATCACTGAAAATGCTGGAAATCGATCCGTACGGATTAGACAACATGGATCGAATGATCCTGTCAACGATCCTCTATAAGTTCTCCGGAGGACCTGTCGGGCTCAACAGCCTGGCGGTAGCGGTCGGCGAAGAAGCGGAAACGATCGAGGATGTTTATGAGCCGTTCCTGATCCAGAAAGGACTTTTACATCGCACGGCGCGCGGCCGGCAAACGACTCCGGAAACATACAAGTACTTCGGCATCAGCAAAACCGATCAACAATCAACTTTATTTGAATAAAGGAGAAAACCTATGAGACTTTCCGATTTCGACTACGCTTTTCCCAAAGAGCTGATAGCGAATTTTCCGATCAAGGAGCGCGACCACTCGAAGTTAATGGTCATCAACCGAAAAGACGAGTCGATCACGTATAAACACTTTTACGACATCGCCGATTATATGAATCCCGGCGATCTGCTGGTTGTCAATGAAACACGCGTTTATCCCGCCCGGCTCTGGGCTGTCAAAGACCGCACCGACGCTAAAGTCGAGGTCTTTCTCCTGCGCGAACTGGAAAATTCACTCTGGGAGGTGATGGTCAAGCCCGCGCGCAAAGTCCGTATTGGCAATAAATTAACGATCGCCGACGGCGTGCAGTGCGACGTGATCGATAATACAGTTTCCGGAGGGCGAGTCGTGCGCTTCAACGGCATCCCGCAGGAAACGCTTTATAAGCTGATTGACGAAATCGGACAATCGCCGCTTCCGCCATATATCGACCGCGAGCCAACCGACGAAGATAAAATCAAATATCAAACGGTTTATGCCAAGAGACGCGGAGCCGTCGCGGCGCCAACCGCTGGTCTGCATTTTACAGAAGCATTGCTACAGAAAATCCGCGACAAAGGCGTGAAAATCTATCCTGTCGTCCTTCACATCGGACTGGGAACTTTCCGGCCTGTCACCGTCGAAGATTTAACCCGCCACCGGATGGATTCCGAATATTTCGAGGTTTCCGCCGAAACCGCTATCGCCATCAACGAAGCAAAAGCCAAGGGTAAAAGAATTATCGGCGTCGGCACTTCGGTCGCCCGGACATTGGAAACCGTGACCGTTTCTGGTTTTCAGATCAGCCCGCGACGCGGCTGGACGGATAAATTCATTCATCCGCCGTATGACTTTAAAATGGTCGACGTGTTGATCACCAATTTTCATCAGCCGAAATCGACACTGCTTATGCTGGTCGCTGCGTTTGCCAATTATCCACTCATCATGAGAGCCTATAAAGAAGCCGTGAAGAAAAAATACCGCTTCTTTAGTTATGGCGACGCCATGATCATTATTTAATTCAGACCTTGAGCGCTAACCGACTAGCCACCGCCGTCATCGTAGCCGCCGGAACAGGAACGCGGATGAACGCTCCAATTCCCAAACAATTCCTGTTTTTAAACAACAAGCCGATCCTTTTTCATACATTGAAGCCGTTTCTCGCGGCAACTTTAATCGACGAAATTATCATCGTCGTACATCCGGACTGGGTAAACCGTCAGGAAATGAAATTTTGTCTGCCGGAAAAAAACGATAAGCTGATTCGCGTCATTCCCGGCGGAGAAAAACGACAAAACTCAGTCTTTAACGGGATTTCAGCAATCTCGGAATCCGCGAAAATCGTTGTCGTTCATGATGGCGTCCGGCCGTTTGTCACACCTGAAGAGATCAATGAAACGATCCGGATATGTAAATCTTACGACGGCGCGATATTGGCGATTCCGGCTGTAGATACACTGAAGGATGTCTGCAACGCCACGATTGTTAGGACAATCGACCGCTCAAATATCTGGCAGGCACAAACTCCGCAGACTTTCCGGAAATCGATTCTTTTACGCGCATTCGAAACGGCCTTTTCAGACGGATTTATCGGAACGGACGAAGCATCTCTCGTCGAAAGAATCGGCGGAAAGATCGCTGTCTTGAACGGGCGCCCCGAAAATATTAAAATCACTTGCCAATACGATTTAAATATCGCAAAATCCACGCTTGATAGGTGGTTAGTATGAACGAAATAAAATTTAAAATCGGAAACGGCTTCGACGCTCATCCTTTCGTAGATGGCCGTCCTTTGGTGCTCGGCGGACTGACAATTCCCTACCACCGCGGCCTGGAGGGTCACTCGGACGCCGATGTTCTGGTGCATGCAATCATCGACGCGTTGCTTGGCGCCGCCGGATTCGATGACATTGGATCTCACTTCCCCGATTCGGACACCGTCTATAAAGACATTTCGAGCATCTTACTGCTTCAAAAAGTAATGTCGTTGTTGGAAACACATCAGATGCAGATCGGCAACATCGATGCAACGATCATCGCCGAACAACCGAAAATCCGTCCATATATCCGCGAAATGCGGAACACGCTTGCTGCAGTTCTTAAAATTCCCGAAGGAAACATTTCAATCAAAGCAACAACGACAGAGAAAATGGGATTCACCGGCAGAGAGGAAGGCGTTGCGGTGTTGGCTACCGCATTGATCTATTTATAATGGAATCCATTCTCCAATTCGTCGCATCGCAATCTTTTTGGTACACATACCTCATCCTCTTCATTTTAATTTTTTTTGAAAACACACTTCCCCTTCTTCCCGGCGACGCCATTTTAATCTTTTCTGCCTACCTTGCTGGAAAGAGCGCCCTGAATCCGCTTGCGGCTTATCTCGTTACCGTCATCAGCGGCGCGAGCGGTTTTATCGTCATTTATCTCATCGGTAGGCACTGGGGACGAGACTTCTTCGAACGACGACAGTTTTCATTTTTTCCAGCTAGGCGTATTAAAAAAACCGATCATTATTTTCATAAATTCGGTAATTGGGTGCTAGCAGTTGGCAGGCTGGTTCCCGGCATCCGTTTTATGATTGCCATGATCGCCGGTTTTACAAAAATCCGTCTGGTGAAAGCAAGTCTTTGTACATTGGGCGGAATTCTTATCTGGAACGGAATTATTTACAGACTGGCAAAAGTGCTCGGCGATAATTGGGAAGAAATTAAATTTATTCTCCGGGAATACAGCACCTCCTTTAACATCGCGATGGTCATTTTGCTTGCGGTTTTAATCGCTTATCGGATGAGAAAAAAAGCCATTTCAAAGGAGATTACAAAAATTGATTAGAACCCGATTTGCACCCAGCCCGACCGGTTTTCTTCACGTTGGTGGGTTGCGAACAGCGTTGTATAACTATCTATTTGCCAAAAATCACAACGGCCGCTTTATCCTGCGCATCGAAGATACCGACCAAAGCCGCAAGGTGCCGGGCGCCGTCGAAAACCTCATCGAGACACTCAAATGGGCAAAGGTAACTCCCGACGAGGGACCGGAATTCGGCGGCGATCTTGGTCCATACATCCAATCTCAGCGCTTGGAAATTTATCGCCAACACGTTCATTCTCTGATCGAAAAAGGTCACGCGTATTACTGTTTCTGTTCGACCGATCGTCTGGATGCCCTGCGCAAACAGCAAATCGCCGAGCACAAACAACCGCGCTATGACAATCATTGCCGCATCCTGCCGGATTCCGACGTTCGGAAGCGCCTCGCAAATAACGAACCTCATGTAATCCGGATGAAAACGCCGGAAACCGGGACCGTTGAAATTCACGATCTGATCCGTGGCGACGTACCGTTTCCCGCCGAACAGTTGGACGATCAGGTGCTGATGAAATCGGATGGTTACCCGACCTATCATTTAGCAAACGTCGTTGACGATCACCTGATGCAAATTTCGCACGTTATTCGGGGCGAAGAGTGGTTGCCCAGCACGCCGAAACACCAATTGCTCTACAATTATTTCGGCTGGGATTCGCCGCAGTTCGCGCATCTTTCGTTGTTGCTGAATCCTGATAAAAGCAAACTATCAAAACGCCAGGGCGACGTCGCCGTTGAAGATTACCGTAACAAAAAATATAAATCAGAGGCTTTAATCAATTTCCTAGCTCTACTAGGATGGAATCCAGGAGACGACCGTGAAATTTTTTCAATGGAAGGACTTATCCACGAATTTTCACTAGAGCGCGTCAGTAAAAGTGGAGCAATATTCAACTTAGAAAAACTCGATGATATAAATGGAAAATATATAAGGGGGGAAAAGATAGAGACGTTTAGCTTTGAATTAAGGCAAAATTACCCGGATATGTTTACCAACTTCAATGATAATCAAATGTTATCTGTATCTGAATCAACACAATCATCTGGTGATACTTTTCCATCTATTATAGAAAATGTTAAAATGATTTTAAATGATCCCACATCTTATGATTCTCCTGAAATTATGGAATATTTGACCAAGCCAGAATCAATTAAAATTTTAGAATCTCTTTTAAAAAAGACAGCGGAATTGCAGTATTTTAATGCTGATATGTTTACTGCAGCAATTAAAAATGTTCAATTTGAAACTGGTATAAAAGGAAAACCTCTTTGGATGACAATTCGTGCCGCATTAACTGGTAAGTCAAAAGGAATAGAAATCCACGAAATAGTAAAGAATATTAGTAAAGAAACGTGTTTGAAACGCCTCGAGGCCGCTCTCAAATATGCCAGACGACAAACCTCTCGTAATTAAATCAAACGCCAAGGTCAATATGACCTTGCGGATCACCGGCGTATTGCCGAACGGCTACCACACGATCAGCTCGCTTTTTCAGGAGATCGACCTGCACGACGAATTGCATTTTCGTCCAGCCGACCAATTTCAACTGACCTGTACCAATCCGAAATTACCGGTCGATTCGACCAATCTTTGCCGGAAAGCCTACGAAGCGATGCGTCCGTTCGCCAAAATAAACCGTGAATGGCAGATACATCTCATTAAAAACATTCCGGCCGGCGCGGGGCTCGGTGGCGGCAGTTCCAATGCGGCGTTGGTTCTGAAATTTCTCAATCAAAATTGGGCAGCGAATTTACCGGAACCGGTGCTTGCAAAGATCGCTGTCCAACTCGGAAGCGACGTTCCGTTCTATCTGAATGGAAAGACGCAGATCGGCAACGGTGTCGGAGAGATTTTAACGCCGGTGAAATTGCCGGAACCGTTCGTGATCTTGTTGGTGTGCCCACCGATTTCTATCTCAACTGCCTGGGCATACGGAGAATTCGACTTGGTTAATTGCAAAAAGGAATATAAATTTGGCTCTCTTTTTGATGAAAAGAGAGTTTTTTGGACGCTGTTTGAAAATCAATTTGAATCGGTAGTTTTTCCAGCATATCCAGAGATCGGTGCGATTCGCGAGGAAATGAAGCGCGAGCCAGTTTTATACACCGGTCTGTCGGGAAGCGGCTCGACTGTGTTTGGAGTTTTTCACAACGAAACGGAAGCGGCGGCAGCGCAGAAACGCTTCTTGAATTATCCAACCCTTCTAACTCTTCCCATATTTTAACAGAAAAACGCCATGAGACATTCGGGGATCGTCCAACGGCAGGACAGCGGCCTTTGGAGCCGTGAATCTAGGTTCGAATCCTGGTCCCCGAGCAGGTTTTTGAACCATCTAAAATAGAAACGATGACTATGAAATTTAACGCAAGAATCTTTTCCGGCAGGTCGAACCCCGCGCTTACGTCCGAAATCAACACGATTCTCGAAACGACGCCGGGCCAGATTTCCATTTCCAATTTCAGCGACGGAGAAATCCAGCTTCGCTTTGAAGAAAATATTCGCGGTGAAGACGTTTTTATCGTTCAGTCCACCAATCCGCCAGCAGAAAATCTGCTCGAACTTCTCCTGATCATCGACGCCGCACGGCGCGCTTCCGCCAGACGCATCACAGCAGTCATTCCTTATTATGGTTATGCACGTCAGGATAGAAAAGACCAACCGCGTGTTCCCATTTCATCACGTCTGATTATGGACGCCATCGTCAGTGCGGGCGCCAATCGTATCGTGGCAATGGATTTGCATTCAACACAAATTCAGGGATTCGTCAACATTCCGTTCGACCATTTGTACGCCAAGTCGATTTTCGTCGATAAGATCAAAGAGATCATCGAATCGGGCGATTATTCCATCGTCGCTCCGGATGTCGGCGGGATCAAGTTCGCACGTTCGTACGCGAAAATCCTGGGCGTTCCGCTCTCTATCATCGACAAACGCCGTCCCAGCCCAAACAAGGCTGAAGTCATGAACGTCATCGGCGAATCGCGATTGAAAAACGCGCTCATCATCGACGATATGATCGACACCGGCGGCACCATCTCACAAGCGGCGCATCTATTAAAAGACAACGGAGCCGAGACTATCATCGTCGTTGCGACACACGGTCTTTTTTCCGGCGATTGCGTCCGGCTGGTCATGGAATCGCCGATCGACAAGATCATCGTTACGAATTCCATCGCTATTCCGTCTGAAAGACAATTTCCGAAATTGGAAATTCTTACCGCCGCGCCGATGTTCGCGGAAGCCATCAAACGAATTCACAACGAAGAATCTATCAGTTCACTATTTGAATTTTAATCATAAGGAGAATATGAATGCTTGAGTTTAAGTTATCAGCAGAAACCAGAACCGCACTGACGAAACGCGACACCAAGAAATTACGTCTTGAAGGAAAAATTCCCTCGGTGTACTATTATCACGCAGAGAATCCGATCCCGCTCTGCATCGATGTGAAAGAGTTGAAGACGGCTCTCCACTCCGGAGCGCATATTATCAGCCTGCAGATCGGCGGAAAATCTCATCCATGCATTGTCAGAGCTCTTCAGCACGATCCGGTTAGCGAGATGGTCATCCACGCCGACTTTATGGGCGTGAATCTCGAAGAAAAGATCGTCGTCTCCATTCCGGTCAAATTGGTCGGAACCGCCATTGGCGTGAAAACGTTTGGTGGAATTTTAGCCCAGCATCTTTGGGAACTCGACGTTAAATGTAAAGCCGCCGATATTCCGGACGGTGTTACAATTGACGTGAGCGAATTGAATCTCGGCGATTCGATTGGCGTCAAGGACATTCAGATTGCCAACGCGGAAATACAGAATGTTATCTCCGCATCGATCGTTTCCGTCGTGAAACCTTCCGGTGTAAGTGATGAAGAGAAACCAGCCGAAGGCGAAGAAACCGCTGAAGGTGAAGAAGCCGCTGCTGAAGGCGAAGAAACGAAAGAAGAAGGAAAAGAAGAGAAGACCAAGAAAAAGAAAGAATAAAGCCTTGTTCTTTTTTAGAAAACGTCAGCATGAAGACACCGAAACAACACAACCGAAGATTATCATCGGACTGGGAAATCCCGGCATGAAATACGCCAAAAACCGACACAATTTCGGATTCATGGTTGTTGACCGGTTGGCCGAACAGCGGCAAATCCGCTTCAGTCCGGCCAAGAGTTCATTCGTTTTCTCGGACTCACGGAAATCTTCCGCCTCTTCATCGACGTCATTTTGGTTGTGCAAACCGATGACCTTCATGAACGCATCCGGAGTCGCCGTTAAGCAAATGCTGAAATATTTCGACGCGGAATCGGCACAGATTTTCGTCGTTTATGACGATATCGACCTTCCGTTAGGTGCTTTACGCATCCGCCCAAATGGCTCTGCCGGCGGTCATCGCGGAATGAAATCCATCATCGATCTGATCGGAACGGATGAATTTCCCCGCCTCAGGCTCGGCATCGGACCGCAGGGAAATCTCGCTTCCGAAGATTTCGTTCTGACGAATTTCAGGAAAGAAGAATGGCCAATAGTAAACGACGTGATCGAAACGAGCGTCAGTGCCGTCAACGATTACGCGGAACATGATATTTATTGGATCATGAACAAATATAATCAAACACTACTGTCCCGTTAAGAAAAATGAAAAGGGTGTTATATAATTGATAATCAGCAATATGTGGTATATAGAGCGATTTTTCGATTTGAACTTTTATAGTCGATTTGATTTTACGTGTTATCAATCCG
>Ga0247841_10001147_pt1 | contig 62616 bp, 49 predicted proteins | sample LaCruzMarch2015__2_FD_192410 | JGI IMG/M metagenome (GOLD analysis project Ga0247841, IMG submission 192410) | Freshwater microbial communities from meromictic Lake La Cruz, Castile-La Mancha, Spain - LaCruzMarch2015_18m | ecosystem: Environmental > Aquatic > Freshwater > Lake | place: Spain...
GCTGCTCTGCGGTGGCGGTATTGATATCCACCGCCGCCATGGCGAAACCGGGAAATACGAGCAGTACAAGCAGCAATGCAACCAATAGCTTTTTCATCATCACTCCCTCCTAGGTTTGGATTAAAAATTGGGTTAACAATTTTCACGATTGATAAGGTATTGCTTTTTACGGCTCGGAGTATATGGGAGGTGTTTTTGCCTGTCAAGGGATATTTTCCATCGAAAATCAGGGGCGACGATAGAGTTGGGCAGGGCATGTGGACTGGAGGCAGTCCTTATTGAGCAGCCGGCACACTTTTGGGACGAGTCGCCCGTCAGGAAAGCATTTTTGAGAGCCATTCGGGCAGACCTTTCCGGCACGCCTCTTTTTTACGATGTGTTATGCTTGGATGTATTCATTTCATGGATATTCAAGGTCTCGATTGAATTGATCATAACGCATTGAAATCTTGTATGCCTGCTATAATCACAGTTCTGAGGCTTTCAGCTATACGTAGAGATTATTTTTTTGATTAAAGAAATAATTTATTCAGGCATCAGAGAAGATACTGGCAATGATAATATGTTTATGATAATTCGGGCTTAATGAAGTATTCCATAATTCAAAACATCCTATTGGGGTTAACTCTCGCGGCACCGATCGGGCCGGTTAATCTGGAAATGATCAAGCGCGGCTTGAATTCCGGCTTCAAACAGGCTTTTCTTACCGGTGCGGGGGCAATGTGCGCTGACATTACTTATTTGATTCTTATCTTTTTCGGTCTTACTTCTTTTCTGAATATTCATTTCATGAAAATATATTTAGGTACCGCGGGAAGTCTTATTTTGATTTATCTTGGATTAGCCAGCGCAAAGGGATTTTTCAAAAAGGCAGAAACTTCGGGAAAACAATCTAAAAAGCTCTTTAAAAATTCTTATGTGACCGGATACGTTCTGGCCATTTCCAGTCCTATGACTATTGTCTGGTGGACAGGAGTTTTCGGCGCGCTGCTGGCTGCGCAACCGGACATGCCGACAAACATATCCGCTTTTCTATCCTGCCTTTCTATTATGCTTGGCTGTTTTTTGTGGGTATTCTCCATGGCGTGCGCTCTGCACTGGGGCAAAAAGATCATCAATGAGAAAATCACCGGTTATATCTCACTTATTGCAGGTACATTTCTGATTATGTTTGGTATATATTTTTTTATAAGAACTTACTTTCACTGAATGTGAGTATGGGCAGCCACGCTTGTAAGGCAAGGAAATATTGCCATAAAATATGGCGTGAGCTGTGTTTATTTCGGATTGAAATCTTGCATATTCATAGATGTTGATTTTTTGAGGATAACAGGAAGCTCTCCTTTCAAAAAAAGTGATGGAGTTGTTAGATAACGCTTAATGACATCCTTCACGAAAGTATCATTTTTATTTTCTGCAAATGTCATATAAAAGATTGCATTTTTGTTCGCATGCTTGCTTCAATCCAATTGTTGACGGACAATCAAATGTGCATATTGTTTTATCTACCAGGCATTTAGCATCGGTGCATGACTGACATAAAATTGATATTGCTAATAACAATGCTATCCCTACTACTTTACAGATGCCTTTACGCATATTTATTCCTCCTAATGATTTTCGCAAAATAAGCAGATAACAAATTGAACTCTTTGTCAACTATACTTTAGTATAGTCTCATCGGGTTTGTATTTTGTGTATTGCTGGTTGAAATCAAGCATATTTACCGCTGTTAACGATTTGTGTAGTACAGGAAGGACTACTTTTCCAAAAGGATATTTATTGTGCTGAATCAACTTCTGATTATTTCGAGGAGATAATTTTATCAAAAAGATCTCGAAATGCTTGGCGGTTCGTAACCTTTTCTTTGTACATATTCATGTCAGCCTCTTTAAGCAATTCATTAATTGAACTGTCTTTACACTTGCCACTTACATAGCCTACAGACATCATCAAGGGAATTTTTGTGTCAGAAATATAGCTATTCATCACGGCTTTTTTTAGTCGGCCACAGATCTCGTTTATCATTTCTGAAGAACAATTAGGGAGGAGAACTGCAAATTCATCACCACCAATTCGAGCCACAATGTCGCTTGCGCGAAATTGTTCCTTTAAAAGATATGCTGCCATCATGAGTTGTCGATCACCGACATTATGACCAAGATTATCATTGACGAGTTTAAGCCCGTCAAGATCGCACATCACGATGCCAACAGGATCAAATCGTCCTGTGCTGAACCTCCGGAGCTCCTCTTCAAATAATAGTCTATTATGGAGACCGGTCAATGAGTCATGAATGCTTAAATGTTTTAAGTTTTCCTCTGCCTGTTTGCGCGAGTTAATATCTCTGCTGCCAAAAACGTATATATTCATGCCTTTCTGATGACCGGCAATGGGATTGGCTAGTGACTCAATCCAAATATAGTCACCATCGGCACAGCGGTAGCGATAGTCCATACGAAAAGAGCTCTGTGTTTCCACGGCATGTTGAAACTTTTGTTTTACAGCTGAAGCCTCATTAGGATGGATGAAATCGAAGAACATTTTTCCCATTACTTGTTCCGGTGTATATCCGAGAACAATCTTCACTGAAGGGCTCACATACTCAATGATACCGTTACTATCAATCTGACTAATCATATCAAGCATAGCGCTGTTCAGTGTCTGCAATTCATTGAATAAGAAATCACGCTTCTTGGCAAGATAGCCGGTTACATAGGCAACAATCATGAACATTATTGCCCTGAGGAGAGATACAACCTTAAACGCCTCTATGGTTGCATAGTCACACGCTATATGGATCAGCCCCAGTGCGGCGGCAAGTAAAATGGCATATCGTGGATACCAGATTCCTGTGAGGATGATAGGGAGATAGAAAAGATGGGTGTAAACGATGTCGATTCCGTAGATGACATTCACAACAACTGCTAATACCAAACAGATCAAGCAGGTCAAAAAAACAATACTTAACCTATAATTCATAAATCTCCCCAATATGCCTACAATGTATCCGTTGAGGACAAGCCGTCACAGGACCATACATCATATTTCGTAAATTTATATCACGGTTTACGAAGGAATAAAAGCAATGATTATCATGTAAAATACAGCATTTTCTTCAAGGCTGACTATCTGTGTATTTCAGGAAGCACTACGCAACAAGAGCTAAAATGATTTTTCAGAATCGTCAAATCAACGGATTTACTGTCTTCAAATAAACGTTTTTATAAAAATAATATTGCACTTCTATATAAGCCCGGCAAGGAATCTCCCCGCAGAAAGAATCCTGCCCCTTTTTCCAGCAAGTTCACTTTATACTTTTTTACGACTTGTTATGGAATTTTTTAAAGCCAAATCCGGCGAATCTTTGGACGAATTAGCATTAATTTGCCAGGCACTGGCGTAATCCATCCACGATAAAGCCAAATTCATTCTCGGCAACCGTGCGCAAGTCAATCAGGATTTCATCTTTATCCACGCGCACAATTATTGGCACCTCAATCTTCCGCAGCTTTTCTTCCATGCGGCTGGCTGATATTTTTTTATTTTTAATGCCCACTAAAACGGAAGGGATCTTTTCCGTTGGCAGAGATCCGCCACCGGCTGCGGCAAAATCTTCATGAAGCTTAAATTCCATCTGCCCAAGATTGGCTTGCAGCAATTTATCCATTAGTTCAGAGGCGCGTTTTTTAACTGCGGCAACAGGTTCAGTCAGGGCCTGGAGCGACCGCAGCTTATTGGCTACTGAGGAAGGCTTTAGATATTGCATCAGAGTGGCTTCAAGCGCGGCCAAGGTGAATTTATCAATACGCAAGGCGCGATTGAGCGGGTTTTTCTTAATTTTAGCCAGCAGTTCTTTTTTACCGGTAATAATGCCGGCCTGCGGCCCGCCCAGCAATTTATCACCGCTGAAGGTGACTACATCGACTCCGGCAGACAGAACATCGCGCACTGTCGGCTCATGCTGCAACCCATACTTATCCAGATCAATCAAACAACCGCTGCCCAGATCATCCATCACCGGTATCGCGTGTTTCTTTCCCAACGCAACCAGGGGGATAATTTCCGCCTCTTCGGTAAAGCCTACTATGCGGAAGTTGCTGGTGTGCACTTTCATAATCAAGCCTGTGGCAGCGCATATCGCCTTCTCATAATCGTCAAGGCGCGTGCGGTTGGTCGTGCCTACTTCACGCAAGATGGAGCCGCTCTTTTTCATAATTTCCGGTATGCGAAACTCGCCGCCAATTTCGATCAGTTCACCACGCGATACGATGGATTCTTTTCCTTCGGAAAGTGTGTTGAGAACCAGCAAAACGGCAGCGGCATTGTTGTTGACAATTAAAGCGTCTTCGGCTCCGGTCAGAGAGCAAATCAGCGAACTGACATGATCGTAGCGCTGACCACGCTGGCCTGCTGCCAGATCAAACTCCAGGTTGGAATAGCCCCTGCCAACTTCCAGAATCCTTTGCAGGGCTTCAGGGCAAAGCGGCGCGCGTCCAAGATTGGTATGCAAAATGACGCCGGTGGCATTAACTACTTTAACTAATGAGTAGCGATAAAAGCCTTGAATCGTCTGCTCCACAAGACCTGCGACACTTGCCGCATCCTGCGAAAGCTTCGGCAGGTCTTTTTCTTTTGCTTCAATAATCGCATCTCTTAATTTTTGCACGAAATTGCGGCAGGTTTCTAAAACAATTTCCCGTGAAGCCAAATCGTAGATGCCGCTTTTTTCCAGAAGAAGGATTACTTCGTCAATTTTCGGCAAGTTGCGTAGCATTTCTTTTCTTTTAGCATCCATAAAAACTCCTTTTTATACCACTTCTCTTTCTATTCTGACGCAATGTCATTGCGAGGGAGTGTAACGACCGAAGCAATCCCTTATCTAATCGACATCCCAGAGATTGCCACGTTCACTGCCGTGCCCCCCGCGCTTTGCTCGGGGCTTTGACTCACCGCAATGACAACCCAAGATGTCTGGGCAACACTCACTCAATCCCTGCTTGCTTTCTGCAGTAATCACGAAAGTTATTTACCGCGATAAAAAACTCCCTCATCATTATCACCCAGAAGTAACGCCCCCGCGGCGTTAAATGCAGATGGGGCGGGAAATAGCGGAAAGATCCGGCCAGAATAAAAGCTATCATTTCTTTCCAGAGCGTTTTTAAAAATTTCCCGTCATATTTTTGCTCAATTGCGGTAACGTCCATTTTAGTGCTAAACAGTTTCATTAAAAAATCGTAACTCATTTGATCGCGCAGATTGAATTTGCGGGAAGCCTTCAGCGGCAACATGCCCTGATTGAGGCAATCAATATACTCGGCAATATCAAAGGTGTTCGCGTAGCAAACGCCTGCAAGAAAGCCGATGGCTCCGCTTCCCAGTCCTGCGTATTCATCATAATCGACTACATATTCATCGATCAGCGCTTTCTTGCCTCTCTTGCGGGAAAAACACCAGGCGGAAGATGATTCATACTCTGCTTCCAGATGTCGAATGATAAGCTTATATAATTTTTTTTCACGGCTGAAATCGACCAGACCTACAGTATCCTCCATCAATCTTTGAGTCAGCGTTGAAATCATTAATGGATAGAAAGTGATTTGTTCCATCTTTAGATTGAGCAAAATCGCTAAATCATCGTTCAGCATTTGCGGAGTTTGCCCCGGAAAATTGAAAATCATATCGGCATTTACGGTGTCAAATAAACCCATTGTTTGTTTTAATTTCCCTGCAATAATTTCGCCTGCGCCATATTTTTTATAGCGGCCGATTTTCTTGAGCAGCTCATCATTAAAAGTTTGCACCCCCACTGAAAGCCTGTTGACACCGCTTTGCCGCAGTACTTCAATATTGCGGTCAGTCAAGTGATTAGGGTTTGTTTCCACAGAAATTTCTTTAATAGCAAAACTTTTGCGGGCAAGAGCAAGTAAATCTGCCAGCTCTTCTATGAGAACCGTGGGAGTGCCGCCGCCCATATAGATTCCATTGAATCTATATCCCTTGTCGCGGTAAAGCTTAATTTCTCGTCTCAGTGCTTCAAAATATTTTCGCGTCAGCCCCTCTTCAAAAGGCACCCGATGAAAGGAACAATAAGGACAAAGCTCTTCACAAAAAGGAATGTGGATGTAGAGCAGGCGAGGCTTGTCATCCGAGCAGGAAGGAAGCAGAGGTGTGACACCTTCTTCAAATTTCAGCGCCCGGACAAATTGCCTTTTGGCTATTTTAGTAACAATTTGATTAATCACACCTGTTGTTTAACAAAAGATGTGCATATATTGCAAGCAACTTATCTCACCAAAAATCATCAGAATCAAAAGGATGCACCAAAAAGCAGGCTGTTGGCCATTATCCCGCTTCGCTTCTCTCGCGGGATATCCCAAGCCTTTGGCTGGGGATAATTCCACTTGCGCTTCCTATAGTCAGCGAGTGTCATTAATTCGACTAACGCTTCAAACTTCACTATGTTCGTTTTTAGCGAGTCTCATTACTTGAAATAAGAAAGAATAGATGTTATATGCCGGAAAAATAATGTTCCGGTGATAATCCATGCCCAAAGATAACGTTTTAACTCTGTGGAATGATAAAGGTATTAATGAAAAGGATACCTCCGCTTTAAGAAAGAAATCCAAGGAGGTACCGGCGCCTCTGGATAAGGAATCCCGCGAGATAATTAAAACATTGGTTGATTCTTTTCTGGCAAGAGATGATGCTTCGGGACTTGCGGCGCCGCAAATTGGTATCAGCAAAAGAATAGTTGTTTTTCGCACCAAAGGCTTCGGTGAAGGGGGAAAACTGAAAGGCCCCGATGAGTTTGAAGTATTGGTTAACCCGAGGATTACTCAATCGCGTGGTGAAAAAGTGATGATGACCGAAGGCTGTCTTTCCTGCCCGGAAATTCAGGTGGAAATCAACCGCTTCCCCGAAATAAAAGTTCGAGCCCTCAATGAAAAGGGAGAGAAAATCAGTAAGAGGTATCAGGATTACGTCGCCCGTGTTGTGCAGCATGAACTCGATCACCTTGATGGTAAATTAATCGTTGACTACGAAGGCGCAATTTATTATCCCAAGCAAAAGCAGGAATTTTTTGATAAACTTTTTAGAGATTAAGCTATAATGAACCAGTGAAAAGTCTCTACGCTGTCATTCCCGAGCAGGCGGGAATCCATAACATGCTTAAATAACTGGATTCCCGCCTACGCGGGAATGACAAAAATTGTCAAAATTGACTTTTTACGAGACCATCATCTATGGAAAGCAATTGAAAAAGACGCCTTTATACGAAAAACATCTTGCCCAAAGCGCCAAGATCATTGATTTTGGCGGCTGGGCCATGCCCGTGCAATACACAAATGTCATTGATGAACACAAAGCAACCAGAAATTCTGCCGGCCTTTTTGATATTTGCCACATGGGCGAAATTGAAGTTAAAGGCGCGCAGGCGCTGAATCTTTTACAACTGGTTTTAACCAGAAATCTGGCAGATCAAACTCCAGGCCAGATCAAGCTATCCGCCCTGCTTAACTACGAGGGCGGTATAATTGATGATTTAACAGTGTACAAGCAAGATGATAACTTCTACATGCTGGTTACTAATGCCACAACTAAAGACCGCGATTGGCAGTGGATAAGATCATTTCAGCAGGAGAAGCGATTTGATTGCACATTGGAAGATATAAGTGACCGGACTGGAAAGCTTGACCTGCAAGGTCCACGCTCAGAAGAAATTTTACAGAAGCTGACAGAGACTGATCTAAGGACTATGCGTTTCTATCATTTTTGTCAATCTCAGGTTGCCTCAGTACCGGCAATTATTTCGCGCAGCGGCTACACCGGCGAAGACGGTTTTGAAATTTATGCTGGAGCTGATGTCATAGGCAATATTTGGGATAAGCTGATGATTAGCGGAACACCTCTGGGCATGAAACCGGCGGGACTGGGCGCAAGAGACACACTGCGCCTGGAGGGAGGCATGATGCTCAACGGTCAGGACATGAACGAATCGGTGAGTCCGCTGGAAGTGCCTTATAGCTGGATTATTGATGCGCATAAAGAATTTGTCGGGAAAGCAGCGCTTGTGGCTAGAAAAAATTCCGGCACCGGCAACAAACTGGTAGGTATAGAAATGACGGGCAGGGGTATTGCCCGGCATGGCTATAAAGTATTCCATAATCAGCAGGAAATTGGCATTGTTACTTCCGGAACGTTTTCTCCGACTCTCAACAAAGCAATCGGCCTGGCTTTTGTTAATATGACCTACAGTGCGCCGGATACCCAAATAACAGTTGCTATCCGCGATACAATGACCGAGGCTAAAATTGTTAAGCTACCGTTTTATAAAAGATCAAAATAAATAAACCAAGGAGACATAAAATGTCCAAACCAAATCCTACCGACAGACTATATTCCCGTGACCATGAATGGGTAAAAGATAATGGCGATGGAACAGCAATTCTCGGCATAAGCGATTACGCGCAGGAAATGCTTACAGACATCGTGTTTGTTGAGTTGCCGGCGATCGGGAAAAAAGTTGCCAAAAGTGAGCCGATGGCTGTTGTCGAATCGGTAAAATCCGTATCGGATGTTTATGCGCCGGTTAGTGGCGAAATCATTGATGTCAATAAGAATCTCGAAGGCACACCGGAACTGATCAACCAGGACGCCTTCGGCGAAGGCTGGATTGCAAAAATGCGCCTGTCTGATGCAAGCGAGCTTAAAGCCCTGCTTAACGCCGCTGACTATGAACAGTTTACCAAAGAGGAAAAGCACTAAAGATGGATTATTGCCCCCACACACCTGAGAATATCGCGCAAATGCAGTCTGCTATTGGCATAGCAAGTATTGATGAACTGTTTGCCGATATTCCTGAAAAATTTAGATTGCAAAGTGCGCTGGATATTCCTGCGGCACTATCGGAGCAGGAAACCATCGCGACCATGTCCGGTCTCGCTTCGAAGAACAAACTGCCCCAATTGACTTTAATGGGCGCTGGCGCTTATTCTCACTTTATTCCGGCAGTAGTCGGACACATCGTGGGGCGCGCAGAATTTTATACAGCCTATACTCCTTATCAGGCCGAAATCAGCCAGGGCATTTTGCAGGCGATCTACGAATATCAGACCATGATTGCGCATCTTACTGGCACCGAAATTGCCAACGCCTCCATGTATGACGGATCTTCCGCAATGGCCGAGGCGGCAGTGCTTTGCGCAAAGATGTCCGGCCGTACTAAAATAATTGTCGCCCGCTCTGTACATCCCGAATATCGGCAGGTGGTTAGTACTTATTCTTGGGCTAACGGCTATAGTATAGTGGAAATACCATATATGGCATCCGGCCAGATTGACTTGAAGGCTCTGCAAGGCAAACTCGATGATACTGTTGCCGCCGTTTTAGTGCAAAGCCCCAACTTTTTCGGCGTAATCGAAGATGTTGCGCCGATTGCTGAAGCTGCTCATCAAAAAGGCGCGTTGCTTGTGGCAGGCTTCACCGATGGCACTTCGTTGGGCATTTTGCAGCCGGCAGGAGTTTCCGGTGCGGATTTTGTTGTGGGCGAAGGCCAGAGCTTTGGCAATCCGCTTAATTACGGTGGCCCCTATCTGGGCATTTTTGCAGCAAAGGAAAAATTTATGCGGCGCATTCCGGGAAGATTGGTTGGCGCGACAGTTGATAAAAACGGCAAGCGCGGATTTGTCCTGACGCTGCAAACACGCGAGCAACACATTCGCCGCGAGAAGGCGACATCCAATATTTGTTCCAACGAAGCACTCTGCGCACTGGCTGCAGGAGTATACCTGGCAGCTTTGGGTAAAAATCTTAAGCGGCTTGCCTGCCTCAATATTTATAAAGCACAATATTTGAAAAATAAACTCTTAGGAATTAAGGGCTGGAAAGAAGTATTTGCCGCGCCTGTTTATAATGAATTTGTTTTGCATTGCCCCGATGCAAGACTTGTTAATGAAAAGCTGCAAGCGGCAGGAATCATCGGCGGCTATGAATTATACAAGGATTATCCCGAGCTCGAAAACACTCTGCTATTTTGCGCAACGGAAATGCTCTCAAAGGATGATATGGACAAGGTTGTGAAGATTCTAAAGTGATTGAAGTCTGTCAGAACCATATTATTTATCCGCTGTCATTCCCGCGGAGGCGGGAATCCAGGAGATTTAAAACCGATCAGATTAGCAGTTTAGATATATATTCGAAGATAAAGAAATGATTTTCATTTATGTCTAAATTCTTAATAGAACTATTGCATTTGCAATTCTCGTTTGTTTCTGGATTCCCGCCTGCGCGGGAATGACATAGTTATGCAAGGAGTTTAAACATGGACTTAATTTTTGAAATAAGCAAACCGGGACGAAGCGCTGCTGCTGTTAGTGCAAGCGATGTGCCCGCTATCAATATTGAAGGAGCGATCGGCAAAAAATATCTGCGCACCGATCTGGATTTGCCGGAAGTGGCAGAAATTGATTTAGTTCGGCACTACACTAATTTATCACGGCGTAATTTCGGTGTTGACCTGGGCTTCTATCCACTGGGTTCCTGCACCATGAAATACAATCCCAAAGTTAATGAAAATGTAGCAGCACTCCCCGGTTTTACCGGATTGCATCCGTATGCCGCCAATTTTTTTGTCCAGGGCAACCTGCAACTTCTGTATGAAATGCAGAATTATCTGAGCAACATTTTCGGCATGGCCGAGTTCACTCTGCAACCAGCGGCCGGTGCCCACGGAGAACTTACCGGCGTCATGATGATCAAGAAATATTTTGAAAAGAAAGGCGAAGGGCGATCGCTGATTCTGATACCGGATACCGCACACGGCACCAATCCGGCCTCCGGCGCGCTTTGCGGCTTTGAGACGATAACGCTGCGTTCCAATAGTGATGGCGGGGTGGATATAGATCATTTGAAGTCTCTAATGACCGAAGCTGTGGCAGGGCTGATGCTGACCAATCCCAACACATTGGGACTTTTTGAACGCAACATTGAACAGGTTGCCCAAATTGTTCATGATAAAGGCGGCCTGCTTTATGGCGATGGCGCCAATGCCAATGCTTTTTTGGGCAAAGTAAGGCCTGGCGATTTGGGCTTTGATGTTATTCAGCTCAATTTGCATAAAACATTTTCCACACCGCATGGCGGCGGCGGCCCCGGCAGCGGCCCGGTGGGTGTAAGCGCCAAGCTTGTTGACTATCTGCCTGTCCCCCGCATTGTGAAATCCGGCAATGGCTACAGCTGGTCGGATAAATTCCCGAATACCATCGGGCGTGTTCGCGCTTTTTACGGCAATTTCAATGTCGTTGTTAAGGCCTATACTTATATACGCTCAATAGGCGCTGAAGGATTAACACATGTCACAGAAATGGCCGTGCTCAACGCCAACTACATTAAAGAAAAATTAAAACCCTATTTTGATCTGCCCTATGACCGCATCTGCATGCATGAGTGCGTCTTTTCCGGCAGTAAGCAAGTGGCCGAAAATGGGGTGCATACATCAGACATTGCCAAGCGGCTTATTGATTATGGTTATCACCCGCCGACAATTTATTTCCCCCTCATTGTCCCTGAAGCAATTATGATTGAACCGACGGAAACGGAAAGCAAGGAAACGCTGGATACCTTTTGCGATGCGATGATCGCTATTGCGGCTGAGGCCAAAGAAAATCCGCAGCGAGTGAAAGATGCGCCTCTGACTACACCCGTCAACAGACTTGACGAAGTACTCGCCGCGCGCAAACCAGACGTGGCTTGGGAAAAATAAGGCAAACCGCTAAGCGACATCATATCTTTTTTTCATTCATCAGGCGCTTCAGCTCCATAATTCTTTGATATGACTCGTTGATACGCCCTTCGCTGATGACACCTTTTCGGACAAGCGATGTAATCAGCTCGATTGTCCGTGGGGCGGCATCGGGGTCATAGTTAGCTTCATTGGCCACATCCAGAATATCCACACCAGCGAGGATAGCCTTTTCAATGGCCGTGTCGAACGAATAGTTCTGCGTGATTGCCCCCATCTGCATATCATCACTGACAACCACGCCCTTGAAACCGAGCTTGTTTCGCAAAAGTCCGGTAATCGTGGCGTAAGATAGTGTTGCCGGATATTCGGGATCAAGGTTGCTGTTGAAGATGTGCGCTGTCATCACCATTTTGCAGTCCTCCCTGCTGAGCAGGGCACTATAAGGCTCCAGTTCCTTTTCTGTCCAGGTTGAAGTCACATCAACAAGCCCCTTGTGAGAATCGGCATTGGAGCTGCCGTGCCCCGGAAAATGCTTGAGGCTGGTCATTATTCCGTTGCGTTTATGCGCTTCGACAAAAACACCGGCATGGGCTGTAACGACGGCAGGATCAGCAGAAAAACTTCGCTCAAGTCCGCCGATAACCGGATTGTCCGGATTTATATTCAGATCAACAACCGGCGCGAAGTTGACATTTATGCCATTTAGCCTTAGTGTCTCAGCCATACTTTCTGCATATTTGCGCGTCAAAACAAGGTCATTTGCAGAGCCCAAGTATTGTGCAGAAACTGTCGGCGGAAATCCGTAGCGTTCTTTCAGACGCGATACCCTGCCGCCTTCCTGATCGATAGCGATCAGAAGCGGCAACCCGGAATATGAGTGCAGTGTTCGGGTCAACTCAAACAACTGTTGAGGTGAAACTATACTTCGCTCGTAGCTTTCCAATATAACATCATAATCAAAGAGAATCACACCGCCAATACCGTATTTGCAAATATCGCGGACAATAGGCTCATCCCCTTTGAGCTCTGTCGCGCGGAAACCTATTATCAGCATCTGGGCTATTTTCTGCTGCAGCGTAGGTGTCTGGCCTGACCTATTGACACAATCCTGCGGGAGATAACTAATCGGTGCGCAGCATCCATTCAGAAGAAAAAAACAGGTTAGTGCCGCACCGAACAGTAATGTCTTCTTCAGAAACAGGCGAATAATCAACAAACGACGCATAGGCTTTACCTCCATTATTTGCCAGACTCAATAACAAACGAAATCATAAAAGTCACTTATTTATTTCTCGATATAAAATTATAACCCTGCTATTATTGAGGCCAATAAAAAAATGGGTGGCAAGTAGTGTATATTAAGAGAGGCTTGGAATCAAAAAAAAGCAAATGCCGGCAGACGCAGGGAATTATTTCTGCCTCGGGTGCGCCTCAAGTGGGGAAGACCGCTCCCTTACGACAAACTCATCAAGAACCGGATAAGTTTGAGGCCTGTATCAGCCCCGATAATGATATGAAAGATGTGGAAAAGGCACTTCTGCGGAAACCTTCCTGGCTTAAAGTCCGCCCGCCTTACTCGAATCAGTGCCGCAGCATCAGATCAACACTTACAGATCTGAAATTACATACGGTCTGTCAGGAAGCAGCTTGCCCCAATATGGCGGAATGTTTCGCCTGTGGCACGGCTACTTTTTTGATCCTGGGCAACATCTGCACGCGCAACTGCCTTTACTGTAATGTTGAACAAGGCCATCCTGCCGCAGTTGACGTAAAAGAAATTTCTCATTTAATCAGCGCCGTGCAGAAGATGAAACTGGAATATGTTGTCATAACTTCTGTTACTCGCGATGACCTGCCGGATGGTGGATCGCATATCTTTGCCGATTGCATCAGCCAGTTGCGTAAAGCTGTGCCAGCCTGTAAAATCGAAGTATTGATTCCCGATTTTCAAGGCAATTCGTCAGCTCTGGAAAAAGTGATTGCCGCTGCACCAGATGTTATTAACCATAATATGGAAGTGGTAAAACCTTTATTTGCGCAACTTCGCCCTCAGGGTAATTATGATGTTTCTCTCAAGCTGCTCAAACAAGTAGCAACATCTTCTGTTGCTGCCAAAAGCGGATTTATGGTAGGTTTTGGCGAAGAACGTGGCGATATTCTGCGCTTGATTGATGATCTTGCCTACGTCTCCTGCGAACGCCTGACAATCGGGCAATATCAGCCGCCGACGCTAAGACACTGGCCGGTAGCCAAATATTATCATCCTGACGAGTTTGCCGCTTTCAAAGAAATCGCTTATCAAAAAGGTTTTAAGTATGTAGAAGCAGGACCGCTGGTGCGTAGTTCCTATCATGCGGCAAAAGCACACTTATAGGGGCAAGGGGTAAGGGTCACGTAGCAAAGGAATACAAAGAGACTATGACAGAGGAAGGTAAGGGTTTTCAGGGATTAAAAGCATGGCAAAGAGCATATGATTTAGCTTTGCACATATATATGTTAACAAAAAGATTCCCCAAAGAGGAAACTTATGGTCTGATATCTCAGTTAAGAAGGGCAATGGTTTCTGTTTCGGCGAATATTGCCGAAGGCTATGAAAGGCAACATCGGAAAGAATATTTGCAGTTTTTATTTATTGCGAAGGGATCATTAGGAGAAACGGAAACTTATTTATTGTTGGCGAGAGATTTGGGGTATATGACACAGATGGAATATTCAATTGCCGATGAAAAAAGACAGGAAGCAGCTAAGCTGTTAAAGGGCCTAATCAAATCTCTAATTTGATCCATGCACTTACATTGCTCCTTCGCTACCTGACCCTTGACCCTTTTGTATTATCACGTGTATGATTTTTGAAATTGCGAGGTTCGACTATGTCTCAAAGTTATGATCTAGTAATCATCGGCGGTGGGCCGGGAGGACTTACGGCAGCAGAAATTGCCGCGGCAAATAAAAAGCGTGTGCTGATTATCGAAAAGGACGGATGGGGCGGCACCTGTACTCACCGCGGCTGCATACCCACCAAAGCGCTGCTTACTTGCAGTAAATATTACACCGATTTAAAAAAGATGAAAAGACTTGGAGTAAATATTTCTGCCGCCACAGTTGATTTTTCAGCCATGAAAAAACATCAGCAGCAAATTGTTAAAGTGGCCGCTCTCGGGGCGCAAAAGATTCTTGCTGATGCCAAAGTAGAAACAAAATCAGGGATGGGCGAAATTCTCTCGCCACAGGAAGTGCGCTTCACTGATTCAGCGGGGAAAAGCGAAATCGTCTCTGCCGAAAACATTATCATCGCCTGGGGCTCAATTCCGCAGATAATCCCGGGAATTAATACATCTAAGAACATTCTAACTTCGGATAATATCCTTAATATCAATACGCTGCCTGAGAGTATCATTATAGTTGGCGGCAGCTTTATCGGTGTGGAATACGCGACAGTCTTTGCCGAACTTGGTGCAAAGGTTGTGCTGGTCGAACTGCTGGATCGTATTTTACCCCTCGAAGATGAAGAGGCCGCTGATCTTCTTAATCTTGAACTAACGCGTCTGGGCATTGCTATCCATACATCAACTAAACTATTAAGCCTCAAAGATACGGAAAGCGGCGTTGTTGTGCAGGCGCAAAAAAACGGGGAACAACTGGATATGTCCGCCGGTTGTGCGCTTTTATGCACCGGCCGCAAGCCTCTATTGCATACTGACCAGTTGGATGAGCTGGGTATTGAATATACAAAAGTCGGAATTAAAATTGATCGGAACATGATGACGAATGTGACGGGAATCTATGCGGTAGGCGACGTTACCGGCGGCATGATGCTGGCACACCGCGCGTCGCTGCAGGCCAAAGTCGCTGCAGGGCATATTTGCGGTTTGGCTGATTATTCGTATAATGAAAGATTCATTCCTTCCGTAGTCTATAGCCATCCTCAGATTGCGCGTGTTGGTTATACACAAAAACTGGCACAGTCAGAAGGCTTGTCCATAGAAATTATCAAATCGCAGTACGCCGCCAACATCATTGCCCGAACGGAACTGATGAGCCAGGGTTTTGTCAAAGTTATTTTCCATCAGGATAAACTAATCGGAGCAACCATCGTCGGCGACCACGCTGCGGAACTTATCTCACCTTTGAGCTTGGCAGTATCTAATAGCCTTACCAAAAAACAATTAAGAGCATGGGTTATACCACACCCGACGCTTAGTGAAATATTTGCACCGCTTCTATAGAGTTTAAATTCATATTTTCCATAAGGAGAACATCATGAAAATAATAAATTACACATCTGTCATACCAACCAATTTTGAAAGCGATCAGGTAAAGGGTGTTGCCGGCCGCGTGGTAGTAGGTAAGGCTGACGGTGCGAATAATTTTTGTATGAGGATATTTGAGATTGCTGTGGGTGGAAATACACCGAAGCATGCCCATCCTTGGGAACATGAAATGTTTATTCATGCTGGTGCTGGTGAAATTTTTGGCAATGGCAAATGGAATCATGTAAAGCCCGGGACTGTAATTTTCATGCCGCCCAATGAAGAGCATCAAATTCGCAATACCGGTAAGGAGCTATTGATTCTGGCCTGCTTAGTCCCATCAATCGCCCCGGAGCTATAGAAATGAAGTTACATATTCAGCGGCGCTATCGCCTGCTACAAAGCCTGTTGAAAATGCGGCCTGCAAATTATAGCCGCCGGTATCAGCATCAATATCCATAACCTCACCACAAAAATAAAGCCCTTTCACCTTTTTGGATGCCATTATGCGTGGATCAATTTCATCAAGCGCCACACCACCTGCCGTAACTATGGCCTTCTCTAAAGGCAGAGGTGATTTGATGTTAAAGCGCAACGCTTTAAGCGTCTCTACAATTTTTTCCCGTTGAATTGCATTGATCTGGTGTCCCAGCGTTTCTTTATCAATACCGGTTTGTTCGATAAGGGGTTCGATCATTTTGGCGGGCAGGTATTCTTTGATAATACCGGCGATTTTTCTTTTGCCGGATTGATCCAAATCCCTCTGCAGGCGCTTATGCAATTGCTCTTTGGTTAAAGCCGGCTTTAAATCAATACAGATGGAAACCTGCCCTTGTTCGAGAGCTTCAGTGACAGCGAGACTCATCAGCAAGATAATCGGACCGCCCAAACCAAAATGCGTAAAGAGCATTTCACCAAAGCGGCTTTCAATGAGCGGCGGACGAGGCACTTTTTTTTCACCACGTCCATAGTCAATCTGCGGAATTAATGTTGAATCAATAAGGCCGGACTTGCCCTGAAAGGCAGTCGCGCGGACATTGCGCAAGCTTACTCCCTGCATGGACTTAGCAAGTTTTTGTTCATGCACAATAAGCGGCACCAGTGCCGGTTTGAGCTTGACTATACTATGCCCGAGCATCGCGCTGATTTTACAACCATCACCAGTGGAACCGGTTGCAGGCCATGACGCGCCACCGGCGGCGATAATCACAGCAGCGCACCTGTAATTCCCGCTTTGAGTCTTTACGCTAAAAATAGCTTCATCCTCAACTGTAATGGAAAGCACTTTGGTATTTAACTTAACTTTTACATTACCTGCAGCCAGATATTTTTTAAATACCTTCACCACATCTTGAGCATCATCAGAAACAGGGAAGATTCTGCCTCCGCGTTCAACCTTGGTTGCAAGTCCGTGGTCTTCCAAAAAACTGAGCAACTCCGGGCGAAAGAAGCGATGAAAGGCACTGTGTAGAAAACGGCCATTTGCTCCATACATGGAAATGAATTTCTTGAGTTCCGCGGAATTGGTCAGATTGCAACGAGTCTTCCCGCTAACCAGAATTTTTTTCCCGCAGCCATCGGTTTTTTCCAATAGCAAAACTCTGGCGCCAACATCGCCTGCCCTTCCCGCGGCCATAAGACCTGCCGCGCCGCCGCCAATGACTATAATATCGGCATCTAATGGTTTTACTGTTTGCATTGTTTCCAATCACCGTTTAGAAAAGAAGTATCACGAATAGTATTATACGGTCAATCCCGCGATTTGGGATTTCAGGCACTCCAGCAGGCGGAAGACGCATCGTAAATCGAGGGAAGTCCCGTTATCCTCTACTTCGAGGGATAATTCTTCAGTACACCTATAGTGACCTTCAGGTTATTTATTTCTGAAGCTTGGGTCTCATTATTACAGGGAGCCTCCGGCTCCTGCCGGAGATTTGCGGTTGCTCCAATCATAGAATGTCTGTTGAATTAATCTCCATCACCTGGGGAATTATTCCCCACTTATTTATTAAAACCAGCTTCACATATTTTTCTTAAATAATTATGTTAGTTATTACGGTGACATACGCTTTTTTTATTGAATGAGCTTCGTGGCACGCTAGTTGCTGTATGGCTTGTCAGAAACATAACGGAGGTAGGTCGCAATGAAAAGATCTTTGGTGTACATAGTTAGCGTTGCTTTTCTTTTGTCGGCTTTGGCGTTTGCAGCTGATAGACCGGCAACTGCTACAACCAAAGTTGATGCGGCAAAAACAAATGTTATTAAATCAGCAAAGATGAATGCAAGAGGGAAAGTCATTGAAGTATCGGATAGTTCAATTAAGATAGAGCGCACCGCAAAGGGCAACGCGGAAACTATGGAATTTGTTTTAGATAAACCAGCAGAAAATATCGCTGTAGATGATTACGTTAAAATCGCGTATATTGAAGTAGATGGTCAGTTATTGGCCTCGAGAATAGTAAAAGCGGCACCTAAGAAAATTGAGAAAAAGAAGTAGTGCTTGAGTATTTACGGCAAGTAGTTTGGAGTCCCTTAAATATTTATAAGGGTGGTAGTTAAAAAACAAATTTCGAAGGAGGATTTAAGATGAAACGTTTAGTATTGTTAGTAGTAGCATTGGTTTTCGCATTTTGCACCACCGTAATGGCAGCTGAGCCCGTTGCAGCTCCCGCAGCAGCTCCCGCAGAAAAGGCCGCTCCGGCAGTAAAGAAAGCTGACAAGAAAGTTGTAAAGAAAGCAGCAGCAAAGAAAGCCGACAAGAAAGTTGTTGAGCCGGCAGCAGCTCCCGCAGCGAAATAGTCTATCACAACTCTATGTGATGGAAATAGGGGACAGGGAAACCTGTCCCCTATTTTTTTGCTTTTTATGGTTTATTTTCCCTCTTTCTGCTATATTCAACCAGCATGATAAAAAAAATAATCTCGAAAATAATTACTTACAATGATAATCTTACAGTAAAGGTACGGCTGGTTGTGCTTACCGGTGCCGGTTTGGCTATAACCATGGCCATCTGGGGCATAATCCAATTGACGGCCCTGGATAGAATTCTAGTCGGGCAGCAGGTGACAAGACTGGAAGGTGTGGCGGAAACCGTCAGCACGTTTTATCAATATTTCCCGACAAAACGCGGCCTTTCCGCGCTTGATTCCGCCCTGAAGGACCATGTGCAATCAGATATTCGTATCGCCCGCATTGACATATTTGATGCCAGCCACAATAATGTTGATTACGTGGCGGGAGCCAGCCGGGTTCAATATGAATGGCCTGATGATATTGTTGCTTTGGCCAGTGCCAAGGGTAAATCCCGTTATGTTAAAATGGAGACGGAAAGCGGTCCGGCATTGGGTCTTTTATATCCTGTTTCAGGAGAAACCAAAGATTCACACATTGTAGTCGGCATTATCGGGTTTTCACGGGCTAATGCTGAAATTCTGAATCGAGCCCAGCAACTATTAATATTTAGCAGCACCGGATTATTGATAGTTATTCTATTGTTAATAGTCTTAAGCTATCGCTGGCTTATCGGTGGACCGCTAAGTCTTATCATTGAGACAATTGATGAATCCCAAAAAGAACAATATATTAAGCGCATTCCTATCACTCGCCAGGATGAATGGGGACAACTTGCCTTGCACTTCAATTTGATGGCCGATGAAATTCAGCAAGTTATGGCCAGCAATTTTGATTTGACCAGGCATTTGGAAGACCGCGTCCGTGAAGAAACTCATAAGGTAGTTCAGTTGCAAAAACAGGTTGATGATCTCAAACAGTTGACTGCTCTGGGACATTTAACGGCTAATCTTGCCCATGATTTGGGCACACCGCTGCATTCTATCGGAGGCCTGGCCAAGCTTCTGTTGGAGAAAGAAGGCTTTTCTCCGGATGTAGTCCATAAACTGGAATTGATTGTTCAGCAAACCCAGCGTCTGGACAATGTCATCCAAAATGTTCGTAAGGCCACGCGCTTACCCGATCCACATTTTGAAGTGCTCACTCTTCAAAATATTTTAAGTGAAACGTTGCCGCTGGTCGAGCCACTGACAAGACAAAGCAATGTAGTGGTTAGCACTCATATCGATACTGCCATTCAATCTTTATATGTTGATCGGTATCGAATCCAGACAGCGCTTTTGAATATCATTCAAAATTCTCTGGAGGCCATGCCGCAAGGCGGGAAGATAAATATATCGGCGGAAGGTGTTGAACAAAACCGAATTGTGGCGATTACAATTCAGGATACAGGAGCTGGAATTCCGCCGGATATGATTGATAAGGCTTGTGAACCGTTCTTCAGCACACGCAAAAATGAAGGGTTACGGGGATTGGGGTTGGCTATCGTCCGCGATATCATCAAAACTCACGGCGGTAAAATGGAAATTAAAAGCCCGCCGGGCAAGGGAACTGCGGTCATTCTTTATTTGCCTGTAGAAGGTTTATCCCAAGTTGCTGTCAAGCATTAAAGGTCTGATTTCCCGGGTATAATACCAAGTAAGCTTTCAAAAATTTATAGTTTATTTTTTGAAAGCAACTTGGTATTATCATCGAGCAAACCATAACGGCGAATTTTCAACCGTAAGGTTTTCCGGTCAATTCCCAGCATCTGTGCCGCTTTGGATTGGTTCCAGGAAGCCTCCTTCAGTGTTTGTCGAATTTGATCTCTTTGTGCCGCTTCCAGAGGACTCATATCGGCCGGAGACATATCTTCTTTACTTTCTTTTTGACACCAAAACCGCTCAGGTAAATTTTCCGGCAGTACAACCACAAAAGGAGAAAGCAATAAAGTTTGCTGCAGAACGTTTTCCAATTCCCGGACATTGCCCGCCCAGGAATAAGACATAAGCAATTCCATTGCTTCCGGCGAAATACGAACGCTGGGATAACCAAATTTTTTCAGCAATGATTCAATAAGAAGTGGTATGTCCTCTTTATGATCGCGCAAAGACGGAATGCGCAATCTCACGATAAATCTATACAGGAGATCGAGTCGAAAACCACCATTACTCACTTCTTCGTCAATGTTTTTATTAGCTGCTGCTACTACACGCACGGCAATGTGCCGAACATCGTGACCGCCGATTCTTCTTACTTCACCGTCCTGCATAAAGCGCAATAGTTTGCCTTGCAGCGCTGTGGACATTTCTGTTATTTCATCAAGAAAAATTGTTCCGCTCTGTGCCGATTCCAGCAGTCCTACATGCTGATGGTCAGCGCCGGTAAATGATCCTTTTTCATAGCCGAAAAGTTCGGATTCCAGTAAATTGTCGGGAATGGCTCCACAATGAACTACAACAAAAGGCTTATCACGCCTAGTGGACATATTGTGCAAAGAGCGGGCAGTTAACTCCTTTCCCGTACCGCTTTCTCCTTCGATTAAGACGCTGGCCGCCGAATCAGCAACACGGGCAATTTGTTTGTAAAACCCAACCATGGTTGCGGACGTTCCGATAAACTTCGGCAATTCAGTCGCTCCCGCCTGCAGGTCCATTCGCCGCTTTCGAAGCTCTCGAACCTCCAGTACTTTCTTCACAAGGACCCGGCAATCATCCGGTGAAAATGGTTTGCTGATGTAATCCCAGGCACCGAGACTTATGGCTTCCATTGTTGTTTCTAAAGAGCCATAGGCGGTCATGAGAATAACCGGTAAATTTGGCCATTGTTTTTGTACTTGACTCAAAAACTGCAAGCCATCCATTCCGGGCATACGAATATCGGATATCAACAGGTCATATTGGGAGAGGTCTTGATTAAGCGCTTCCAACGCGGATGTATAGGCAATTACTTCATAACCATCGCGCAGGAGAGCTTCCTGTAAAAACTCACACGCTACGGCATCATCATCAATAACTAAAATACGGGCTTTCATAAAATCATCTGATCAGGTTAATCAAGGTTATTATTCAGGCAATGCTGCAATGAAAAAACCATCAAGTTTTCTGCTGCCTAACGCATCTTTAGCAACTATGCTGCAATGAATTCTCTTTTCACCATTCTCTTCATACTTTTTAACTACCTTACCGCTCACAGTTATTGTTGCTCTATTTTTTGTATTTTCTACGTTATTCCAATCAACAGGTTCAGTCATACTTAAAAACCGGGCAGATACTTTTCTCAAATATTTATTTTCAACCCAGGCTGTTATGGCTTCACCGGCAATTCCCATTATCAGCATACCATGGGCAATGACGCTGTTCAAACCGATCATTTTGGCGAAGGTTTCATCGTGATGCAATGGATTAAAATCTCCGGACGCGCCGGCATACCGAACCAAATGTGTCCTGTTAATGGGGCCTGCCGTATAACTGGGCATCGAATCGCCAATTTTAATATCGTCATAATTTACTGTCATCAATATCTTCCTATCTTTCCATCATAGTTGTGCGTACTTTACCGACCAATTCGCCCCGCTGGTTTATAACTTCTGTTTCCAGTACAGTAACCTCCGCAAATCTGCCCAACCTGTCTCTCTTTCCTCTTTCATACATTTCGACAACCTTCATTTTACGGGTAATAGTATCGCCGACATAAATACTGCCATAATATTCATATTCTTCCTCGCTGTGCAAAAGCCTGTTTATATCAATACTCAGAGCTTTAACTATTTCCGGCAGACCTTTACCCGTCCAGAAAGCGAAACTGTTCATAAATGTTGGTGGAATCGTGATTCCCTGATGACCCGCTTTTTTTGCGCTTGCCTCATCATAATAAATAGGATTAATTTCCTCTTTTTCTTCTGTCAGCGCAACAGCCATAGCAAACTCGGCAATTTTATTTTTTTCCACTGTAATGGTGTAGTTTGGGAATTCCATTCCGACTTTTGATCTGTCCGCCATAAATAGCCTCCGCTGAAATTGGTGTAGTTAATAGCACATTAATATCAGAATAACACGTTTTAATTACAGAATTTTGATTTTTCTTTCTTCCGCTCTCAAAGCAAACTCTTTCTTTGCTATCCATGAAGATTGCAATAAGTTTTGAGAATTTTACTTATTATTATGCTATACTTTCTGCAAATTATAATCTAACCTTCTGTATTAATAGAGATGGTCACAAAAACTGCCGACCATCAGGCAACAGAAACTAAACTGCGAGGCGAGGTATTAATTATGAAAAGGTTCAGTCTTGCCATGCTCCTGGATTCATTCAAAAAAGTTACTATGCTGGCTCTGAAACGAGTTCAGGTAATGTTTGCGGAAACTTTCGGCCTTGGTCCAGGAACAACTCTCAGCGCAATTATTTTTATCTGCCTGGTAGTGATCACCGCTACTTTCTGGTTTATTTATTCAGCTCCACCGGATACTATTATTATTACCAGTGGTGATGAAGGCACCAGCTTAGCGAAGAGCGCTGAGAAATATAATAAGATACTGTCAAAAAAAGGCGTGAAGCTGGAAATTCTGAAATCAGAAGGTTCGCTGGAGAATTTACAGAGGCTGGAAAATCCGGCATTCCGGGTAGATGTCGGATTTGTGCAAACAGGTGTCGCTAAAAACAGTAATACTGATAAGCTGGTATCGTTAGGCAGCGTTAACTACCAGCCGCTTTATATCTTCTACAGGAGCAGCAAACCTTTCGATCTTTTATCCCAGTTCAGCGGCAAAAAATTGGCAATCGGCGAAGATGGAACAGGCACAAAGGTGCTGGCGCTGGAGCTTCTGGGCATGAACGGCATTAAACCAGGTGGCACGACAACACTAATCGAAATGGACGATGACGACGCCCAAAAAGCGCTGCTGGAAGGTAAAATTGACGCCGCCTTTATGATGAGTGATTCCGCGTCTTCAGAGACCAGGCGCGAATTGCTGCGAAAACCGGGAATTAAACTTTTCAATTTTTCTCAGGCTGATGCCTATACCCGTCGTATCAGCCATTTGAACAAGATCGTTATTCCCAAGGGATCCTTTGATTTCGGCAAGAACATTCCCGATCATGATGTCATTCTGGTCAGTCCCACAGTTGAACTAATCGCGCGCACTGATCTTCATCCTGCTCTCTCCGATCTACTTTTGGAAGCGGCAACCGAAGTACATTCAAAGCCTGGACTGACCCGCAAGCGTGGTGAGTTTCCCGCGATGCTCGAACATGAATACAAGATAAGCCCTGATGCCACCCGATTTTATAAATCAGGCAAAGGTTTTTTATACAAATATCTTCCCTTCTCGATGGCAAGCCTGGTCAACCGAATTCTTGTTGTATTTGTGCCGATGATTTTGATCTTGATTCCGGGATTGAAAAGCATCCCGGCTATCTACAGATGGCGAATGAGGTTGCGCCTGTTGCGCTGGTACCGCGCGTTATTGATGCTCGAAGAAGGTATGGCCGGTCATATAACTCCTGAAAAGCGCGCTGAATTAATAGAGCGGCTCAACGAAATCGAGGAAACCGTTAACAATTTAAAAGTGCCGGCATCATTTGCCGATCAGTTCTATGCCCTACGCAGTCATGTCTTAATAGTACGCGAAAGGCTTATGCACAGCGCAAATTAAACGGCAGGCTGGTTTTTGAAATTAGTAATTTTTTCATAATTAAAAATAGAGGGCGTTTGCCCGAAATTAAAAGAAAGGCGGAAAAAGTTATGTTGAAAAAAATACTCATCATCATCGGTTCTTTGATTGGGGCAATTTTGATTCTGATCATCGCGGCCGGAATCATCATTATGCTCAAGGTGGACAAAGGATTTATCCAATCTCAAATGTCCAATGCTTTAAACAGGCAGGTCTATATTGAAAAAATCGATATAAGTATTTTCTCTCTTGTTTCAGGAATTGAAATAAAGAATGTTGCTATTTCCAATTTTAAAACCCCACAACAGTTAAAAGTACTTGCGGGCAAGCCTGTTGCGGCAGGCGATGTTTTTACTGGGATGGAGGCTTTGCGCTTCAAAGTCCGGTTTTTGCCACTGTTGCGTAAGCAGGTTGATCTCAAAGAACTTGTTTTATACAGCCCCGTAATCAACCTGACCAGAAGCAAACAGGGCGTATTGAACTGCGATGATCTGATTAAATCCAAAAAGCAGACTCCGGCGGATAAGGCGGAGCTGGAAAAAGGGAAGGCTGCGGAGGTAAATAACCAGGCCAAACCGATCACTGCCGATGATATTCCTGTCGCTATTACCGTGGGTGAAATCGGCATTAAAAATGGAATCATTAACTATTACGACGGCGAGTATGATCAAAGAATTCAGATTTACAACCTGACCACTCTGGCCTACGATATCAACATTGACCCTAAAGATCTGGAGAAAAATGATGAAATTAAATTAAAGATGGAAATGGGGTTAAAAACAGTAGGCCAAGTAAAATCAGGAAGTGTCCAGAGTTTTGATGTGGTAATAGATGCCGCTGGAAAAGTAATTCCCTTCGATGTGAAAACCAGAGTGCTGGAGCCCGAAGTGATTGTCCATGTCGGCTTTCCTGATGGACAGATCACCGGCCTGCAAATATTTAACTCGGTTGCAATTATTCCCCTGCTCGGTGACTATCTGGGCGAGTATATCTCGTTCATGAAAGGAAAACAGCAATGGAAAGACTCGAAAGCATCGGGTGTTGATTTGCGATACAAGGCGGGCAAAGCGCAACTGTCCAACGGTAAGCTTGATCTGAAGGAGGCCAGTCTTCTCTTTGACGGAGCAGTAAATACCGAGTCCAGTGCCCTTGATATGAACCTTGATATGCTTATGAAAAAAGAAATTAATGAAGGTGTCAAAAAAGGTCTCGCAAAGCAAATTGAGGCAGGCATTAAAAATCCTGAAGTAAAGAAATATGCAGATCCCAATAAGCTGGCAGAAGTCGCGATGCAGCCACTTCTCAATAAGGATGACAGAATTGATTTGAAATTAAAAGTTGGCGGCACAACCAAAAAGACCGATGTAAAACTGACGCAGCCTCAGCTGGATTCTCTGAGCAGTGTTATCAAAAATTCTGCAGGCGGTATCGCGACACAGGCAGTCAAAGGCGCGGGGAAACAGCTGCTTGGCGGAGATCAGAATAAGCTGATGGATGACGTGCAAAATCTACTCAAAAAATAAAAAAGCCAATTTCGAAAAATGGTTTGGCAATTACATTAAACAAACAAGAAAAGGAAGGAGACATATTTTTGAAAGCGGAAAATATTAAACGCGTCTTGATTATCGGCGGCGGAACCATGGGCAGACAGATCGCTCTCCATTTCGCGATTCATGGCTGCAACGTCGTCATCTACGATATCCAGGAAGAATTCCTGGCCAAGGCTTTGTCAGGAATTCAAAAGATAGCCGGAAACTATGTTCGCCTGAAACGGATAACCCAGGAGGAGGCACAGGCAGCGATCGGCAGGATTTTGACCACGACGATTCCCGAAGATGCAGCCGCGGAAATTGATCTTGTCAGTGAATCTGTCCCCGAAGACCCCATCCTGAAAGGAAAGGTTTTTTCTCTCTTTGACAAACTCTGTCCACCACGCACCATCTTCACCACGAATACATCAACCCTGCTGCCCTCTATGTTTGCCGAAGTTACCGGGAGACCAGGAAAGTTTCTCGCCCTCCACTTCCACGATCTTCGCACAAATACCGTTGTGGATATCATGCCCCACCCCGGAACTGATGAAGAAACGATCCATCTCGTTCAGGGTTTTGCCAAACGGATGGAGCTCATCGACATTCTCCTGAGAAAAGAAAACAGCGGCTATGTTTTCAATGCCATGTTCGCGGCTTTTCTCGGATCGGCGCAAACCCTGGCGGCAAATGGTATCGCATCCATTGAAGACATAGACAGGTCGTGGATGGGTGTCATGAATATGCCGATCGGACCATTCGGGATAATGGACAGCGTCGGCATCGCTACCGCGTGGATGGTCACTGCTTACTGGGCAAAACAGACCGGTGACGCGCAATCACAGAAAAATGCCGATTTCCTGAAACAGTTTGTGGATCGTGGCGAACTCGGCCAGAAAACAGGCAAGGGATTCTATCAGTACCCCGGTCCATTGTTTAGACAACCGGGATTCATTGCCGGTCACACCATTTGATGGGGAAAAAAGGCGCATAAGATTGTCATTATAATCCATCCTTATTGTGTACTTTGGGGGTTGATGGATGTCCAGATGCCCGTGATGGACGGGTATACTGCAATAGCCAAGATAAGGAAACTGGAGGCCGGCGCGGTGATTAGCAAACTCAATTTACAAGACTCTCCGGCATATCCCCTTTTATCACCCTGACGATATTGGTAATGGTTGCGGTAAGAATTCGTCCCTGAGCTTCCTGGGAAACACCGGCCACATGAGGCGAGAGAATGACCTTGTCACCTGCAATTGCAAGCAAGGGGTTTGTTGAAGCAATTGGTTCGACACTAAAGACATCCAATGCCGCACCGCCTAGCTTTCCATCCCGTAATGCTTCCGCCAGTGCCTGCTCATCAACAACTTCGCCACGAGACACATTAATGATTATCGCGCCTTGTTTCATCAGGGCGATATTGTCACGGTTGATAAGCCCGGTTGTCTCCTCCGTGAGAGGACAATGCAAACTGAGGATATCCGAGCTTTTCAGCACATCGGACAGAGTGGCAAAGGTAACCTGTAGGCGTTTTTCCTCTTCGGTGGGAATACGGTTAACATCGTAATAGAGCAGATGAATGCCAAACGCGATTAACCTCTCGGCCACGGCTTTGCCCATGCGCCCGAATCCGATGAACCCCCAGGTTTTATTGAATAGTTCAACCGGCTTTACCTCCATCTGCCGCCAATCACCTGCTGCTGTTGTTCTAACCGCATAGAATAAATTTTTTATCAGGCATAGAGCAGACATGATTGTATGTTCGGCAGCGGCAATTGTGTTTGCTCCGGCTGTGTTGGCAACTTTGATCCCCGCCTCACTGCAGGCTGCGATATCAATGTGCTGGTAGCCTACACTGGGTTGCTGGATGAGTTTGACATTTTTTGCGGCCTGCGCCAGCTCACGTGTTATTTTTTGCTTAAATCTATAATCGCCGATAATATATCCGGCATCCCTGACTTCTTTAATGACCTGCTCTGCATCAAAATTGCCGGCATCAACAATTTCAATATCTTCAACACCATGCATTTTAAAAAATTCGATTAGAAACTCTTTCGGAATCGTTGATAGGTTTACAATCTTCTCCATTTTCTCACTCCTTTCTCTATGGCTCTAATTTAAAAAACTCCACTTACCGGTTTGCCGCGCACGGTGAAGATAGCGTTCGGCATGGTAGTAAGGGGCATTATGATCACATATCTAAGCCCCGCTTGTCAATAAATCACTTGGGAACTGTTATTTTGGCTTGACGTTTTTACCTCCCGCATGTACATTCCGAAAAACAATTTTGCCCCACTTAGCTTTGCACGTGGGATAATTCGACTAACAAACTTCACTGCGCCTATAGTGACCTTTAGGTTAGTCGCTTTTGAAGTTTGAGTCTCATTAAGGTTGGAGGTTCACTAACAAATGATTGAAAATATAATTAATAATTTATCAGGCTATTTGAATGGTTCAATACTTTTGGCATTTGCGGCATCTTATCTGGGTGGGATTGTCATTAGCTTTACACCTTGCACTTATCCACTGATCCCTGTGACGATCGGTTTTATTGGCGCAAGAAGTTCATCATCCAGGCTGCGGGGTTTTTTGCTTTCTCTGTTTTATGTCGGCGGTCTTGCGCTTACTTATTCCATTTTGGGTGGAGTGGCGGCGCTGTCCGGCAAACTTTTCGGGCAAATGCAGACAACACCCTGGGTATATTTCATTATGGCTAACCTATGTCTTATCATGGGTTTATCCATGCTCGATGTTTTTAGCATTTCCCTGCCTATTCCGCAAAAACTGATGAATCTTTCCGGAAATACTGACAAAAAAGGATTTTTCAGCAGTTTCCTGATCGGTGCCGTATCCGGTTTTGTTATCGGCCCCTGCACGGCTCCGGTGCTGGCGGTTCTGCTAGGCTATGTGGCATTGCAGACAAATCTGCTTTTGGGCATGAGTCTGCTTTTTGTTTTTGCCTGCGGTATGGGTACATTGCTCATCATTCTCGGCACGTTTGCCGGAATGATTGCCGCTTTGCCTCAATCGGGTAACTGGATGACGAAAATTAAACTTGTTTTCGGGTTGATATTAATTGGCGCGGCTGAATATTTCCTGTATACTGCCGGAACTTTGGCACAATAAAAATGCGAGGATTGATGAATAAAAGAATTCTGTTAGTTGCGATAGTCTTATTGATCTGTATTCCGGTTACTTTGTCATTTGGGCAGGATAGATCGAATGCCCCGTTTAAACATAAAGCAATTCCGGCGCCGGATTTTTCTTTGCAGGATTTGCAGGGGAAAACATTTACCTTGAGCGGTCAATTAGGAAAACCCGTGGTGATTTTTTTCGGGACGACCTGGTGCCCTTCCTGTCGTGCTGAAATCCCGGCGTACAGCGCCATTTATGGAAAATATGCCAAGCGCGGGCTGGAAGTTATTTATATTGACATCAATGAACCGGCCGAAAAAGTGGCACGTTTTGCTAAAAGCAATTCCTTCCCTTATCGTGTATTGCTCGACAGAGACGGCAATGTCGCCAGCAACTATAACATTGTTGGTGTGCCGACTCTGGTTCTCATCGATAAAAACGGAAATGTTATTACAATTAGTCACCGTACTTCGGATTTACCTCTGCATAAATTATTCCCGGCAGGCAAATAGGGCGTGAAGATGCCTGATTTCACAATGCTCTAGTTTATACTTTAGATTAAGGAGAACCCATGAATCAACAACAAAATTGGTTGCAAAATTTCACCAAATCGGAAAAAGACCTTTGGCTGGGCGGCATTTGCGGCGGATTAGGCGAGTGTACGCCTTTTCCCTCCTGGACATGGCGTCTGCTATTTGCCTTCTTTTTTTTCGTTTGTGGCACGGGTTTATTAATTTATATTTTGCTGTGGATTTTTGTTCCCCGCAAGACAAAAACAAAGGATGAATAATGAAACTGAAAAACGACATTTATGTTTATGAATGGACAAACAATTTTGATAACAACTGCAACAGTTATTATATCGGCGCTGGAGTGCAGGCCTTGATTGATCCGGGATTGTCCCGCTATGTGCCCGATTTGCTCAAGCAGATGTCAGCCGATGGCATTCAGAAAGAAGATATTAAATATGTCGTGAATACCCATTCTCACCCGGACCATTTGCAGGGTTCGGAACTTTTCGATCAATCAATTGTTAAGATTGCCATGCATCGCCAGGAGATAGATTTTTTAAAAGGTGTTGGTGGCGAACTATATGAACTCTTCGGAATTCCTGTGCCGCAGATGCAGATCAATTTGCCGCTGGATGAAGGCAGCATCACTTTGGGAGATCAGGAGTTTCAAATAATTCTTGCCCCCGGCCACTCCCCCGGCTCAATCGGCCTATACTTGCCTGCGCAGAAAGCGTTGTTTTCCGGTGATGTAATTTTTGAGCAAAATATCGGACGCACTGATTTTCCCGGTGGCAACGGCGCTCTTTTGAAAAAAAGCATAATTTCTTTTTCACAACTTGATCTGGAGTTGCTTTTTCCCGGGCACATGGGTACTGTATGCGGCAGGGATAAGGTTTCGGCTAATTTTAAAATGGTTATAAAGAACGTATTCCCATACATTTAATGCCTTCCGATTTCTTTAGCTAACTTTGTTGGCTGCGTTATTATTTGAAATCGAAAGACATAAGAGGAGGATTAGTTTCAATGGCTAATGAAGGAAATAAAATAATTTACTCCATGATCGGGGTAAGTAAAATTTATGAAAAAAAGCCTGTACTCAAGGACATTTATCTGTCTTATTTTTACGGCGCTAAAATCGGCGTTATCGGTTTAAACGGTTCCGGTAAAAGCTCTCTTTTAAAAATTCTTTCCGGTGTCGATACTGATTTCCTCGGCAAAACAATTCTTTCCGCAGGTTATACAGTAGGCTATCTGGAACAGGAGCCGCGTCTGGACGAAACCAAAACCGTGCGGCAAATTGTGGAGCAAGGTGTGCAAAGCACGATGGACTTGATCCACGAATATAATAAAATTAACGAGCAGTTTGCCGAGCCGATGTCCGATGACGAGATGGCCAAACTCTGCGATAGACAAGGTATAGTACAGGAAAAAATCGACGCGCTTGATGCCTGGGATATAGATTCGCGGCTCGAAATGGCTATGGATGCCCTGCGCTGCCCGCCCGGCGATACATCAGTGAAGGTTCTTTCCGGCGGAGAAAAACGGCGCGTTGCCTTGTGCCGTCTGCTTTTGCAAAAACCGGATATATTGCTCCTCGATGAGCCTACCAACCATCTGGATGCCGAATCTGTCGCCTGGCTGGAACATCACCTGCAAAAATATGAAGGCACCATCATTGCAGTAACTCACGATCGTTACTTTCTGGATAATGTTGCCGGCTGGATTCTGGAACTTGACCGCGGACAGGGGATTCCCTGGCAGGGTAACTATTCTTCATGGTTGGAACAAAAACAGAACAAACTAAAAAGTGAAGAAAAGACAGAAGGGGAAAGAATCAAAACCCTCGAGCGTGAACTGGAATGGATTCGCATGTCTCCCAAAGGACGCCATGCCAAATCCAAGGCACGCATTACCGCTTACGAGGAACTACTGGGACAAAATCAGGAAAAGGAATCAAAGACGCACGAAATTTTCATCGCTCCCGGCCCGCGTCTGGGCGATCTGGTAATAGAGGCGAAAGATGTCAACAAGGGATATGGGCAGAACCTGCTTGTAGAAGGCATGACTTTTATGCTGCCGCCCGGTGGCATTATAGGTATCATTGGCCCCAATGGCGCCGGTAAAACAACTCTTTTTAGAATGATTACCGAACAGGAAAAGCCTGATGCAGGCTCCATCCGCATTGGGAATACCGTGAAGCTTGCCTACATTGACCAGAGCCGCGACGCGCTTGATCCGAATAAGTCCATCTGGGAGATGATCTCCGATGGACAGGATATTGTTAACATTGGAACGCGGCAAATCAATTCTCGCGCGTATGTTTCGCGATTTAATTTTTCCGGCACCGATCAGCAAAAGAAAGTAGGAACTCTCTCCGGCGGTGAACGCAACCGCGTTCATCTGGCGCGCATGCTCAAAGAGGGCGCCAATGTTCTGCTGCTGGATGAACCAACCAATGATCTTGATGTCAATACCCTGCGGGCGCTCGAAGACGCGCTGGAAAATTTTGCCGGCTGCGTTGTCGTCATCAGCCATGATCGCTGGTTTTTAGATCGTATTTGCACGCACATTCTGGCGTTTGAAGGCGAAAGCAAGACCGTCTGGTTTGACGGCAATTATTCGGAATATGAAGAAGACCGCAAAAGCAGATTAGGCGCCGCCGCCAGCCAGCCACATCGGATTAAGTACCGGCAACTAACAAGAAGGTAAAAAACTACCCTGTCATTCCCTGGCTTGACCAGGGAATCCAGTCGACTTACAAATTCCAACGCGCTTCGCCCAGCATGCGCCAGGTTTCGCTTTCGTAATTTGAGTCCCACTAATAATTGCGGCCCTTCTGGCGCTCGAATGCGGGCTTAGGCATAATCACTTTATTTTCATCTGTGATAATAAATGTTTCTCTGGCGAATTTATCCCCCATGTTGATTTTGATTGAATATTCAACATTCCTTTGCAATGGAAAGGGGCCTTCAAGCCTCGGAAACTCTTCGAATTTCTGGCCATATTTTATCTGTTTCAGTCTCGGATATTTCCTATCTTTTACCGCAGTTGTCAGGTCGTGAGCAAGAACCCACATTGTCTTTGCATAATTTTTCCCACCATTTGGTTTGCGGGCAGTCATCTCAGTCACTAATACAAAGTCGATCTCGTGCTCTTCTTCCAGTACAAAAAACAATTCATTGTCTATCATTACCACATCAACCGGAACCGGACCTATACAGGAATAAGAACACATGCAAAAAATAAGCAGAAGCATTGTTCTTGTGAAATATTTTGCTGTTTTCATCTTAACCCTTTTCTACTTTAAAATCACCAGCGGGAAATCCATCCCCCGTGAATCAACCACGGGATATTGAGCTTCCTGTTTATATTTTTTTGTAATCTCCGGCAAGTTCTCTTCTACATAGCCCATTAGCTTTCTTACCGTCACCGCCTCGCCGTTGCCTGCCGCTTTGCCGCCGAGTCCTTGCAGCAGCGTATAAGTGAAAACACCGTGACCCAGCTCTTTTACCTCCGCCGCAAACTGGTCTTTGGTCGATGCCGCCACGATATGCACGCCGGTGGAACGGGAAAGTTGCGAGAGAGCCTTGCGATCTTCAAAGCCCCGGAAGGCAATGAGCACTGCTCCTGCTTTGCAGGCATCAATGAGCAACAGAATCTTTTGCGCCTTGATGTTCTTTATATATCCGGAGAGTTCATCGGAGGAAATTCCTTTGGTCTTTACATCCTCTTCTCTTTCCGGATAGGTCAGCTCGTGAGGGATGAAATACCATTTGTCATTGATGTTCTCGCCATGTCCCGCCAGATAGATTAACACCGCGTCCTGCGGATTGATGTTCTGCATCTGGCTTAATTTGGAGACAATATTTTGTTTTGTTGCCTGCTCATTGTAGATTGCCGTGACATCTAAATTTTTAAATAACCCCTTGCCTTGCCCTTTGAAGAAATCGGCAATACCTCGCGCGTCCGGCTCGGCATAGTTGAGATTCAACGCGGGATTCTTATAGTTGTTAATCCCGACGGCAAAGACATACAAAGAGACATCTTTGGAAGGAGCAGTTAGGTTGACGACAAGCTCATAAGGATTTGATTCCGTCCTGTCCTTGCTGAAGCCTACCGCCCGGAAGGTGTTGACGCCATCAACAAGCGTGACGTTATAGTCTTTGAACGTCTCACCACCTTTGCTGACCAGCTTTATCCCTCGCTGGTCTTCACCGATGGCCTTGCCATTGTGATACAAGCGGATTGCGTCAATGCCACCGCCGGTATCTCTGGCTGCAACTGTGACGGTAAGCGTATCCTGGCTTACTTCCTTGCCCGGAGCGGGAGATGTAATCCTAACATCGGGCGGCGTGAGAATGCCCTTGCGAATATCGGCGACAGCCTGCACCTTTTTACCCTGCAGCACAGAGGCAACATACACAGGATTGAAAAACTTTTCATAGAAATTATCGATGGAATAGACGTTATTGCCAACGCGGACATTTAAGTGCTTAGCACCACCCGGCGAGGCGTTGAAATAGCCTTCCGGCGTGATGACTACCCATTCTCCGTCTGTAAAGCTAATGAGTTGGGCAATCTCTTTGCCTGCGGAAATATCCCATATACGGCTGACCGCCCCAGCGCCGTCATTGGTGAGCAGTTGGCGTGAGTCGGGAGAAAAAGCGGCGGAATTCATGGTGCCTACAACAGTCAGCCCGGTACTCATGCCGGCGAATTGCTTTATCTCTCGCCCCGTTTCAACGCTCCAGAGGCGCACTATCTCATCGATCCCTCGAGCGAAGACATATCTGCCGTCAGGTGAATAGCCGACGAATGAAACATGATCACCAGATTTCTTCAGCGCCTTCAGCTCTTTGCCCAACTTCGCATCCCATAGCCTGACCGAACCGTCCCAGCCACCCGATACCAGAAAACGTCCATCGGGTGAAAAAGCAACAGAGGTTACATTACCGTCGTGCCCGCGCAGGCTTTTGATTTCTTTGCCGGTTGCGGTATTCCACAACTTTACGGTACCGTCTGTCCCTGCCGAAGCAATAGTTTTCCCATCCGGGCTGAACCTGACGTCATAAACCCCGTTGAAGGCTCCATAGGTATCACTCCCCTTCCCCTGAATGTGCCCGTTAAGTGTTTTCAGCAACGCACCGGTTGAACCGTCCCAGAGCTTGACTTGGGCATCGTTTCCTGCCGACGCGACCAATCGTCCGTCTGGCGAATAGGCCACGGAGAGCACTCCTCCGATATGTCCGGGCACGGATAATTTCTCCTTGCCCGTTTTGAGATCCCAGAAGCGCAGCGTCGTATCGAGGCTCCCCGTAACGAGGGTCTCCATAGTGGGGCAGAAAGCCGTCGATGAAACATCCTGCTCGTGACCCTTCAGTACCAGAACGCGCTCGCCTGTAGCTACATCCCATAGGGCTACGTCTTTACGCCCGACGATGGCGGCAAGGTTTCGATGCGGTGCAAAATTTACACTGGTAATGGTTTGTCCGCTGCCTTCGAAGCGTTGCACCTCCCGGTCGGTAGATATGTCCCAGAGGGTTATCCTACCGAAACTCATCATCAACAGCCTGCCACCATCTGGTGTAAAGGTCATGGATTCAAAACTGTTTTCCCCTTCCTTTTTAAACTCTTTTATTTCGTGCCCCGTTAATGCATCTAATATCTTAACAGTTTTGCTAAGTGTAATGACCCCTCCATCTCCATCCACGAAAAGAATTTTTCCCCCATCCGGCGAAAGCTTGCTCGGATTGAATCCCCTGGGCGTTGAAATAACCTTCATTGTTCGGCTGGTATTTACATCCCAAACCCTGACCGTTCCATCATCCTTGCTTGCAGTCACAGCGATGGCCCCGTTGTCGGCAATCGAGATGAAATTAACATAACCGGTATGTCCACCCTTCAAAGACCAGAGCGCTCTTCCCGTAGCAACATCCCACAATTCCAAACTATGATCGTTCTTATATGATAAGATACGACTGCCGTCCGGCGTAAACGCTGAATTAGAGCTAATTTCCTTTTCGTGTTCCCTGACGACCCTTCCGGTAAGCAGGTTCCAGAGCTTGGCCGGTTTAATTGTTGTCGGGATAAATGGGTTTACACTCATCTCTCTTGGCGGCTGAGTCAGGGCGAAGCGGCCATCAGGAGATACGATCACTGTACCACCTCCCAAAGTTACGAGGGCATCTTTCAGATCCAGTCCTCCAACTTCACGCCCAGTCGCGGTTTCCCAAACACAAAGGGACTTCTGGCTGGAGGAGGCGGTACCGCCGGAGATCATGAAGTACTTTCCATTGGATATGAAAGAGACGGCTGTGCCTGATCCTTTCTTGGTGACGGTGTATATCTCGCGACCGCTTTGCAGATCCCAAAGCTTGATAATGTCCCCGTCGATTCCCAGCGAAAAGGAAACGGCGTGCCGTCCATCGGGTGAGAGTGCCACGGAGGGTGCAAAGTTTAATTTGTGCCCCGGCAAGGTGCGTATCTCCATGCCTGTCTGCACATCCCATAGCTTGACGGCGCCGCCCCAGCCACCTGACAACAAATATTTACCGTCCCTGGACATGTCTACTGATTTAACCCAGCCGCTATGACCAAGCTGAAGGAATATTTCCGGCCCCTGCGGACTTCCTGCCGGGGCAAGCTTTTCTGCGGCCAAAGCGGAACTCAGCAACACGGCCAGCACAAATACCGCCGTCACAATCTTCATCACCCAGCCTGTTTTATAATTATGATTCATCACTTTAGTCTCCCTATGCTCAATTGCCGGCATTTGTATTCTGACTTCTTTTAGTTTAGTAGGGCGCGGTTCCCGAACGCGCCGTTTATCGTGTTTCGCGCTATCTTTTCACCGCCACAGGAAAATCAGCAATGGTCTGCGGCTTTGTGGTTGTGGGGGTTTGCTGGCCACGAGTTAATTCTTTCACCTTCTCCGAAATATACAAATCAAGCATGTTGATGGTTATCTTACCCTTGCCGGTATAATCGGCCTTGCCGCTTAGCCCCTCTACCAGCGCTTTGGTAAAAGCTCCGTTTCCCCAGGAGACATCTTCCAATGAATACTGCTTGCCTGTGGAAGAGGCAAAAACAACTACTCCGTTTTCCGCGCTGGCCAGTTCATTAACCATTCCTGTGATGTCCGTCTGCGCGCGCCTGCTGCCCATGACATTGCCGGAATGGCAGGTATCCATAAAGAAAAGCGCTTTGCCGGCAAGGGAGTTGAGCGTGTTTTTGATATCGGAAAAAACAACTCCTGTCCTTTTTAGTTTTTCGGTATCCACATTTGCCGGCAGAAAATAGTAATTGCCCGTCTGATCGTTAGTGCCATGGCCGGCCATGAAAACCATGGCCACATCTTTGGCGGTTGTTTCCTTCTGTATCCAGTCAAGCCCGTCCATAACTTCATCGCGGGTGGCCTGGGCGTCAGTTAGAAGCCGAACCTTAACGTCACGGTAGAGCCCCCCTTTTTGCTTTTCCAACGCCTGGGCAAAGTCTTTGGCATCCTTGGCGGCAAACTGTAAGGTCAGGTTTTTATCCTGATACAGACTCACGCCGATAGCAAGAATATAGAGATTGGGCTTGACGACAAATTCTTCCGTCTTTTCCGTTTTGCCGCGGTAAATAATCCGCACCGTTGCAGGTTCGCTTGCGGCAAACCGATTTTCGGCAATCAGGCTTATTTCACAGTCGCGCTCCGGAATGGTAATTTTCAGTGTTTCTTCCTGTGTGCCTTTGCCGACTACCTTCAGCCCACGCTCCTGACGCGCCGGGCGGCCATCGATCAGCGCTCGAATGCCGGTAACTGGCTCTGAACTTGAGCTACGCACCGTATAGGCGATGGTTATTTCCGGCTGTGTCAATATTTCTGAATCACGAGGTGATAGGATGGTTATTACCGGCGGCAGTATTTTTTCCAGTTGAGCCTTTTGCGTTTTTCTGCCGGCTTCTTCATTGGCAATCCGTATTGCCTCGCCTTCATTACCTGTTTCCAACAACCTGGCAATGATATCCGGACGATAATATGTACTCCGGAAACGAGACGCAGGGAAAAAATCAGCGGCTTTACTTTTACCTTTATTGATATGCCAGCCGACGAGATCTTCTCCGCCGGGCGATGCATCATAATAACCACTGGCGCTCCAAATGATCCAGCGTCTCTTATCACTGTGCGGGAAAAAGGCCAGCAGTTCTTTGCCGTCCTTCAGGCCGTACCAGCGGATCGTGCCGTCGCTAAACGCGGCGACGCAGAGCCTGCCATCGCGGGTAATGTTGACGCCCCAAGCCACTCCGGGAACAGAGGAACTCCACTTTTCATGACCATTCTGATCGAAATACCTCAGAGAGAAATGTGTCCCCAAAAGAAAGCCGACATTGCCCGGCGCAACGGCAAAACTGAAAGATGTTTCGTACTCAGTTAATTTCAATAACCGGCCATTTAGCCTGGGTTCTGTCGAATTATTCCAATCGGTGACGTTAAGGCCAGTGGTGTCGGGGGCAAAGAGGTCACGGGCATCGCGATCCAAAATCAGTGTGCGTGCCTCCATATCGAATGTGGCAGGCGATTTACCCTGGAGTTCATAGCCAAAACTCATCTTTTTACCATCCCGGGAAAGCCTGAATCCTTCCCAATTAATTCTGTAGTCGGCAATCTGAGCGCTCTGGAAAAGGACACGGGCATGACTTTTGTCGATCACGCCAAAGGCAGGATCGGCTGCTCCATAGACAATCCCGCCAGCCTTCATAGGCAGGATGTGCATGATGGTCATAGCTGCGCCTGAGAGTTCCCGGCGCTCGCCTTTACCGGCTGCGTCCCAGACAAAGATTGGGGATTGAGTTCCACTATGATACGTTCCCCCCGCGTAAAGATTATGGCCGTCTGCGGAAAAGGCGACAGCGCTCAAAATTCCATTATTTACGCCGCTAGTATCCGGCGAATAAAGGAAGGAAAGGTCCCTGGCGGACAGGACATCCACTTTGGTTGTATCCTGAAAACCAGCCGCCAGAAGTTTACCATCCGGCGAAAAGGCCACCGAAAAAGGTTTTTTGCCGCCCGGCGCCTGTTTTTTTGCAAGCAATCTCAATCCTTTGCCACCCGGCGCGGCATAAAGCCGGATATAGCCGTCGAGAGATGCCGCTGCGATGCGGTTTTGCTGATCAAAGACAATCCCTAAAGAATAATCTCCATAATCCTTATCTTCCCCGATCAAAAGACCATCCCTGGAACGAAAGACGCGAATTCCGTTGCCCCCTAAACTCGCCGCCAGATAAGTCCCGTCCGGGGAATAGGAAAGATGGTCAACGGCACTCGGCAGGCCATCGATCCTGCGGAAAAGCTCGCCGGTGGCGCGGTTAAAGAGGTAGATGGAAGCCTGACCATCCCAATCCCAGCCTGTCCAGCCCCCGCAGGCCACAGTCTTTCCGTCCGGGGAAATGGCAACCGAAAAAATCTTGCCTTCATTACCTGCACCCACAGGCGGCCTCAAAACGTTTAGCAACCGGCCGGAGGGAAGCTCCCAGACTCGGAGACTCTTATCGTCGGAGCCTGTCACCAAAAAGCGGTTTGCCGCATCAATATCGATTCGCCATATCTGTGAAGTATGCATGGCCGTCTCGATTTTCAGTATCGGTTCCTTCGGCGGCTCAGCGCCCTGCGCCACACTCCCGGTTATCAATACCGCCATCACCAACAAGACTTCCAGAAAGCGCAATAAATTTTTAAAATTAAGCATGTTCCCTCCGTTTATTTCTCCTCACATTCGTTACCTGATTTTACCGATCGGGAAATCATTTACGCCCGTCTCAATCATCGGATTTTGTTGACGCTTGAAGACCTCCTCCGAGAGCGTCATCACCCGTTCCTCTGTATGCAGAGCAAGCCCCTTCACAGTGATGAACCCGTCTTTCTTAAAATCCGCTTTGCCCTGCAATCCTTCCAGAAGTACATAGGTGAATAGCCCATGACCTTTATAGCCTTCAAGGGCTTGCTGTGTATCAGCGGAGGCGGAAAAGACTGATGAGCCGACAGCCCGCTGCAGGAGCTTAACCGCTGTCGCGTCGGTGAGGCCCCTCGTCTGCTGCAAAAGCGCTATCTGAATTTCCTTGCCTCCTTTGCCTGCATTGCAGGTATCGAGGATCACCAGTTTCTTCTGCGCCGGGATACTGCCGATAAGATTCACCAGGTCTTTGTGACTCAAGGCATCTTTGCTGATATGCTGGGATGAAAGGAGCCGGACATTACTTGTCAGTAAAAAATACTGCTCCTCATTATTGACCACGTCAACCATGCCGTGGGAGGCATCGTAGAACACAAAAAGATCGTTGGGCTTGACCAACTGCCGTACTTCCTCAAAGGCTTTGGTGATGGCTTCTTTCGTCGTCGCTGCAGGCGTGGTCAGTATCCGGATGTCCGTCTTCTCAAACAAAGGGGAGGCAATCTTCTTGAGCGTCCCGGCAAAGGCAGTGGCATCGGGGACTGCGTAAGTAAGAGAGATGGATTGGTTGCTGTAAGTATTGATGCCGACGACCAGGGCATAGATATTGGGCTTGGACATAACGGCCTTGGAAGTAACGCTGATCAGGGCGGGATTTGATTCCATGGAGTTCTCCCCGTTGAAAGCAACAGCCCGGATTGCGTTTTGTCCTTTGAGAAGAGGAATAGTGAACGACAGAATCCTTTCGTTGTCGGACTCCTTGCCCTTGACAATGATGCCCCGCGTATCATTGGCAACCTGAGCACCATTGAGATAAATGTTCACACTGCCGATCCCGCCGCCGTTGTCCGTTATCTTCAAGGTGATGGCAACGTTATCCTGATAAACAGAGCTGTTGGTGAGAGGTGTTATAATCTGAACATCGGGCGCTGGTTTTTGAGCGGCAATATCCGTAATCAACTCGCCTTTGGGCACTTCCTTACCGGCAAGGGCTAACTGCACAAGCTCTGGCCGGTAAAACTTTGCATAAAACTGATCGATGCCATAAACGTTGTTGCCAACGCGGACATTGAGATGCTTGGCGCCATTAGGTGAGGCGTTAAAATATCCATCCGGCGTAATGACGACCCACTCACCGTCATTGAAGCTGACAAACTTGGCGATTTCTTTGTTTGTTGCTTTTTCGTATATTCGTATTGTATGGTCGCGTCCCCATTCTATAATTGCTTTAAATTTCTGGTCCGAAGATTCGCTTCCACCAACAGATACTTTGATTTTTCCATCTTTTTTATCAACAACAAAATTTTTCTTAATAAAAGAGCTATATTCAGCGGGAACCGTTTTTCCCTTTTGTATATAATAAAGAAGCCTGCCAGATTGAATATCCCATACTATTTGTGATTCTTCGTCTGCGAGGTTCAGATTATATAAAAAACGATTATCTAATGAAAAAGGATTCGATAACCCCAAGAATCCAGTTGGTTTTACTTTACTCAATTCCATTACTTTTTGGCCTGTATTGAGGTCCCAGATACTTATAGTTCCCCGAAATACATCTTTTCCATTTTTGTCGACATCTCCATGTGCCGTTATGAGGTGTTTTAAATCAGGGGTAAAAATAACATTATCGTAAAGTGCTACAAAAAAAGTAAGACTATTAAGCTCGATCTGTCGGACTTTGACTCGGTCGGACATTCTTCTTACTTCAAGAATGTAATCGTTTTTCTTCTCTTCTTTTCGCAATAATGTATAGATAAAATTATCTACTTTTCTTTCTGTTTCCCTTCCGGAATCATAGGTACGAAGAACAATATGCTTACTAACAGAAAATCCATAATCACTAAAAATTCCATCAAGTCGCTCACGCACCCAATAATCATCAATGATGTTGGGTAAATGGGCTAAGTCTATTATTTTGAGGTTATTCCCACTATATACATCAAATACATAAATCTTTGTGGAAGTAACTGCAAATATTTGCTTCGCATCAACAGAAAATCTGAGGTGCCTAATCGGGCCGATGATTTTCACGATGATGGTTCTAAATTCTCTCCCAGAAAGCATGTCCCATATTTTTATATTTTTACCATCTAATTTATCATCGGCAGATGCTAAATACTTCCCGTCTGGACTAATAGTTAAAGTAGAAATATTGCTTTCATGCCCGAGTTGCACAAATATCTCCGGCTTGTCAGCGGCAGAGACAGGGCTTATTGATAGTATGAAAATAATTCCCAGGCAGACCGGCAAAAAATAAAATAAACTCTTATATCTAAGCATCTTTCCTCCACTATTTATCATCAATCGTTAAACCCTGCCTTTGACCCTGTGATTCTCTCTCCGTCATGCATAGCAGTACAGGAATTGCGGCCCATGCCTTTTTTCGGCACTATCGTTAAATATTTATCTCGCCTGATTATTCTGTAATCCTTTTCGGGCAATTTTGACAAGAAATCCTCCAGCAGCATTCCCTGTACCGCGCCAGTGCAGATATTGGCAGCCATGCGCTTTGCTTGAATCATATCATAAGCAAAATAACCCGCAAGCACCGCCACGAATAGTATAATTAAATAAATTCCTTTACGGTAGGATAGCATAGAAACTATTTCCTCCCTTTATAAGATTGGGCATCCTCTTCCATAATCATTTTGACGTTTTTCTTTTTTTCAAAAACCTTCATGGAATATTGCCCGGAAGCTTTAAAAGGGCCAGACAATTCTAAAATGATTTCAGCAAGACCAAACGGAATAACCAGTTGATCATCACGCATGAAGGGTTGACCAAAAATGATAGAATAGAGCCAGTCCGCGGAATGCCCGAGAAAGACGCAGGCCACGGCATATTTTTCAAAATCCATATCCGGCGCCGGTTTTGCAAAGGCACGCTTCCACAGCTCCGACCATTGTTCTTGGGTATCAACCACTTTAATGAATTCTTCTTTTTGATTAGATATTGATCCCTTCCACGTCTTGTTTTGAGGCGAAGCAGGCGGCGCGGTCTCTGAGAAAACAACCACCGGTAAAAATATGAACAGCAGCAATATAAAAAATATTAAAACTTGATGTCGTTTTCTTTTCATTTATTGCCTCCGGGTTTGCGTTTATTTTTAGAACAGCAGAATAAGCAATCATCGATACTATAAATATTCTCCCCCCAGAATTCACGCATCTAATTATGGAGTCGATACAACGGACTGTCCTTCCCGAAATTGATGATCATCGGCGTCTGCCGGTGCCCCATTTTACCGGAGGCGTCAATGGTTTGTCCCTTGGTATATGCCCCAAGCTCGACAATGCTCACCTGTTTGTCCCCGTTTGTATCTGCCTTACGGTTATTGTCCAGACCATTCAGAAGATGATGCGTAAAGAGACCATTGCCCTTGTATCCGTCCATCGCTGCTTCCAGAGAACTGGCCGAAGCGTAGATATGCAGCCCCATTTTCTTTGCAATCACAACCATCCGTGCGTCATATAGCCCACTGACGATATTGTCCATCCCGCCGGCGTGGCAGGTATCAAAGATCAACAACTGATTTAGTGATTTAATTTTCTTCGTCGCATCCACGATCTCGTTAGAGCCTATCATACAGTAAGCGTCAAGGACGCCGCGGTAGTCTTGAGTCAAAATATAATACTGATTCTGGATCAGCACACCGTGACCAGCAGTAAAGAGTATGAAGTAATCACCGGGGCGGATGTTCTTCGCCAGCCCATCAAGCGTGGCAAGCAGCTTATTTCTCGTTACCTGCTCGTTAGTCAGGATCATCGTGTGAATCTGATCTTTCTTAAATAATGTCGCCAATTGCGCAGAGATACGCGTATGAATGTCGTTGGCGTCCTTGACAGCATAGTTGAGCTTCGCCGATTTGTCCTGATAATTGTCAATCCCGGCAATAAGTACATAGACCCGTGGTTCAACGGGATCTAAGTTGGCGTTGAAGGTGATGGTCTCTAAAAATCCCTGAACTGTATTGTCGCGGTTAAAGGCAGCGACGCTGAACTCATTTTCCCCGGCAATGACCTCGACATCGGCACAATCTTCATAGACATCTCCTTTAGCGGCGCTGGCGATAACACTTTGCTCCTTAAAGCGCACCGAAATGCTCCTCTTCTGATCCGCCTGAATCGCGCGGCTGTTGACGGCGGCTAATTGCACCGGGGTCTCCTTTGACCGCGCGTATTCCCGGTAATGACCATCGGATTTGATTAACTTGGCATTATGAAAGAGCCGCACCTCACCAATACCTCCGCCCTTTGAGGAAATCCGGTAACAGACTTTGATGAGAGGTTTATCGGCGGCAGTTATCTTCGTCGTGAATTCTGAGAGCGGGGGCGGATTCTTCAGAGCCTCCGTGGCTGTTAGTGTTATCAGGGGGGCGATATCGTCACCATTAAATTTTGTAGCGACAATGTCAGGTCGGTAAAAGACATCATAAAGATTTTCCATCGGAATGAAGGTACCCTCTTTATCTTTACCTCGATTCAGGTGATAACCAACAAGTTTGGCCCCGCCTTCAGAGGCGTCAAAAAAGCCCTCCGGGGTCCAGATCAGCCAGCGTTTTTGATCTTTGTGGGGGAAAAAGGCGATGACCTCTTTGCCGTTCTTCATATTGTACCAGCGGATTGTCCCGTCCCCAAAGGCAGCCAGCGCGTAGCGGCCGTCGCCCGTGATATTCACTGCCCAGGCTACGCCGGGAATGGGTGCATCCCAGATTACTTTGCCCCGTAGGTTGAAGCGGTAAAGCGACATATCCGTCCCGAGAAGGAAAGTCTTGCCGTCCGGGGCGAAGGCGAAGGAACGGGAAAATTCATATGGCAGACGTTCCAGAGGTACACCGTTTAACTTGGGATTGTAATTATTGAACCAATCCGTCACCTGTAGGCCGGGAGCCTCTTTTCGAGGGGCGGCAAGAGACGCGTCTGCGGGAGAGGCTGAGCCTATTATCAGACGGCGCTCCGTAATGGAAAAGACGGCGGGTGATTTTCCCCATTGCTCATAAGCGAATCGAATCGTGTCACCATTACGGGAGACCTGAAAATCATTCAGCAATGCACCATAATTGCCGATGGCATTGCTTTGGATATAGATGCCATTGCCCTTTTCGTCCAAGGCTCCGAAGTCTGGATCAGCCGAACCAAAGAAGACTCCACCGCTCTGTCGGGGCTGGATATCCATAATGGTATCATTTGCCGCCAAAATGTCCTTGTAACCGCCAAGTCCACCATCAGACCAGGTGCGGATGGGATATTTACTTATCCCGTCGAACTTCTTTTGGTACATTCCCCCGGCGTAAAGATTATGGCCGTCTGCTGAAAAAGCGACAGCGCTCAAAGTTCCATTATCCACGCCATCCGTATCCGGCGCGAATAGAAACTTCAGATTATTTCCGTCAAGGACGTTCACCACCGCAGTTTCTTCAAACCCCACGACAATCTTCCGCCCATCGGGAGAGAAGCGTACGGCGTATGGTCTCGTTCCCCCTGGGGCTGTCGCTTTTGCGACAAGTCGGAAACGGGAGTCATAGCGTCGCAGATAGCCATCATAAGAAGTCGTCACGAGTCCGCCGGAGGCGTCAAAATCGGCACCATAGATGGTCCCGCTATAGTCCTTGTCCTCCCTTGCAAGAGTATAATTATCCGTCCGGTAGATCCGGATGCCGTTCTTGCCATATAAGCAGGCGGCGAGATAATCTCCGTTCCGGGAGAAAATGAGGTGGGCAATTACATTGGGGAGACCTGTCAGCCGCCGTATGATGCGTCCCGTCAATATATCAAAGATGTAGATAGTAAATCCATCTTTAGCAGTCGTTGCCGACGATCCTTGGTTAAACTGCGTCCATCCTCCTGCAGCTAATGTCTTTCCATCCGAGGAAAGGGTTACGGAATAAATCTTCCCCTCATCCCCATCTCCTATGGGTAACCGGATAATCCGTATTAGAGCCCCCGTCCCGGCATCCCAGATCCGGATGGTTTTGTCTTCCGAGGCCGTTGCAAGCAGGCGGTTTTCCCGATCCACACTGATCCGCGTGATCCGCGCCGTGTGCATCCCCGTCTCGATCCTCAGGATCGGTTCCTTTGGCGGTTCCCCCGCCTGCGCCGTTACCGCCATCAGAACTATTCCCATCAAAACCAAAATCGCCTTTTTCATCCTTATGCCTCCTGATTAAATGGGTTTATGCGACAACACAGCCTTAGAAGCAACAACCTAACTGACTCGCTGATAGAACAGCACAGATGTTTTCGACCGTTAGTTCAGATAATCTTTAGTTCGCGACTCACTACTGACACCGAATGTTGATATGTATGGATTGATCCTCGATGAAAATCATTTCTATCAGCAAGGAGGCGGGCTTTAGACCCGCCTCCTCTAACAGAACTTTAAGCTATTTCTTTTTGCCGGCCTTGGGTGCCGCAGGCATCTTCGGAATGGTTGCTCCGCTGGATTGCGCATCGATCAGATCCACTTCAAATATAATCGTTGCGCCGCCGGGGATGATCGGGGGCATGCCACGGTCGCCATAAGCGATATTGGAAGGACAAACCAGTTTTGCTTTGCCGCCCTCTTTCATCATGCCAATGCCTTCCTGCCAGCAGGGGCTGACTTTATCCAGTGGCAATTCCAAAGGCTGACCGCGCTTGATGGTACTGTCAAATTCTTTGCCGTCAATCAACGTGCCTACGTAATGAATTTTGACAAAGTTTGTGGCTTTGGGCTGAGCGCCTGTGCCTGCTTTAATCTCCGTGTAAATCATGCCGGAAGCGGTTCTTTGCGCGCCTTTTTCCTTAGCGGCTTTTTCCAAATACGGCACGGAGAGTTCTTTTTGTTTTTCAATGGTTCGAATCACGCGGGACTGAGCCAGCAGGTTGAGTTTTTGCATGTTGGCTTCCGGTTCAGCCGCAAGCTTCTTGCCGCTACTGGCATCGGACATACCTTGCTGAACATATTTCAACTCTTCGGGAGACATGTCAAAAACAGTGATCTGCCTGTTCAGATGAACACCTAACGCATAGAAGGCTTTCTCGTCCTCTGTTTTGGGTTGCTGGGAGCAGGCCGGTATGACAAGCAGTGCAGCAAAAACGATAATCATTAATTTACGCATAATAATCCTTTCTTTTCTTGTTAAATTTTAATATTTACATTCGCCTTAAGGCAAAGAATGTATCGAAACGTGGAACATCCGGGCTTTACGGTATAATACCAAGTAAGCTTTCAAAAATTCATATTTTTTTTGAAAGCAACTTGGTATTAATCTTCCGTTTTTCCGGCGCGGGATTCTGCCGGTAAAAAATAGCGATGTTGCCGATAATGCCGATAAGTTCGCTTTTTGTAGCTTGAGCAATCTCCGCGGATATTTCTTTTTTTGTGTCTTTAAACTCGCCGAATTTTACTTTGATCAGTTCATGATCCTTCAGCGCGAGATCAACTGAACCCATTACCTGTTGATTGATGCCGTTTCTGCCGATCAATACCACCGGATTTAAATGATGCGCCTGCGAACGCAGATATTTTCTTTGTGAGCCTTTAAGTTGTTCCATAATATTTACTTAATCTCCGCGTGATAGCTCTGCAAAGATTTTGCCCGGCCGTGACCCTCGCGAAACGCAGCAATCCCTTTGACCGCGGCCATCGCCGCGGCAATTGTGGTTATATAAGGTATTTTGTATTTTATCGCGGACTTTCGAATATAGGAATCATCATATTTACTCAGACGGCCGGCCGGAGTATTGATGACCAGTTGAATCTCGCCGTTTTTGATCGCGTCCACAATATTGGGCCTTCCCTCGTGCATTTTAGAAATTTTTTCGGCAGCAATTCCCTTCCCGGTTAAAAATTTATACGTTCCTTCGGAAGCTCTTATTTTGAAGCCAATTTTTGCAAACGCCCGGGCTACTTCCAATACTCCATCCTTATCCTTTTGCTCAACGGTAATGAGCACGGTACCTTCTGACGGAAGCCTCTGCCCGGTAGCTTCCTGAGCCTTGTAATACGCCAGGCCGAAAGAATCGGCAAGCCCCAGAACTTCACCTGTGGAGCGCATTTCCGGCCCTAAAAGCGGATCAACTTCCGGATACATGTTAAAGGGGAAAACAGCTTCCTTGACACCAAAATGTCGGAAGGTTTTGCTCTTGAGCTTCAAGTCTTTTAGTTTTTTGCCAAGCATAACCTGTGTTGCCAGACGCGCCATGGAAATATTGCATACCTTGGAAACCAGCGGCACAGTGCGCGACGCGCGGGGATTAGCTTCCAGGATGTAGACTACATCATTGGCAATAGCATATTGAATATTCATTAAGCCCACTACGCCGAACTCCACGGCAATTTTTTTTGTGTACTCATTGATTGTATCAAGATGGCGCAGCGGGATACTGACCGGCGGAATGACGCAGGCCGAATCTCCCGAATGGATGCCGGCAAGCTCAATGTGTTCCATGACTGCCGGGACAAAAGCGTCAATGCCATCCGAAATCGCGTCTGCCTCGGCTTCGATGGCGTTTTCCAGAAATTTATCGATGAGAATCGGCCGTTCCGGTGTGACGCCAACGGCCGCGTTGACATAGCGCTTGAGCATCTCTTCATCATGCACAACTTCCATGCCGCGTCCACCCAATACATAAGAGGGGCGCAGCATCAGCGGATAACCAATACCACCGGCAACTTTGAGCGCCTGTTCCAGGTTGCTTGCCATGCCGGATTTAGGCATCGGAATGCCGAGCTTGTCCATCATTTTACCGAAACGGTCACGGTCTTCCGCCAGATCAATGGTCTCAGGTGAGGTACCGATAATTTTCACGCCCGCTTTGGCGAGTTCCGCGGCGATGTTGAGCGGCGTTTGTCCGCCGAACTGAACAATAACTCCTTCCGGCTTTTCTTTTTCATAAATGCTTAAAACATCTTCCACGGTGAGCGGTTCAAAATAAAGTTTATCGGAAGTATCATAATCCGTCGAAACTGTTTCGGGATTGCAATTGACCATGATAGATTCGATCCCCTCGTCACGCAACGCGAAGGCCGCGTGTACGCAGCAATAGTCAAACTCAATGCCTTGACCGATGCGGTTGGGGCCGCCGCCCAGCACCATGATTTTCCGGTTAGAGCTTACGGCCACCTTATCTGGCGCGTTGTAGGTGGAAAAATAATAAGCCGCGTTTTCCACACCGCTTACCGGCACTGCCTCCCAGCATTCAGATATTCCTAATGACAGGCGTTGCTTGCGAATTTCATCTTCCTTTTTCCCCAGAATTTGCGCCAGGTAACGGTCGGCAAAACCGTCTTTTTTGGCCTGTTTAAGCATTTCATCAGGCAGCTTCTTATTTTTGTAATGGAGAATCTTTTCTTCGAGATCCACAAGTTCTTTCATTTGCCCGATGAACCATTTTTTAATATATGTTTTGGCCGAAAGGCTATCAACTGTAGCCCCCTTGCGCAGGGCCTCATACATGATGAATTGCCGCTCGCTTGATGGCTCACTGAGCATTTCCAAAAGTTCATCTAAAGATTTTTCATTAAAATCTTTGACAAAACCCAGCCCATAGCGTTTCTTTTCGAGCGATCGGATGGCCTTTTGCAGCGCCTCCTTGTAATTTTTGCCGATGCTCATAACTTCACCCACAGCACGCATCTGCGTGCCCAGCTTATCTTGAGCGCCGGGATATTTTTCGAAATCCCAACGGGCAAACTTTACCACAACGTAATCGCCCGAGGGTGTGTATTTTTCCAAAGACCCATCCCGCCAGTAGGGAATTTCGTCGAGCGTGACGCCTGTGGCAAGGATCGAAGAAATAAGCGCGATAGGAAATCCTGTCGCCTTGGAGGCCAGAGCCGACGAACGCGAAGTGCGCGGATTTATCTCAATGACAACTACGCGGTCTGTTTGGGGATCGTGAGCAAATTGGACATTGGTTCCGCCGATGACCTGTATGGCCTCCACGATGTCATAAGAATATTTTTGCAGGCGCTTTTGCAATTCAGGTGAAATGGTGAGCATGGGAGCGGTGCAATAGGAATCGCCAGTATGCACGCCCATCGCATCAACATTTTCAATAAAGCAGACGGTAATCATCTGGTTTTTGGCGTCGCGGACGACTTCCAGCTCCAGCTCTTCCCAGCCGATGACTGACTCTTCAACCAATATCTGACCGATAAGACTTGCCGAAATACCACGGCTGGCGATGACGCGTAATTCTTCCAGATTATAAACTATGCCGCCGCCTGTTCCGCCCATAGTGTATGCCGGACGAATGACAACCGGATAGCCGAGTTTGGCTGCGATTTTCTCCGCTTCCTCCACGGTAACGGCAGGTTCGCTCTTGGGCATGTCAATGCCCAGTTTGTTCATGGTTTCTTTAAAAGCGATTCTATCTTCACCGCGTTCTATGGCATCTACCTGAACACCAATTACCTCTACATCGTGTTTCTGTAAAATCCCTTTGCGGTGAAGTTCGGAAGTCAAATTGAGCCCGGTCTGACCACCAAGGTTTGGCAGGATGGCATCCGGTTTTTCGTTTTCAATAATTTCGGTTAAGGTTTGAAAATTAAGAGGTTCAATATAAGTAACATCGGCCATGCCGGGATCTGTCATGATTGTTGCCGGATTGGAATTAACCAGAACAATTTTATAGCCAAGCTTGCGCAGCGCCTTGCATGCCTGCGTTCCCGAATAATCAAATTCACAGGCCTGACCTATGACGATCGGGCCGGAACCAATAATCAAAACTTTTTTTATATCACTGCGTTTTCCCATCAGCTAACCTCTTCTTTCCAAATTTATTTTTTATACTCCGCGTCAACGGTAATGCCGATCCCGCCGCGCACAGCAAATTGCGCGCTTACTTTGCAAAAGCGTGGTTTCAAGGCGGCTACCAAATCATCCAAAATCAGATTGGTTACATGCTCATGAAAAATGCCCTCGTTCCGAAATGACCATAAATACAATTTTAATGATTTTGATTCGACAATTTTCTTGTCCGGTATGTATTCGATTTTAATTTTGGCGAAATCCGGCTGGCCAGTCATGGGGCAAACACAGGTAAATTCTTCCGTTTGCAGGGTGACTGTGTAATTGCGGCTGGAGTGATTGGGGAAAGTTTCCAGATGCTTCGACGGCTTTGCAGCTTTGCCCAAAAGGGTTAAGCCGGACAAATCATTATTTTTTTTGCTTTTAACCATGAATTTTCCCCGAATAAAAACATTATGTGTGTTTACCGAAAGTCCTCAATTATTTCAAGCTATATTCGTTTATCAAAAAAAATTTACATATCTCATTGTTTTTGTGTTAAATTTACAGCGAAATTTAGAGGGGGAACTTTATCATGGCTGAAAATAAGGCAACTATTCCCGAAAACACCTGGAAATGCGGCAATTGCGGCAATACTATTGTGGAAATGAAACCACCGGAAGTTTGTCCGGTCTGTAAGCAAAAATGCGCTTTTCTGAATGTTACCTGCTACGAACCGGGTTGCGGGTTTACTGGAATGGATAAACGGCTGAAATGATTGAAATGTAATGATGATCAGTCCCGCAAAAATGTTATTTTATCTCATTGAATTTATCAATTGTTACGCCGCTGTTTACTATTCCAATTTTCTCTTTTTTTACCTTAGGAGCACATTCGGCTTCGGTGAGGCGGAAAATCTGCTGACTGCCGCACTCGGCGGCTTTGTCTATATTATCGCAGCCTGGCAGGGCGGCAAATTGGCCCAGCGCTATGGATGCATCAGGTTGATTTACTTTGGCTGCTGCGGCATCATTTTGTCGCTTACCCTGGGCATGATACTTCCTACCGCACCTGCGCAGATCATGGTGTTTTGTTTGTGGACGGTGGGGGTTTGTTTTATCTGGCCGGCGCTGGAAACGCTGATTAGTGAAAGATCCGGCGCATCGCTTCCGAAGATGGTCGGCATTTATAATGTCACCTGGGCTGGCGGCGCTGCGGTAGGATACTTCACGGCGGGTATCCTGATTGAGAAATTGGGTATAGCCAGCTTGTTCTGGCTTCCCCTTGGGCTTACGGCAATCGAGCTTGCCCTAGTGCCACTTGCCGCAAAATTACTGAAAAAAGAAAATGATCGGCCATGTCAAGAGGTGTACCTGACCCAGTCGGTCTGCGATGCTGACGCCAAGCGTTTCCTGCAGATGGCTTGGATTGCCAACCCTTTTTCCTATGTGGCGATCAACACGGTCATTCCGCTTATTCCCTCTCTTGCGGAAAAACTTTCCCTTTCCACCGGCATGGCGGGCATTGTTTGTTCCCTCTGGATGTTTGCCAGGCTTGCTGCTTTTGCGGCTTTTTGGCGCTGGACGGGCTGGCATTACCGTTTTGGGTGGCTGGCTGGGTCATTTCTCTTGATGATAGTCTGCTTTTTTGGATTGCTCATGTCGCCATCTATTGGATTGCTTTTGATCGCGCAAGTCGGCTTCGGCCTGTCGATCGGTCTTATCTATTACTCATCCCTCTACTATTCCATGAACGTGACGGAGAATCATGGCTCCAACGCAGGCCTTCATGAGGCGATGATCGGCGTGGGCCTGTTTATCGGTCCGGCCGTAGGCTGCGCCACTCTCTATCTTGTTCCTACCGCCATCGGCATCGGAGCCTGGTCTGTGGGCGGACTGCTTTGTATTGGATTTTCCGGGTTAGTCTTTCTCAGAAATTACCGGACAAAGTCATAAGAGGAGGCGGTTTCATTTAAAAAGAACTCGGGAAAAGTCTCCAAGATGTCATTCCCGCGCAGAGACTGTGTCGCAATTACTTTTTTGTCATTCCGTGCAAGCGAAGCGCGACACGGAATCCAGTAATTTCAACAGCTTCTGGATACCGGCCTTCGCCGGCATGACGATTTTGAAGCTGATTATTCCTATTGCGACACTATCTCTGCGACGGGAATGGCAAAGGGGGAATTACATAGTATGGATCAACTGTTGCTTAACCGCAAACTCAAGAAATTCATAAATCTTCTTTCGGGCTTTTATATTTTCCTTTTTGCAGACTTCCTTTAGTGAATCGATACCTGTCAATGAGTTAAGCAACCTGCTTAAAGTGCGATCTATGATCAGTGTTTTTACAGCGCCGTCGCAATTATAAACAACCAAGTATGATATCCTTGTGGAATAGCGATCAAGGAACTCTTCAAATGTAAGTTCGCCTACGGTCATCAGTTTATCGAAATCATATTTTATGGAAAGGCAAATGGTGCCGGGTGATAAACAGAACACGGTTTCATCATTAAAATCGCTGCTCCTTCCCGTAGCGAGTGGCCCCGCATAAAGCGAACGGTTCAGAACGCCGTGAATTGCTATTATATCCGCCATAACAGGTAAGAGGTGTTTTTTGTTATGCCTGATGAACTGCTCCTTGACAAAAGAGGATTGCAGAAAAGTAATCTCCTCTCTGGTGAGTTCAAGGGGCTGTTTGGCTGATGATGATAAATGCACTGCGAAATCTGAAAGAAAGTCAGAAGGCTTAATGTCAAGGGTCTCTAACGCCATAAACAGCCAGCCCGCAGCGCCCCCTCGGTTGTAAAATACTTCACAGGCGTTTTTCAGATATTCAGCTTGCGCCATTTCTGCTTCTGAAAAACCCGGCGAGGAGATCAGTGTGTAGGGAGCGTCTTGGAGAAAGTTCAGGGAAAAGGATTCTGCATGATCATAAAGCGCAGTCCCCGGTATAACCGCCAGGGGGAAAATATCGAGATGATTCGGCTGCAGACCAAGAGCATAATTGAGGCTCTTTTTAAATCCATCGAGTGTATCGCCCGGGAGCCCGTAGATCAGGTCAAGCCCGAAAATTGCGCCGGCCTTGTTCAGCAGCTCTATCTTTTTCGCGTAATCAACGGTGTCGATTGTTCTGTTGACATTGGCAAGCACTTCGCGATTAGCGCTCTGAAGTCCCACCTGGAGGCTGCAATGAACCCCGGCAAAAAGCCCGGCAATTTCACTATCTATAAACTCTGCTCTTATTTCAAAAGTAAAATGAATCAGCGGCGCAATTTTAAGAATCATGCGCAGAATTTTTTTTGCCCGTTTAATGTCGCTGTTAAAAGTCGGGTCCAGTACAAATACCTGGGTTACTTTTTTTTCTTCGAAGAGTTCCAGTTCTTTCCCGATACGTTCTGTCGATATCTGCCTTACGCCTGTCACACCCCGGGATTCAAAACAGAAACCACATTTAAAGAGACAGCCCCGGGAGAGTTCCCATAGCAAGCCGGAATACCTGCCCGGATCAATTGTCCCACTAAGATAAGGCGAGTGCAGGGAGTTTATGTCCATAACGGGCTGCTGGTCTTTCTCCGGATTTGCTCTTGCTCCTTTCAAAAAGACCCCGGGTATGCCTTCTAGTGTATCACCGCTCACCAGCCTGTTCATTACTTCTGTCAGGACGATCTCACCCTCACCTTTAATGACAAAGTCAAATGGTGCGCAATCCAGTAGTATTAAAGGGAGTGCTGTTGCCTCCGGGCCACCGGCGAAGAGTACGACAGCCGGGAATTTCTTTTTTATGAGCCAACAGATTGCAAGTACCAGATGCCTGTTCCACAAGTACGTAGAGAAACCGATCATATCCGGAATATTTTTGCAGATGTCCTGGGCTATAAAATCTGCAGAGTTATCGACATAGTAAACATGAAAGAATACGTCAAGACCTCCGCTTATGGAGTGAACTGAATCGAGCTGCGCTTTTAGTGACGCCGCAGCGAGAGGGACAGCCTGGGTAGAATCCTTAATGTGTATTGACACAAGCTTTAGTGTTATTTTTTTCAAACAGCAATCCCCAGTATTAGTTTGAGTTCATTATTCAGTATATTTTAAAAATTGAAAAGAAGTTTTTTAAGTTGATTGTCCTTGTGGTTTTAAGGTAAATTTGTCATTATCCGTTAACTATGACTATGAAAATACTTCTTATAACACCACCCTTTACCCAACTGAACACCCCGTATCCGGCAACGCCTTATTTAACGGGTTTTTTGAAATCGCAAGGCTATGAAGTGTTTCAGGTTGACCTCGGCATTGAACTGATCAATAAAACTTTTTCCCGAGAAGGTTTTGAAAAACTATTCGACGCAATTAATTCTACCGGCAAGAAGATTTCCAAAAATTCCCGCTACATTATCAAAAATAAAAATGGTTATCTGCAAACCATAGACTCGGTAATGAGTTTTTTGCAATACCGGGACAATACGCTTGCCCAACTTCTCTGCAATGAAACTTTTTTGCCGCGAGCTTCTCGCTTTGATTCCATTCCTGATCTGGAATGGTCATTTGGAAACATTGGGGTGAATGATAAAGCCCGGTTTCTGGCAACTCTTTATATTGAGGATGTTGGCGATCTTATCAAAGATGCGGTAACGCCCTACTTTGGTTTCAGCAGATATGCCGAAGCGCTGGGCATGTCGGCACATTCCTTTGTGCCGCTTAATAATGCCTTGCAGCAGCCGGAGAATATTCTGGAGGTCTGGTTGCTGAAATTGCTTCAAAACCATATCGAACAGTATCGTCCTACTGTTGTGGGGATAACTCTACCCTTTCCCGGAAATCTCTATGCGGGATTAAAATGCGCTCAATTTATCAAAAACCATTTTCCAGATATTAAAATCGTTGCCGGTGGCGGGTTTGTTAATACGGAACTACGCGATTTTTCGGAACCGGCAATCTTTAATTACCTGGATTTCATTGCCTTGGACGATGGCGAACGTCCATTATTGAGCATCCTTCAGCATCTCCAGAGTGGAAAGAACAAGGACGAACTTTTAAAATGTCATTGCGAACGAAGTGAAGCAATCTCTGAGATTGCCACGCAGGCGGAGCGCCTGCTCGCAAAGACCCGAGGGGTTTCTTCTATCAGTAACTCCGTTGCCATACAGCAGGGTCCGTTGTTCACCAGAACGTTTATCCGGATTGATGATGAAGTACGATATATCAATGATGATAAAGAACATGATTTTCATCATGCCGAGAACGGCTGTCCGGATTATTCGGACCTGCTTTTAGATAAATACCTTTCGCTCATTGAAATTGCCAATCCTATGCACCGCTTGTGGAACGACGGATGCTGGAATAAGATTACCCTTGCCCATGGTTGTTACTGGCATAAATGCTCTTTCTGCGATACTTCGCTTCCTTACATAAAGCGTTATGAGAGCGCCCCCGCCTCAGTCCTTGTGGACAGAATCGAGCAGGTGATCGCTCAAACAGGACACCGTGGTTTTCATTTTGTGGACGAAGCTGCGCCGCCGGCGGTACTAAAAGAAGTGGCCAAAGAATTGCTGAGAAGAAAAATCGGGATTTCCTGGTGGGCAAATATCCGCTTTGAAAATGCCTTCAGTTTCGAGCTCTGCAGGCTTTTGGCAGCCTCCGGGTGCATAGCCGTAACCGGTGGGCTGGAAGCGGCATCGGACAGACTTTTGAAGCTGATGAATAAAGGGGTGACCATTCGTCAGGCGGCTTGCGCGTGCGACAATTTCAGCAAGGCCGGTATCATGGTGCATGCCTATCTTATGTATGGCTTCCCTACACAAACCGGGCAGGAAACCATTGATGCTCTCGAGATCGTCCGTCAGTTTTTTTACGAGGGACTTATACAATCCGCCTTTTGGCATAGGTTTACTGCTACAGTTCATAGCGACGTGGGAAAAAATCCGAAGAAATATTCATGTACGATAGTGGACCCGCCTGTAGGCCTGTTTGCCAAAAATGATCTCGTGCACGTTGATCGCAGCGGCTGTGAGCATTCTGTTTTTGCGCAAGGACTGAACAAAGCAGTTTATAATTTTATGCATGGTATCGGTACAGACCTGGCAATTAAGGATTGGTTCGATTTCCCCGTGCCGGCAATTTCAGTAAAAAGAAATTATGTGAGACAGGCGATCAATGTTCATCCATAGGTTATTAGGGACGTGCTATTTAATTTTCGAAAAATCAAATCCAGTTGCGCTGGAAGCTTACGGGATAGTTCACCCCTTCTATGCGGTATAAGTGAGACTAAGATTTTTGCTTCGCTTGAAGCTTGCAAATAAGGTGTCACTAACCCCGCTTCACGTCGTTTCGCGGGATTAGTGAGAGTAACAAATTTCAGTTCACTGCGTTTCTGAAATTTGACTCTCACTAAATACCTTATTTACAATATCAATATAATTATCCGGGTGATGCGTCTTGTTTATTTTCTTTCGGATTTTTTCCCCGTTTTCAAAAAAGCCTGCCATATAAGTCCAGATTTCTTTCATTTTATCCGTAATATGCGAGGGGCCGGACAAAATTTTCGAATATTCAGCAAATAATTGGTCATGGAAAGTCCTCATGATTTTAATTTTTTCAGCAAGGAATGGGTTTGCAAGCAGGCCTCTGCCGATCATCCACCTTTCAACTGATCCGAAGCGCTTCGCAAGCATCTCAAACTTCTCAACAGAGTCAATGTCCCCGTTATAGACAACCCTGTTCTTCGATAGGCCAAGGCACTGTCCAAACATATCAAGGTCAACTTTACCTTCATACATTTGCTTACCGGTTCTCGGATGGATGATCAGTTCCGCAAGCGGAAACCGGTTGAAAATGGGAATGAGCTGCAACACCTCGTCAGGATATGTTAATCCTAGCCTGAGCTTGATCGATAATTTCGGTTTTAGAGCAGACATAGTTTTTTCAAGAAAAGATTCTATCCTGTCCGGATAGCAAAGCATGCCCGCCCCTCTGCCCTTTTTCACAACCATGGGGAACGGACAGCCGAGATTCCAGTTTACCGTGCCGCATCCAATATCGTATAGCGCATTGGCAAGCTTGGTGAAGTCTTCCGGTAAAGAACTCATTATCTGCGGTATGGTGGTAATGCCGGAATTATTGCCAGGGTGCAATTCGCGCAGAAGGTTATTCTCCGCTTTCATTTTCTTTACTGAGGGGATAAATGGCGCAATCGCCAGATCAACTCCCTTAAAATAAACAGGGAACAAGTTGCGATAAATTCTGTCGGTTATTCCCTGGATTGGTGCGAGGTATATCATGGGATCCTTTGGCTGCTATAATCCCAAGTAAGCTTTCAAAAATTAATATTTTTTTGAAAGCAACTTGGCATAAAATCATGTTGACGATTCTCTATTAATTCTATTTTATTGAAATAGCCAGCCGAAAACGAATTATTGTGAAACTCCAATTCCGAAAGCTTAGCGTAGCGGAATTGGCAAGTTGAACAATCCCGCGCAGCGGAGGGTATAATACCTCGCAGCTTGCTTTGGGGTGAATACCCGTGATTTGAGACAATCCTGTAATTTCTCTGTTGTTGTAATCAGTCCTCATTTTTGATAAAGGTGTTATGCTTTGAGTCAACAACGAAAGGTTAAAACATGAACGAGATCTATGAAAGATTGCGCGACAGACTTGAAATGATGGCGACAGGTTATCCGGCAACGGCAAACGGTGTTGAGATCAAAATACTTCAACAGCTTTTCAGTGAGGCGGATGCGGACTTATTTTTGAAAATGGAGGCAAGGCCGGAAACAGTTAAACAGGTGGCCTTGAGGGTTGATGCCGATGTTAAAGACATGGCGGTGAAGCTTGAAGATATGGCCCGCAGAGGGCTTATCTTCAGAGTCAAAGAGGATGAAACTATCCGCTATTTTCCTGTGCCTTTCATTGTCGGCATCTATGAATTCCAGTTGAATAATTTGAATATGCCGTTGCTCAAGGATATTTCCCAGTATTATCTTACCGGTTTGGGCGCCACTTTCCATGGGCAGAAAACACCTCACCTGCGTTCCATTCCCATCAATGCCGAAATCGTCGCTGATAGACCTGTCGCGCCTTACGATGACGCGGCGGCGATCATTAAGAGAAAATCCCGCATTGCCGTTGCCGAGTGTTTTTGCCGCAAAGCCGTCCGCATGTATGGAAAAACCTGTGTACATCCGGCAGAAACGTGCCTGCAGTTCGAGACCTTTGCCGACTATTATGTAGAAAACGGCATGGCCCGCTACATCAGCACCAATGAGGCCCTCGCTATCCTGAAGCAAAGCGAGGCAGAAGGTCTGGTTATCCATATCCTGAATTCACAAAAAGTGGAAGCCATGTGCTGCTGTTGTTCCTGCTGCTGCGGGATGCTGATTTCCCTGAAGCTTTTCCCGTCTCCGGCGCTGGCAGTGAAAAGCAATTATGTATGCCTGTTTGATGAAGCCCTCTGCACGCAGTGCGGTATTTGTGCCAAGCGCTGCACCGTGGGGGCATTTAAGATGAAGGATGAAAAAATCGCGTTTCATGCCGAGCGTTGCATAGGCTGCGGTCTTTGTGTCACCACATGTCCTGCCGAAGCGTTGAAGCTTCAGAAAAAACCGGAAGAAAGGCTCTATACTCCGCCGGTAACCGTCTTTGATACTTATGGTGTGATGAGCAGGGAGAAAGTCGAATAAATAATACGAATATCGGCATATTATACCAAGTTGCTATCAAACATTAAAAGGCTGATTTACCGCAATGGCAGAAAACTACAATATGGATGTAAAATAAATGCATGAAGAAAACATGACAATTTTAACCCTGTTCGCGCATACCGAGGTTTTCATCTATATATTCGTGGAAATCATGCTCTCCATGAAGCCAGTACGGCGTGTGATTCTTAAAATGGGTGGATGGAAAGACAAATTATTTTTTATTATTTTCTTTGGTGGTTTTTCCATCATGGGGACAGCCTTGGGTATTCCTCTGAAAGATGGGGTTATCGCCAATATACGTGATTTCGCTCCCATGCTGGCCGCATTAACGGCTGGTCCCTTTGTGGGGATATGTGTTGGACTGATCGGTGGGATTCACAGGCTGACAATGGGTGGAATGACAGCAGTATCCAGTTCAATATCAACCATACTGACCTGTTTGATTTTCGGTTATATCTATCATCTAAATAAAGGGAAGCTGATTGGGACTATTCCTGCCATGATTTTTGCCGTGCTTAACGAACTACTGCATGCTGCAATTACCCTATTAATGGTCCGGCCATGGGATGTTGTATGGCCGATTGTGTCAACCGCTGCTCCTGCTATGATGATAGCTAACTCTCTGGGCATTGCCATAGGCATAATCATGACCTCGAAAGCTATAAAAGAGTATGAACATATTCCTGAATGACAGGAGATTTTCACCATAACATTTGCTGATTTATAGCTGGGTACAGTGATTCCGGTGGTACAATTCTTTCTTTTTTACTTTTATCTTCCTAAACTACACAAATCGTTAACCTCGATAAATATGCTGGGCTTCAATCCGTAATCAACAGAATTCACGATTGTCGACAAATAACAAGGCTTAGCGCCATTTTTTAAGGTTTATATTCAATTGACATGTAACACCAACTTTCGTATAGTCAACCATGAACAAGGAATGGTTAATCGCAAGGATAAAAAATGAAACCGCTTAAATTTATCAACACATTAAACGAAACTGAATCGGAAATGGCGAGGCGAGAATATATTATCCGCAATGTATTATTATTTTTATTTATTGTCACATTCTCTTTTACTCTGATATCATTTATTCTTTACCTATCCGGCAAAATGCCGCTTGATACTTTAATAATCTATTTAATTATATCAATAATGCTTTTTGTCGCAATGTTTCTCACGGCAAAGGGATACTGGCGTGTAGCCGGCATCATCCCCCCACTGCTTATGTACTTAACTGCCGTAAACGGAAATTATATTGGTGGAATTGACGCACCGGCTAATTTTATGTATGTTCTTATGATAATTTTTATCGCGATTATCTACGGTTATAAGAAAATGTGGATCGCTCTTGGAATATGTCTTCCGACATATCTATGTCTTGCCTGGATGATATCAAGCGGTTATATAAAACCTTTCAGAACGGCTGAAGTGGTTTTTATAAACAGGGTCGTAATAACCTCCGGTTTTATAATAATAATATCTTTAATGATCTGGATTTTAGGCCGCAGTTATAGAAAAGAGATAGATATAAGGATAAAGGCCGAAGAAAATCTGAGGGTGAGAGAAGAGAGCTACCGCATTATATTCGAGAATACCGGCACTTCGATGATTCTCATTGAAGAGGACACGAGTATAAGCATGGCAAACGACGAATTCGCGCGCAAAACGGGATATTCACCGGATGAAATTATTGGCCGTATGAAATGGACTGAGCTGGTGCATCCCGATGAAATCAGCCGAATGGTCGAGCAGCACCGTTTGAGACGAGAGATTGATGGGGAGGCGCTACAAAGTTACGAATTACGCTATATGACAAAAACAGGAGATACGCGTGATGCATTGCTCAATATTCAATTAGTGCCAGGCACAAAGAAAAGCATTGCTTCTCTTATCGACATCTCTGACCGCAAGCGAGCGGATGAGGCGTTGCGAGAGAGTGAAGCGAAACACCGCCTTCTATTTGAAAACGCAGGAGAAGGAATATTGATCGCCCAGGGAGATATGATTAAGCTTGCCAATCCAGCCCTTGCAGATATGTTAGGATATCCAAGTGACATTATCACAACCAGACCTTTTTCTTCATTTATTCATTCTGATGACCGCGCCATAGTCGTTGATCGCCACATGCGGAGGATGCGCGGTGAGCCGATGGAAACGGGCTATGATTTCAGAATCATTACCGCCGATGGAACACAGCGGCGGTTGCACATTATTTCACAGATCATATCCTGGGAGGGAATTGCCTCGTCTCTGAGCTTCGTCATAGACATCACCGACCACAGGCGTGTGGAGGAAGAGCTGCGTGAAGCGGAAGAAATATATAGAAACATCTTTATGAATTCTCAAATTGGATTATTTCGAACAGACATACAAACAGGCATGTTGCTTGAAGCTAATGACAGCATGGCTAAATTTTCCAGTTTTAAAAACCGCGAAGAGCTATTATCCGATAACCGCAGTATTGCGGAAAGATATGTTGATCCGGAAGCCCGCCAGAAGATGATTGCCAGCATAATAGAGCATGGTCAAATAGACAGATTTGAAACGCAATTCAGACGTTATGACGGCTCAGTCATTTGGATTCGGTTATCGGCTAAACTTATCGCGGCTAAAGGCTGGCTGGAGGGGGTAGCAGAAGATATTACAGAAGAGAAAAATGCACGGGAAGCTCTGCGGAGAAGCGAAGAGCGATATCGGACGTTGGTAGAAAATGCTAGTGATATCATATTTAGGACGGACAATACGGGACACTTCACTTTTGTGAATCCTGCGGCGCTGCGTACTACAGGATACGAAAAAGAAGTAATCATTGGAATGCATTATCCTGAATTAATCCGCCAGGACATGCGTGACGAAGCTATTAAGTTCTTCGGTCGTCAGTTTGTAAAGGGGCTTAATAATACATATTCAGAATATCCCATTATCACGAAAGATGGCCATGAGTTGTGGCTTGGGCAAAACACTCAGTTGATCGCGGAAGATGGAAACGTTACAGGCTTTCAGTCGGTTGCCCGCGACATAACCGAACGTAAGCGTGTCGAGGATGCACTGAGGGAGAGTGAAGAGCGCTACCGAAGCATTCTCGAAGAGATGGAGGAAGCCTACTACGAGGTCGACCTGAAAGGGAACTTCACATTTTTTAACGAGTCTCTGTGCAAAACCTTTGGTTACAGCCGGGTCGAGCTCATGGGCATGAACAACAGGGCTTATACTTCCCCAAAACACGCCAGAAAAGCATTCCTGGCCTTCAATGAGATCTATCAAACGGGTATTAAGAAAGCCCTGATTGATTATGAAATTATCAAAAAAGATGGTGGGAAGAGGTCATTGGAGACATCTATTTTACCAGTAAAAAATCCGTCAGGCGAGATAATCGGATTCCGTGGTGTTTTAAGGGATATCACCGACCGCAAACAGGCGGACGAGGCGCTGCTGGATTCCAAATTGAAATTCCAGTTTCTTGCCGAGAACATGGCTGATGTGGTATTCACGTTGGATATCAATTTGGCGACTACCTATGTCAGTCCTTCCATTGAAAGAATGCTGGGGTTCACTCCGGAAGAAAGGATAGCTCAAAAAGTCGATCAACAGTTCACCC
>Ga0247841_10001148_pt1 | contig 62585 bp, 39 predicted proteins | sample LaCruzMarch2015__2_FD_192410 | JGI IMG/M metagenome (GOLD analysis project Ga0247841, IMG submission 192410) | Freshwater microbial communities from meromictic Lake La Cruz, Castile-La Mancha, Spain - LaCruzMarch2015_18m | ecosystem: Environmental > Aquatic > Freshwater > Lake | place: Spain...
TTCGGTCATCGGGAGGTAGTCCGGGCAGGTGAAGGTGACGTTGTACTCGGCGGGAGGCAGGTTGGCGAACTCGTAAGCGCCGTCATCGCCCGACGTGCGTTCGATGATGTAGTAGTCGAGCGCAGCGGTCGCGCCCGAGACCGGCGCGTCAGTCGCCGCGTCTGTCACTACCCCGGTGATCGACGCCGTTGGATCGCCGACAGTCAAGAGGGCAGATATCCTCAAATTATACTGTTCGTAGCCCGCAAATTCGATATCAACCCAGAACTCATTGAATCCGTCTTCCATTCCTGCGCTGTTGAAGGTAAACTCCAGATCGGTTTCATCATTTGCGGCGATGACTCCCTCCTTGGGTTCAACGGCCAACCAATGTACTTCGGCGACGCCATCGTCAACAACAACCCAAGTGTCCCTCTGGTCAACCGTGTACCAGATATTTTCACCGTCATGCGATAGGCCGAATTCATTCCCTAACTGCAAATTCATGGTCTGGACGGTTTCAGCGTTTTCACCCTCGATATTCAGTTGATAAACATTCCGTCCATGGTCGCGCATCCACATCTGACCGTCAGGATGCTCTTCGACGAATTCCATCGAAGACCAACCATCCCACTGTCCATTAGGCAATTGAACAGTGCGTAACAGTTCTCCGTCCATATCAATTTGAAAGATTCGCGATTGATTTTCGCCGATGCAGGTGTACCAGATGTTTTCTCCGTCATAGGCGACGTCGATAGGTTGGTCTCTCGGAACCTGAATACCATCGAGCGCATTCCCTTCCAAATCGAAGCGATGGATCGTTTGATTGTTCCGATCCGGAATCCATAGTTCGTCGTTGGCGTACTCCAATCCGGTTATGCCTCGGACTCCAGCATTCCAACGCTCCGTGACCTCACCGTTCTCGGGATTATAACTGATGACCTCGCCACCGTTATGATTGAATCCCCACATCTCTGTTCCATCCCACGCGATGCCGGTGTACCAACGTCCATTCTCTATTTGGTGTTCGGCAATAACGTCGCCGATGTCGTCGCGACGCGGCGCTTGAGCGCGCTCCTCGCGTTCCACCTTACTAAACTTCACTTTAAAAGGTATCTCATGGTCGGTTGAATTCGTGAGAGTTGCGGCTTGGGTGGTCTGTTCGTCAGCATTTAACGCCTCGGTCAGCCCTACCGGTGAAAAGGTAACCTGGGCAATTAGAGTGCCAGCGCAAAGAAGAATGCCGAGTAACGCGACGATTGATGTCAGAATTGATCGAAACTTCATACTGTCTCCCGTAAACTTAGTTACTGCAATTCAATGATTTAATGTGAGAAAATTGTAGTGGATTAATCTGCGTACAGATATGCGTGAGTTCTTTGATTTTGTCTTTGAATGTCACAGATCGGTAGGACGGAGCCTTTTCATTTCGTTGGATTCTCACAAGTTTGGCAGGACGGGTACGGAACTACATCTTCCTGATCTTTCTCGAAAAACATTTGAACTATATCCTGCTTTAATAAGTCGCAACGTAAATAATTAATATATCAAGGTTAAGCGCTAATTCATTGGCAATTTGTCCGTCCATTTACTAAACAATAAGATGGCTTTGAATTTAATAAATGTCAAGCCCTCGATTGAATGTGGTTTCAAATCAATGCCGTCTTCAATCGGATATTTTCTCCGGCCGATAATAGATTCAGGCTGATGTGGCTTAACCACAGAAAGAGTGAAGCTTGTTTTTTCCCCATTCAATCAACATATTATATGCGATAACTCGTTGAACTTCAATGAACTTCAAAAGAAGCGAGCTACTAAACGCCATCGGTCATACAGCGCCGAGTTCGTTGCCTTACAATCGCATCGAGTAGTTTTGTTAGATTTCTGTGTCACGAAAGCCCTCCCAACTCGAGCTATCTCAACTTATTGCATAACAACGTTTTAATAAACATCAAGTTAAAATCAAATTCAACGGGGGAAAAATGAAAGTTGCCAACTACAAATCTTTCAGTTGTTTCAGCTATGCCATCGCGCTGGTCATGCTGATTGCGCCCAACCTCTTCAGCGTGGAACCTTCCAAAACGGACGTCAATGCTCTCAACGAGTATCAAGCTGGAAACTGGAAATCATCACTTCAACTCGCTTCAATTGCGATCAGGGAAGCTAAGAACATCTCAGCTAACAATTGGTCTTATTCTGATCCCGAACGTTGCGTTACATCCGCTGAATTTCTTGGCGAACACGTTCTGTTGACAACAACCGATCGGGAGTCGTTTTCAGACGACGCTATCGAAGTACATTCGGTCGTTGGAGGTAAAGAGATTGCACGCTTTAAGCTTGGTTCCTGGACGAGCTACGGCTCACAATCGCTCCAAGCCTATGACGACCAGTGCGCCGCAATGGTTCTGCACAAACGGAATTCAACAAAGCATAAACTCCTTATTGTCAATGGCAAAAACCTTCGAAAGCCGATAGAAGTGAAGTTTGATTGCGAATTTCTCTCGCTTAGAAATTGCGTCGCTGGTCTATTCTATCTGTTGAAAGTTGGCGAGAATGGGGCCGAGCTTGTCTGTGTCGATAGCAAGAATGGGGAAGTTAGGAGTATAGCTCCCATCCAGCATGCGACACTCGAGCAAGGGCAGTTCGCATATTTCTACGGCCCGACCATCAAAGGATTCAGTACTTTTAACGAAGGAGAGCGGAATTTTTACATAGATGGCAGGAGTATTTTCGAGATCGAGAAGGCGTCTGGCTCATCCAAGCTGATTGGGGAGTTTTCGTTCGACGCTTCAGACAAGGATTTTTGGGAGCCCCCTTACTATTGCTCGCTTCAAGACGGCGCGTTCGCTCGATTCGATGTATTAGATCCCGCTCATAAGTCCGAAAAGTGGCTTATGCCGGTCAGCTCGACCGATAAATATCCCGAGTTGGCTTACGACCTGAAAAATAATCGGATTGCGCAGGTGATCGGAGACAGCCTCTACTTGATGAAAATCGAGCCGGAGCGCATCAGCGTCGAAACGGCGCTTCGTTCCGTTGGAACCAAGCTCTATCGCCGAGGCAGGCTAATCATCAACGAAGGCAGAAACGGTTTGCAGATCATCGATGTAACGTCCGTGACGTTCGAGATTGTCGGTATGTTCGATGGGGATGAGATTATGCTCCTCAACGATAGTTCCGAAACAACCATAGACAGCCCCTTTGGTTCGGCGAGTCGTGAAGTTATGACGGCAATTATCGCTTCAAGTGAATACCGGAGCGACGAATCGAAGGGCGAGTCTGAGATCCTGTTTTATTACGAATCCCCCGGCAGGTTGGCCGCCTATAATGTCGAATCGAAAGAGAACATTTGGGAAAAGTTCTACTTCACCTTTGAGACCGAGGGACGACTATACTATTATGGCGACGACTATCTCTGGCTTGACGGCGCTTCCACCGGCAACCAGTATTTGATTGACGCCCGGGATGGATCGCTGGTCTATTCCACGCCCAATCGGTGGGGAATGAAGCGGGCTGAGTTCGATCAATCGGCGAGCCATTACTTTTTACTGGATGATTGGGAAGTTCCGCTTTTTGAAATGCACAAGCGAGGTGTTCCTGAAGATCAGCTTCAGGAGTCATATGCAATCGCGGCGCTCGCATCGCATCGGCTGGGAGATAACTCTACGGCGTTCGCCTTTGCCGAAAGAGCTTTGTCTCGTGGACGAATCGTTTCAGATCGGCTCAAGGAGGAACTCTACGGATTCCTCAAGGAATCGGGTAAAGTTCCGTTAGCGACCAATGTTGCGGGGCAATTGCTGCTTTCTACTGGCGATGATCGGTGGCGTGACGCCCTCTCGGAAGGCGGCGTCGAGCTGGTATCCGATCCATTCATGGGCGAGAGTCACGTAATTTATAAAACCGGCAATCAGATTACCGCCTGGAGTGATTGGGGCGTCGAAGATTATCTGGCAACCGACCGACAAATGCCAATTTTCACGGTCACCAAGCACGATCCTCCATCCGCGAGCGACTATCCTATTCTCACTGCCTTTTCGGTCAACACACCCGCCGGTCCGATCATCTATTCGTACAACAAGAATCCCGAGACTCGGACGGTTGAATGGACGCCAATGCTGCTGGGGGAGGAAGGGATGTTTTGCGCGCTTCCACTTCTTCCAGCCACTCCCTATAATCCTGCATATGAACCGAGCAAAATAAACCGGGTCCACTGGTGGATTCCGGGGGGGACTTCACCGGGCAAAGATGGTTTTATCCTAACCGAATTTCTCCCATGGGGTCTTGACTCTGTTCCGCGCGAGAGTTACGTCGTAGGGATCGATGCAACCGGCGAGCGCCCAAGCTGGGCAGATACGACGGCTGAAGATCCTGTCAGAGCGGGAGATCATCTCTTTGTTCACTCACAGGGTGGGGAGCGCGTTCAGAACATAATCAAGAAAAGTCAAGCCGAAAGAATCGGATTAAAGGTTGACGATATCATTCTCGGGATGGGATCCTACAGGATCAGCGGCACGCTCGAAATCAATGCCGTCAAGAAACTCTATCCGCTGGGGGCGAAAGTCAAGCTCTCAGTTCTGAGAGGCAATGACACCTTGACCTTTGAGATCGAAAACGGTACTATTGGGATTAACACTTTACATGTGCTGACAGTAAGCGAGGTTAATTCAGCAACTGGCGTTCGCTTGAAATCTTGGCCCATTCCGAAAGATTTCCATTACGCTTGTTGCAACACTGAAGGAACGCTGATATACCAAAACCAGAACCGGCTTTACTTCTTCGATCCTTATCGCGGTATCTCAAAAACCGCCAAGATCAAAGGACTTGAGGAAGTCTGGATGGGGCCGGCGAAAGATCGGTTTAAGACCTTCTGGATGCCCCTGGAGACCGATAAAATCGCGCTCCAAGGTTCAAACGAACAGTTCTTCGGTCTCGATTTGGCGACTGATGTGAAGGATTCCAAGCGGATTCTCTGGAAGCAGAAAATACTCAACCTTCACGACGCTGCATTCACGGATGATCCGGAATTACTGCCCATTATTATGAAGAGTGGCGAGTTCATCCTTCTCAAACAAGCGACGGGCGAGATCGTCTGGCGGGAAATGCTCCCCTTCCGTCATCTTGCAGAACCGTCAGTTGAAGACGGAATGCTAATCGGAGCCGTCGAAGGCAGAGTTGTGGCTTGGAAAATCGGATACTACCAGAAGCGTTGAAGGAATTAAAGGGAGTGATACTCTGGCAGCGATTGTGTAATCCGCACAGCTATTGGAGAATCTTGTTTGAATGAGATCTTATGAGCTGTGCGGATTACCCTATGCGATACAAGGTTAAGTCTGTTGAAATAGTCTCTTGAATCGGTAGGACGGGGCTCCGTACCCGTCTCCATGATCACGAACTGATTGACTGGACGGGTACAGAGCCCCGTCCTACCGGTCATAAGGCTCGGTCATTAGACTTCATCAACAGATACAGGGTTACCCGTTCCGGTTGAAATTAACGACGACAAGCGAGACGCTTATCCTAAGCGGATTTGGGCTGGGCATGGGTACAGGTTGGCGGGGATTTCGCATAGTAAAAGATATCTGAACCTAACCTACGTTTCAAGTAATACAGTAGATCGTTCCAATATTTTAAAGAGGCCTCAATGAATAGACGTCGCTTAGTCGCCGCCTTGTTCACGCTTTCTATGCTCGCATCGATTCAAGCGGCGGCTCAAGAAGCCTCCGGCGTCAGGATGCTTGGACAACTCTATCAAAACTGGAGTAACGCTTTTTCCGTAGCTGTCCAGGGTGATTATGCTTACGTCGCTACGACTGTTTCCGGATTGCGGATTCTGGATATCAGCGATCCAACCTCTCCGAGAGAAGTCGCTTTTTTCGACACACCTGGTAAGGTGAATTTCGTAATCATCTCCGGTTCATACGCTTACGTAGCTGACGACGCTGCCGGGCTGCGGATTATCGACATCACTGATCCAACCCGTCCAGTCAATACAGGCACTCTTGATACGCACGGAATTGCCTGGAGTATCGCTTTAGAGGGGGATTACGCTTACATCGCGATAGATACGGAAGGACTCTTCATCGCGAATATTTCCGATCCCGAAAATCCTCGGCAGGTTGCTACTCTAAGTGAGCTTGGAGCAGCAAAGGGTGTCGCTATCTCAGGTGGTTATGCGTATCTCGCATGTGAAGACGTCGGATTGCAGATCGTCGATATTTCAAACCGGGAGAATCCGAACCGCGCTGGAACCTTCAATACCCCCGGCAATGCCAAATGGGTCGCAATAGACAGCAGTTATGCTTATGTTGCGGATAGAGCTGAAGGAGTTCGAGTTGTGGACGTCAGCAATCCTGCATCGCCGCGAGAAGTCGCCTCAATCGACGTTCCAGACAACGCACTCATGTTAGATATCATTGGAGATTATGCTTTTGTCGCAGCGCGAGACGGCGGCTTACGGATTCTCGATATAAGCAATCCTCTAACTCTGCACGAAATTGGCTCATGCGATACGCCGGGTCGCGCCAAATCTGTCGCTATCGATGGCGACTATGCTTACATTGCCGATGAAAGCGCCGGACTCCGGGTAATCGACATTCACAATCCTGCGCAACCTTCGGAATCAGGATTCTTCGACACCCCTGATTATGCGGCCGGAGCGGTCGCTCTTAGTGTCGCAATTAATGGCAATTTTGCCTTCGTCGCCAACGATAGCGCCGGCTTGAGAGTGATGGATATCTCCGATCCTACAAAACCGAACGAAGTAGGAAGCCTAAATACTCCGGATCGTGCGTGGGATGTTGCCGTGGCGGGATTATACGCTTACATAGCGGATGGATTAAGCGGACTGAGGATTATTGAAGTCGCAGATCCTTCGCATCCGCGTGAAGTAGGCTCGTTCGACACTCAGGGTGAAGCGAGAGGCGTTGCGGTTTCAGGAAATCTTGTATTCGTTGCAGATCGAGACGCAGGATTAAGAATTATTGATGTTATAAATCCAGCGCAGCCCCGCGAAGTTGGCTCTTATAACTCCCCCGGCGAGGCTCGTGGAGTAGTCGTCTCCGGCGCCACAGCCTATCTTGCAGATCGTGACGGGGGGCTAAGGTTGATCGACGTATCCGATCCTGCTTCGCCTCAGGAAAGAGGATTCTGCGCACTTCCGGACTTCGCTTTCAACGTCGATGTGGACGGTGACTTTGCCTATGTGGCTGATAGGAATCGCGGTTTGCGTGTAGTTGATGTGTCTAATCCGGCAGAGCCGCACGAAACGGGCTACTACGATTCCGACGGCATCGCCCGGGACGCGGCGGCTTCGGGAGGATATGCTTTTCTGGCGGATGGAACAAACGGCTTGCGAGTGATAAATGCTTCCAATCCGGCTAGACCATTCGAAGTCGGCTACTTTAACTCGAATGGAAACTCCTGGGGCGTTACAGTCGGACAAAACGGCTTGATCTACCTTGCGGATTCCACCAACATCGGGATTTACGATGCGTCTGAAGCGATGGCAGTGGAACCAGGCGCCTCGACGCAGCCTTCAACTTTGGACCTGACCTGCTACCCCAATCCTTTCAACTCGTCTGCACTCCTCTCGTTCAATCTGCGTCAAGCTTCAGCGGTAAAACTGAGGATCATCGATCAGTCTGGACGCGAGGTCGCCGTTCTTGATCCTAAGAATCGTCTCAGCGCTGGTTATCATCAGATTAGCTGGGACGCCTCCTCAGTAGCATCAAGCGCTTATTTCTTTCAACTTGAAGCGATGGGCAAGGTCGAAATGAAGCGCATTATTGTCATCAGGTGATCTGAAAGGTCAGTAGGGGCGACTTTAGGGGTTTCGTAGCAGAGACGGTAGCGCGAGGATTTATTCCGCTCAATTCACTCACCATAATTGAGGAAAGCGGGATAAATCCTCGCGCTACCGTCTCTGCGTGTGGGTAGAACGGACGTCTCGCCCGTTCTACCGAAGATCCTATAATCAGCGGATTAACGCGATCTTCCTGCAACTGTTTCGCCCGGCGGACTCCAATCGAAGGAGATAGACTCCCGATGCGAGCCCGTCGGCGTCCCATATCACCTGCCGATATCCGACCTCAGGAATCCCATCATAGAGAACCGCCGCGAGCCGCCCGTGAACGTCGAAAGCGCGAAGCGTCGTTTTGACTGATTTATCAGCGCCGAATTTTACTGCTGTCGCTGAATTGAACGGACTTGGAAAGAGAGAGGTCAGCCCAAACTCAACCGGCGTCAATCCCTCTTCTCCCACGCCGTCGCCAAGATCGATATAGAGACTGAATCGCTCGTAGCATTCCAAAGTATCGGGTCCTGATACAGCTTGAACCCACCATGTCGCTGTCCGACCGAGCTGGAACAGCCCTCGGAGAGAATCGAGATCGATCACGTTGAACGTATCTTCGACGGCATAATGGACAGACTGCCCGCCAGCGCTTAACCAGTGAACATAGGAGATTGTGTCCCCGGGTTGATCTGTGACTTGTTCCCAGACAAACCGCACTACAAGATGACCATCAGGGTTTCCGAAGAGGCTATCGCCATTCGCGGGGAGAAGCAAATTGAAGGGCGGAATCAAAGGAGGCCCACCCACTGTCATGGCTATGTTCAGATGGGTTGTTCCACTGTCAGCGTTGTGATGGAATAGAATTTCACCGAAGAAGGTAGTATCGGGCAGACCTGTTGCATCCAAGGTTAAGCTCAAGTCCTGAACTTCATTGGCGTTCAGTTCACCTGACCAGAGGTTGACGTTGAGGTTCATCCAATCTTTTCGAGCGTCAAGCTGCCAAATGCTGAGTCGGTCGTTCCCGTGTATTGAGGCAATATTTTGTATGCCCATCATCACCCAGGAATAGACGTCGAAGGTGTTGCAGATGAATATGCCTCCGGATGAAGACGAGCTGTCGGCAGGGAACTGGTAGGCAAGGATCGTATCGCCGGTCACTGTATTCATCTTGTACACTTTTCGAACGGCTTGCATAGGAGTGGTCATAATGTAGAGGTTGTAGCCGTCGGGATCTTCCGGCCAGTAAGCCAGACCATAGATTCTGAGCAGTTTGCGATTGAGAATGCGATCTAACGCGTTACCGCCTCGATCATACGCAGCGATGTCAGTAGTCGTGCCCGAAAGCCAGAGCAAATCTTCATCGCTGTCGTAGGCGATACAATTGGTGGGATTGAACGGCCCAAGAAATGATGTGACGCTGTCCCCGTCGGTCGTAAAACCACAGATTTGTCGCTCGTCTGATCCCCAAAGCAGTTGGCCATCCCATTCCAGATCTTTCATTCCATACCGAGTGTGTGCGAGCTGCGGGAAAGAGTCTATCTGGTTTCCGTCTCGATCCAAGACATAAATAGTGCTTGAATCAGCGCCCGCCGCGCCGGAACAAAAGAAGCGATCCTCTGCGAAGGCTACTCCCTCGATCCGGTCGTCGTTTACAATTCGCCCCACATCATAGCTCCGCCGGAGTTCCCACGGGGCTGCATTAGCATCACCCAACAATCGCTTCTCCGCTGACCAGAATAAAGGGCCGTTTCCGCCGTTAGTTATGCTGAATGGGATATCTTGCTGTGTGTCCAGTTCGACGAAGCTCCGAATTCTATCGGTGGAAAGCGTAAATTCCGGGTGAAGAAGGCCGAAATTGATCTCAAGCTCTTCATTTTCTTCAACCATCAGACCGTTATAAGTGGAATCGTTATAGCCTTGTTTATGCGCCGTGATATCAAATTCAAAATCGGCTAAAGCGTTGCGGATCTCCCAGTTCCCATTTTCATCGGTGATGGCGGAAAATCCGTGCAGAGTATAAACAATCGCGCCTTCGATCGGTTGCCCTGTTTCAGCGTCATAAACTTGTCCGAACAGACCGCACGCGCGATAACGCGGCGAAGTGCAGAAGAGCAACGCCCGACGATCCTCAATCAGAGAAGAGGTTATCGGATATTCATTGTTCCATGTATAGCTGATTCCGCTGCTGCAATCCGGGCTGCTGATTCCGACGGACGGGAAAGGAACGCCATCCATCCATTCATTATCGCCTCTTCGAATGTTTTCGCGAATTTCCGCCCGTCGATACTGCATCAGAATATCCTGATCGCCAGTCTCGGTGATCCAGATGTCATGGTCGTAAAGGATCACTTGAAATGTGAGATCGATGTCGTCCGCGTTTGCGAACTGCATATTCTTCCACTCCACGATGAAGCGACTGCTCGCTTGATCGTGGAAGACGAGTACTTTCGATGTATTATTCATCCTAAGATCAGTCCAGAATGGCGCGATCATACCCGTTCCCCCGCCGACGCCCCGATCGAGCGGGAAGTTCTGGAAGTTGACGATTCTTGGCTGAGAACCCATGGCAATAAAACCATTCGTAGCAACGGTGATACTGTCGAAGAGTTCGCCATAAAATTGAGTCTGGAAACCGAGAGCTATAACTCTGGCTTCACCTATGTCACGCTCGGACTGCCCCTCGAAATCGAGTGATTCCCCATCAAAGGCGCGATCTTCCGCCTCCGGATCGATTTCAATCCAATCATATTCCGGAGCTATATCCCAGTTCTGATCGGTATCGTCAAAACAGATGTAGCCGTATTTGTCTGGTCCCTGCGGCGCTTCTTCGCGTGGATTTTCAACCTGAAGATCAAAGAGAATCGTATCTCGCCACTCCGCTTCGGTCTCGAGTAGCATCATCATCTTGTGCCGGGAACCGGGCACTACGACGCTGTTACCGTCAACCGAAAGTAACCTTCCGTCAATCTGCGCCTGCCCGCTGGCTTGAATAGCGGGATAGGTAGTTTGAGCTTCTATGATCGAGACGCCAAAGTCGAGGTTTCGGATTTCGACGTTCAGCGCAGGAGCGTTCATTCGACCTTGGTTTTGCAGCACGAAATCGAGCTGACAGACCGTATCGGGAATGACGTCGCCGCCGATAATCTCTGAAAGAACAAATCCCGGCGCAACAGGATCCAGTTGAATCGCGGAAATCCACTCGCCCTGTTGGCTTCCAATAATAACCTGCAAAACCGGCTTGCTCTCAGGATGCAACTCTCCATCAGGACAACCTAAATGCAAGCGAATCGTCGCCTGTCCATCCCCGTCAACTTCACTCCCCGCTTCGACGTTGCCAAACGTCATGGGTTGATCTTGAGTCACTTCGATCCAGGGCGATTGTGAAGCAACCCATGCGATTGTTCTGGCGACTGCTTCCTGCCCAACGTTCTGCACTCTTAAATGAAGCGCAAATTCTTCGCCCGGATTGAGCAAATCATCGTCGTTGCCTGCGATCTCTTCAAGCCGGAAGTCTGCGATTTCAATCGCTACTTCCGGTTCTTCAAATTGTTCTTCAAGAATGACAGGTCGAATATCGCGACCCGTAGCGGTAATGAAGAGAGGGGTCCCCGCCACGAACTCTTCATCGCCATCGAACACGAATTGCGCGCGACCGTCCTGATCGGAGAGTGTCGATCTTATAGTATAACCGTCGTAATCTGCGTAATCGGCTGGATCATTTGGAATTGCTCCCGGCGCGTAGAAGGTCACTGTAACTCCCGGAGCAGGATTGTCATCAGCGTCTCGGACGATCACTTCATAGAAGCGCAGCGTGCTCAGTGATTCCGACAAAAGTTCCACATTCACTAATCGAGGAACGCCATACCAGGGCTGGAGACCCGGATCTCCGATGACGTCGAAGTCAGTTTTGAACATCGGATAGATGTTGTGGCCCTGCCACTGAAAGTTCGGCAGATCGCTTTCAAACTCGAGAAGCGCTTTGGTTCTTGCCCATCCCAGCGGGAGATCATCGACCATAAAAGCTCTTGCCATCTCGAGCCATATCATATTGCTTGCCAGGATAGAGCCGGTCATCCCAAGCTCCCCCCACGTGAAGGTTTCGGCTACAAAGCCCCTCAAATGCTGCCCGTCGCCGTTGCGGAAGATCGTCGTGCCGATAATATCGCCATGGTTGGCGGCAGTTAGGTTAATCGGGAAGACAGTGTTGTCATTAACGCCTTGAAATTCCTGTCGCCAATAGAAATTTTGCGCCCGCCCCAACATGACATTGACGCCTTCGTTGACCCGATCGCGCATCCACGGCCCAAACTGCTGCCCATTCTGATCCCACTCGAAGCGTTCGTAAAATCTGACGTCTTCAAAACCCTTCTCTCGAAGCAACTCAGCTCCCCAGCGAGCAGCGAGGGGGATGCTCGGATGCCATTCTGATTGCTCCGCGTTTCCCCAGTGCTGAGAATAGGCGGCGGCGCGGCCAAACCAATCGGGATTATCCATTCGCGGAGACGCTTCGTAAGCCAGCGTTCTTCCCACTGCCAAATCCAACGTCGCTTGGCTGCCGGAGATCCAGCGTGAAAACCCTACGTCAGGGTAATCATCCCGACCATCGATGCAGGCGTAAAGGTAGTCAGCGTGATCGCCGCCAGCGCCCCAGTTAGTTGTGCCCTGAATTGCGTCGAGCACCCATTGCGCTTGCTGGCCGTTACTATATTCTGAACGATCACCCACCAGAAAGAGCTGGTCGAATGGCTCGAGCCCTGCATCCACGTAAGCTTCATATCGCTCACGAATTCGATTCTGAACCGTTCCGGGATCGTGTGCGTCGTCGTTCGAGAGGCTTAAGATATCGATCTGATAGCCTGCCTTACGCCGCCACTCAATGAAAGGGCGTATATAGGGCAGACAGGCTGCGTGCGTCACAACGAGATAGTGTCCATCCGGGCGGTTGGGATCATCGCGATCGGGATCGTCTCTACCGATGTCGCTTCCATTGATCGCAACCGAACTAAGGAACTTCTGAAAGGACTTGCTGGTGTTTCGTCGGAACGGATGGGATACAGGATTAACAGCCTCGCCGCCAACACTCCGCACTTCGGTTTCCAATTCGTCGTAGTAGAGATACTCATTGGTCCGACTGTCGAAGCGCACCGGATAAACCGTCACCTTCACCATTCTCACTCCGCGAGTGATGCCGGGCGCGCTCATCTCGGCGATGACTGGCGGGAATACTCCGTCGGCGTCCTGCGATTCCAAGCTTACATTTGGCTCGGTTGCATAGAGAAGCGGAGGTGTTTCAGCTTTTACGCGACGCGGTTCTGGAGCGGAAATGACGAGTTCCAGATTGGAGGTGGGCGAAACGATCACAAACCGGCTCACGACCGGTAAGACCGGACGTCCGGGATAGCAGGTGGTCGCCTCGCCGGGAAGGGAAAGGGAGGAGTACGGCTGGCCGTTAACCTCCGATATTTCAGAGGTCAGGTTGGAGAGTTCGGATCGAAGCACGACAGCGTCGGTCGTCGAAGATACGAGCTGTACGTTCTTGCTTCTGAACTCAAGTTGTTCTGAAGCAGCGCCATTCAGGCTGCTTGCGAGGAGCAATGACGACGCGAAAATCGCTAATACCTTAACCATCTCAAGGCCTCCCGTAAAGACTGCTGGAATACTTTATTTATCTAACACATAAAATTGATAATGGGAAAATGCGTTAATTTCGCGGATGGAGAAGAGGATTGGATATTGAAGAATTAGCTGTCAACCCATGTTTACGGTCTCGTCAGTCGATAGTGTATGCACATATAATTTACATCTTGCGAATTACACTTGCAAGTATTTCATTCGTTTTCGTTTAACTATTTGCGCCGCAATTACTATACGCGGCTAAGGAGTATTCGCATCCGCGTAGGATAAACGTCTCCGCTGTCCACTATTATGCAGTCAACCGGGGCGGTTAACCTTGTATCTCACAGGATAACCCGCACAGCTCTTACGATCTCATTTGAACCGCTCCCTAATAGTTGTGCGGGCTACACAAACGCACCAAGAGTCTGAATCGCTATCTGTTAAGACCCTCAGAGTTTCAATTAATACTGAGGAACAGTCGCGGCGGAGTTAAGTGGAGGTTGGATAAGAAAAGCTGAAGAATGATCGAGCGAGAGAGAAAGGGGCTGCTCCACACTGGTGAGGCAGCCCCTTTGCTGTCATACAGTTGTCATCGACGAGCTATTTGACGAGCGTCAGCTTCCGAACGTCGCTGAAGCTTCCCACCTGCATCTTTACGAGGTAAAGACCAGCCGGAGAAGCGTCGGCATTCCAGACCGCCGAGTGGTTGCCCGCTTCGAAGTCTGCGTCAGCCAAAGTGGCGACGAGGCGACCGTTCATATCGAACACCTGCATCGCGACATGCGCCGCTTCGGGAAGACCGAATGCAAGGCGGGTGGTTGAGTTGAACGGATTGGGGTAGCTCTGAGCCATGAAGAAGGTCTCAGGCACAGCCGCTGCGGTAATGGCGGCGACTGCCGTGAAACCGTCGGCTTCGTAACTGAGCGAACCTTCAGAAATCAGGACTGTCTCAGCGTTCTTAGCCGAGCTGAAGTGACGCAGCGTGAACGCTTCGCCACTTGTCAAGCCGTCAACCGCGTCGGTCGAAACGTCGTCGCCCCAGACAGCGATACCGCATTGGCCGCTTTGAATCGCGCCGACGCCGACAATGTTTCCATTAGCGTTAATCGCCGCGATCTGGTCGCCATTCTGAACGCTGACGCCTTCGATTGATTTGATCAGAAGACTCATGTTGGCGCCGGTGCTCATCGGCTCGTTCCAATGCGCGTTATTACCTTCGCTCATTTCGCTGGGAATCGACTGGATATTGTCGTTCTGAACCGGATAGTTAAGCACTACATTCGCATCAACCTTGATTTGGTAGCCCAATGACTCATGCCAGCGAGGCATGTTGCTGAAGTTGCTGCTCGGCGAAAGGAAGTGGCCATTACGGTCCTTGGCAAGGATCACGTTTTGGATCACATCAGAAAGCGCGTAGTATCCGCCTGCGGCAGCGGCAGACAGGTCATAAGTTGGAAAATAGGCGATCATGTTCCAGCCGAGCGAGATCGGAATATCAGCGTTAGCCGGAATCAACGCGCCTGTCCAACTGCCCTGCATCGCCTGATCCATCTTAACCTGATAGCCTTCAGTAAGATTCCAGAATCCGATGTTTGAGTAGTTGAAGGCAGGCCAATAGAAGTGGCCATGTTCGTCTTTCATCAAGATCAGATGATTGCCGAACTGCGCCATCATGTTCACGACGTCCGGGCCCTGAGCGCCGGTCCAATACTGCGGCGGCGGCACGACATTGACCGAGATCAGATTCCAGCTATTGGAAAGGTTGATGTTCATAGTGTATATGTCATAACCTTCCAAAGACAGAACCGTCGCCCCGTCAACAGCCCAGATGATGCTCCCCTGCGAAACAACTGCACTGGTCACATGTTCGACGTTGGCTGTGTTGTCCCAGAGACGGAAGTTCATCGTCTCGCCAGCGACAAAACCCTCAATTGCTTGAGTAAGGTTGTCGTCGCCAAACGCAGCGATGCCAAGGTTTTGGCCGTCTGTCCAGATTCCGCTGCCTGACAACACATTACCGGGCGTGAATACGCCTATTTCCCAACCAGTTGGGACGGGCGTGTTGTTGTAGTGAGCTGCCGTGACGAGCAGGGTATTGTTGTCGTCGGTTTCGGTAAAACCGCCGAAAGGACTGCCTTCAGAGTCGAGCTTGATAAGCCAGAAATCACGACCGCCTGCGCCGAAAGAGTCGGTTGAACCGGCGAGAGCTAATCCTCCATCCGCTGTTTGAATTACCGTATTGCCTTCGTCATTGCCACCCGCGCCGAAGGTCTGCGTCCAAATCGCGCCGCCATTTGCATCTGCTTTTACAAGCCATGCTTCCCATGTATTGCCGATGTTAGAGTTACTCACACCTGAAATGTAGTACTCGCCTCCCGGCGTCTGAAGAAAGGACGCTACGATATCTTGTTGCACGGCACCGAAAGTCTGCGACCAAGCGCTGTTACCGTTAGCATCAGTCTTGACCAGCCATCCGTCAACCGACCCCGCGCCAAATGACTGTGTCGTTCCGACCAAAGCTAATCCACCGTCGGTGGTGTTGATCACTTTCATGACCTGTTCGACGTTGTTTCCGCCGAAACTATTTGACCAGATGGTGTTGTGGTTGGCGTCGGTTTTAACCACCCAGAAGTCGAGGTTTCCTGCGCCGATACTGTTCGTCCATCCACCCAGCACGAAATCGCCGTCTGGAGCTTGAACCACCGACATACAACGCTCAGAACCGTTCCCTCCATAATTGCGGTATTGGGGAGCGCTGCCATCTGAGTTCGTCAACACCAACAGAAAGTCTTCGCCGCCGGTTGACGTCCAACCGCCCAGCGCCAAGCCGCCGTTTGTCGTTTCGATGATGGAATAGCATTGATCCCAAACAGCGCTGCCATAGTATTGGTTCCACAGCTCATTGCCGTTTGCGTCGGTCTTCACCACCCAGAAGTCATCGTTTCCGGCGGCTCCGGTACTGGTGTATCCGGCTAAGGCGAATCCGCCATCAGAAGTTTGGATCATGGAGAAACATTCGTCTGTTCCAGCTCCACCGAATGTGTTCGACCATATTTCAGCGCCTGCCGCGTCTGTTCTCACAAGATAGAAATCAGAATTGCCCGCGCCGAAGGATTGGGTAACGCCCGCAATCGCATATCCACCATCGGGAGTCTGAACGACGGAATACGCACGCTCGGTACTTCCCCCACCGTAGGTATTGTTCCAGAGTTCCTGCGGCTGCGCTATAACTGCTCCCGCGCCGAGTAGGAGCGAGAAAATAATCAAGAGAATTTGCTTCTTCATTGTCTCGTTTCGTATTTTTAATCATGCCGGTTGCCGTGAATCACCTTTTGAGGCGCTGTTCACGTTTTGGGTATGAAGTATTTATCATTAATCGTTCACGAGACAAGAGGCATGATTGAGGGTCACGAGGCTTGCTGATGGGTGCGATGTTTGATAGGGTCACGAAGGATGCCGTATTGATTGCGAATGCAATGTGTTCTGCGTCAACTATTCGCGCAATGAACCATTTGACTTTGAGTCACGTAACTCTATGAGTGACGCGAATATTAACGATCTGTAGAGTGATACTGTAATGCGAAGGATTAGATTCTCATTCTAAGCTCTATTATCCCGACCAGTCAAAATAGATGGATAAATGGATATTCTGAGGCGGCTTAGCCTCAAGCTCGATCCTTTAGGAGGATGTATGAAATGCCAGACCACTCTGTCTCTGCTCCGTGCCGCCATTATGCTCGCCTTCATCTTCGCTGTTGCCAGCGCCTTCGCACAACCCCGGATTCAGATCGATCCAGTCTCGTTTGAAGTAGATCCAGACGAAGAAGTAGAAGAGGTTGTCTTCACAATCGCCAACCAAGGCGATGCAGATCTCCGCTGGACAAGCGAGGACGAGATCATCACGGAGCCTGGACAACTCGGCCCCCGTCGTGATGACGCTGGCGACCTCATCGCAGAATTCCAAGGCCTTAACGCTCAAAATGAGTATTGTTCGCCCGTAGCTTGGGATTGGGATAATGAGTGGATGTGGGTGACGAGATACAATCGAGGTACAGCGGTAGCATACTCGTTCGAGCGGCATTACGAGAATCTTGAAGAAGTCATTCGAATCAATCTCGGAAACTGCATGGACGGCGCTTGGGCGGATGGTCTCTTCTTCTGCGGTGCGCTTGGAAATCAGGCAGTAAATCGGTACAACTCGGCTGGTCAGAACATCGGCGCTTGTAACTTTAGATTCCCGGTTTACGGACTGGCGACCGATGTTGATAATGAACTGATTTTTGCATTAAGCGGAATCGATTTCAGAATTCATGTCTATCCTTTGGATGGCGAAGGAGGCGTCGGCGAAGAGATTGGCGTCATTCGGAATCATGATCAATATCATAATAATGAGAACGCCTACGGCCTTGAATGGGTATCTAAGCATCCGAATGGACAGCTCTGGATGACCGCCGCGACACAAGGCCGGATCTATCAGATCGCGGTTGACACGGATAATTGGACATGCACCGAGGACGTTCAGAGTTTTGTTGTGTTTCAGGGCGGCGCGAATCAAGCGTACTCTACGGTCGCTCATGATGGTCATAACCTCTGGGCAGGTGGCTACACCGAGGAGACGATACGAGTTTACGATGATGGTATCACGGAGACGTATTGGCTGACGTGGGAACCTAAGGAAGGAACTATACCACCCGGTGAAGAGGTTGATGTCATCGTTACTCTCAATGCGGCAGGACTATACTCGGGAGATTACATTGCTGACATCCACATCCTATCCAACGATCCTGACAACGCCGATGCAGTGGTTGCAATTATCTTCCACGTGACAGGTGTTCCGGATATCGACGTTGAGTGGCCGGAGGAGGCTGGTTACCCGGACTCGATCAATTTCAACTCTTACTTCAACGAAGTGTTCGTGGGCGGACCTTATCCTATGCCGCTGACTGTAACGAACGCTGGCACTGAAGATCTAATAGTTAATCAGATATCCTGCGATAACGACGCTTTCCAAGTAGAGCCCGCCGAACTGACGCTCAGACACAGGGAGGATGCGGAGGTCAGACTTGTATTCAATGCCAATCGTCGGATGGCAGTGAACGCTCACTTGACATTTGCATCAAATGATCCGAATGAACAAGAGGTTGTAATACCACTGCATGCGGAGGCAATGAATCCACCGCGTATTGTAGTGAGTCCGACGAGCATCGAGAAAATCGATCCTGATCCTAATGACCCAACTGTAATCAATCTCGAAAATGACGGCGATTCGCCTCTTCGCTGGAGAGGTGACATCGAAATCATTTCTGAGAACGAACAAGTGAACGGTTCAACTGGCTCAAGCGACGAGCGGTCAGGTCAATCAAATGTTGTACGAGACGACGCAGGCGAACTCCTTGCCGCCTTTCGCCTCGATCACGGTTCGGCGACCTGCTTCGATTTCGACCCGAACGACAGCTGGATGTGGACGGCGCATCTCGACCCGTCGCACATCACTGCCTACGAAGCGGCTGGAGCATACAACGTCACCAATGTTGTCTTCGACCGTCGCTTAACTGAACGAAGCAGCGCAGTGGCATTCCTTGGCGGATTAATCTACAGCAATGAAGTCCACGATTCAGCGATCTACGTTTTCAATCTGGACGGTCAGCTTACTCGAACCATTCAGCTCGGATTTGAACCGCTAAAATTTGCTTCTTCTCCTCAAGATACAAAGCTATTCGTGCTTGATTTTCAGAAGCAAATCCACATCCTTGACGTCCAACAAGACTATCAGGAAGTCGGGTTCTATTCTGTTAACGTAGCGACTTCAGAACTCGTCGTTAGATCGTTCTGCTGGGTCGATAAGCACCATCCGGCGGAACTCTGGATCGCTGGTGGGAGTACGGTAAAGCAGCTCCGTCCTCAACTAAACGGAGAAGCAGATCAGGTACAAAACTTTTATGTGCAACATGAGTTGACCTATAACGCTATCGGTCACGACGACTATAATCTTTGGATTGCGTATTCTCTCAACTCAATATCAGTAGGCATTTACGACGACGGCGTCATTGAGTCGTGGATGGCGCTCAGTCCTGATGAAGGCGTGCTCGGTTCTGGCCAAGTTGACAATCTGACTCTCTCCATCGATCCCAACTTGACTCGCAATTTCATTGGGCATTATGAAGCCGCGCTGCATTTCTTGTCCAACGATCCAGCGGATCCAGATGTTGTTGTCTCAATTTGTATCTCGTGGCTCGACGCGCCGAGTGACCCGACTGAAACGCTCCCCAAAGATGTAGCCTTGAACAGCGCCTTTCCCAATCCGTTCAACAGCGCCACTACCATCAGCTTCTCTCTACCGATCCGAGAGACTGTCAGGATGGCGATTTACAACCAGTCGGGTAGGTTGATCGAAAACTTGATTGACGGAGCAGTTCCATCGGGCGAGCATCGCCTGTCATGGAATGCTGAATCTAATCCAGCCGGTGTGTACTTCTGTATGCTAGAGGCGGGACAGGCGAGGAAGTCGGTTAAGCTGATGGTCGTCAAATAGCGATATCAAGTTGAGAGATGAGTCTCTTTACAGTCTGTTTTTCTGTTCAGCAAAGTCTAAATATCTGTATCGTTCGCCGGATTTAACAAAAGCCCGTCATTGCGACGGGCTTTTGTTTATCAGCCATCTGGCGGCGTATGCGCGTTGGCTTAGGCTATCGCTTCCATCTTCCCGCTTTTTACCCATTTTACCAATCCGCCCGCCCGGATGATTCCGAGTTCAATATCCGAAAGAGGTTCTGCTGCAAACTCATGACCGGCGGTGAGGTTTGCGCAACGCTGATGGTCAAAATTGACTTCTACTTTGTCACGGGACGCAGTTCCGGCGACGAGTTTAGAGCAGCACATGATTGGCAGCCCCAAATTGACCGCATTACGACGAAACAACAGGCCAAAGCTGATTGCGACTACGGCTCGAACTCCACTTAACAACAACGCGCGCACAGCATTCTCGTTAGCGCTGCCGCGCCCGAAGTCACGCCCGGCGATAAGTATAAGTCCATGTCGTGCTTTGAGTGGGAAATCGATATCAATCATTGTCAGGCAGTGTTTCGTCAGCACATCGGGAGTGGGCCTGACGCAGTATCGCACCGGCACAATTGCATCTGAGTCTATGTAATCGCCCAACACGTAAGCTTCGCCTTCGATCACGCCGGTTACGGTTCGAGTGGATCGGTTCATTTGCCGCCCTCCTCGTCATCTTCAATTTCCTGATAATCTTTCATATTCAGGAATTCATCTTCGAGATTGGCTGTGTCGCCGCGCATCGAATCGGGAGCCAGCATAGTCTTGGTGATGATCTTCGATTTTCTTGTCGTGTCCATCGAGACGCGCTCAGCCGGTTCGAGATATTCGACGTCATTGGGATCAAGCGGCGGAGCATAGAGAGTGAGGAGTTCAAGCTGGCGTTTGGAAAGCGCGTCGGCGTAGTAGATCACTCCGCGAGGAATGAACACGATGTCGCCAGAAGCCGCAGTGAAAGCCTTATCGCCGACCGTAACCCTCGCTACGCCTGAATGCACATAGAGCAGTAAATCCGACTGCATGTGGCGTCGCTGTGAGATCCGGTCGTGAGCCATTGTGACGCCAAATCCCATCGAAGACGACTTGGCGAACTCGAGATAGCCGTCTGATACTTCAGGTGGAAGAGGATGGTTGACCAGCGCATCTCCGATGTCCCAATGACGGGGAGCGGGCTTAGGTCCGGTTTCAACGGCTGGTTTGGGCTTAGTCTCACAACCTGTAATAATAAGGCTGAAGATGAGCAAACCGCATGTGCATAGTTGATTCGTAAGATTAATAACTCGAGACAAGCGTTAGCCTCTTGCTTAAGGTTTCAATAGGGAGTCTGATCTGGTAGTATCCAACGCCTCGCGCTGACGCAGTTGTTCTTCTAACACCGCGATGCGCTTCGAAGAGGCTTCTCGAACTCGTCTTTGCGCAACAAGCGGTGAACTCTTCGCAGTTCCTTGAGTTACGGTCGTCAGGAAGACACCGTCGTAATAAACGTTATAGACCGCGTTCCCCGGCTCAAGCTCCCAGATCAGAGCGGTGCGCTTCAATATCCGTTTGGCTTCGTCTGTTGGGAGCCCAATTTCACCCGTAAGATAGTTCAGAGCGATGTTGGCGTGGTTTTCGTTCGACTTGACGTAGTGAGGATGTCCAATGCTGTTTTCGAGCTTTGAGATCTTTTCACCGAGATAATTCACATGGTCGAGCGTTGTCTGGAAATCTTCCATAAGCGAATCTACGCCGCTCGGAGCTTTAGGATTATCGAGGATCTCTTGAATGTCGCTGTTCGCCTGCGTGATGTTCTCAATCGTAGAAATCTTCCCAAACTTCGCTCCGAACTGACTGTTGAATGCGCGAACCTGATCGCCCAGCCGGTTATATTCCTCGATGCGCTGGTTTTGCATTGCGCTCAGTTGTAGAAGATCGACGACTTTTCGTTGGCTTCGGAAATAGAGAAATCCTCCGACGATCACAATGACGAGCAGTAGAATTACGACCCGGTTGATCCAGCCGCCTGACTCTGACCTTGATGCAGCCGTTCCTTCAGACATTGTCGCTCCTGCTAATGCGATTACTTAGTTTTGCCGGTCATTAGGTATCCCGATCATAAGCAAGATAGTATGAAATATAATACTTTTCGGTCATTCTCGCTTGCATCAAACAAAGACCAACATGATAACGGATTGTTTTCGCGCGTATCACTCTAAGGAACTGTTGGTGAAATCTTAGAATACTAAGCCACCGGATGTCTTGTTCGATTGCGCTATTTATCACAGATCCATAAGATTATTGCATAAAACGCTTGAAGTTGGACTTTGAATCTGATCATGTAATTCTGCGAAAATCTACGAACAGGAGGATTGAATGGAAATTCATATCGAGGCTAACGGTTCAGACTCAGAAAGTATGGGCGAGGGAATTGACGTAGGGCATTCTTTATATTATAATAGTATTCTGGATAGGCGCCCATCTACTACAACAGGGCTTCAACCAAAGATTAGAGGTGACCGATGAGACTAAGAGCTTTATTCATGGCTGCGACTTGCTGCACGCTTGCGCTCTGCAGCGGGGTTTCGGCGCGCACCCTCCTCGTGCCGGGGGAGTACGGCACGCTCTCTGCAGCCAATGCGGCTGCGCGTGACGGCGACACTATTCTCGTGGCGAGCGGCGCTTACCGCGGAGAAGACAACACCAACATCGTACTGTCCCGCCGGATTATCTGGATGTCCGAAGAAGGACCGGGCGAAACTGTTATCGACGGCGAGGCTGAAGCTAATCGCAGGGCTTTCTATATGGTTGGAGCTTCGACCAATGGAACCCAGATACACGGCTTTACCATTACCGGGATGACGCTCTATTCCATCCTCGATTCGTCAACGGCTGATACTCGCATCTCGAATTGTGTGATTATGCGGAGTGTGAACGCGAGCAACAATCAAGGCGTTGGAATAAAAGTCTCGCAAGCTCAGCGCTTTTCGATTGACCATTGCATCTTTCAGGGTCTCGAAGCCGGTTCCTCGGGCGCGGGGATGTTGATTACGTCTTCAGCAACAAACGCCCGTATCTGGGATTGCATCTTCGACGGCCTCAATAGCCATCGCTCCGGCGGCGGGATTCATGTGACTGTCAATTCCGACGCCGATATCGGCAACTGCATATTCAAGGATAACTACGCCTCGATCGACGGCGGCGGATTCGCGGTTTCGCAGAGTTCCCGGGCAACTGTCCGCAACTGCACCTTCATCAACAATACGGCAGACGGAATGGGAGGAGGCTTCTACAAGGGGTCCGACTCTAATCCGACCGTCATTAATTCAATCTTCTATGGCAATTCCGCCGCTACCGGCAGTCAGCTCTGTCAACAGGCTAACGGCGGCACCATTACGATAAGTTATTGCACCGTCCAGAATGCGCAAGACGGTCAGGAGGAAGGCGGCAACTGGCGCGGTCAAAACATCGACAATCGCGACCCGCGGATTAGTGAAGGTCGTGAGCCTCTTTGGGGACTGAATTGGTTCTATCTGAATCCTGCAAGCCCGTGCGTCGATGCTGGTTCAGCTCAAGCGTCTGAAGTCGGAATGGACACTCTCTTCACGAATCCTGACTTCTCGCTCGATGAAGGAGTTGTTGACGTAGGCTTCCATTACGATCCCGACTCTTACCTGAGAGTAGGAACGCTCCGTGGAACCGTGACAGTCGCTTTGAATGGCAATCCGCTTCCCGGAGCCATTGTGAAAGCCACACGCAGGATTCAAACCAGCACGGACGAGAACGGTAACTGGATTCTTCCCGATTTCAAAATTGGGCCGATCGTCCTGAATTTTACGCGAGAGGGATTCCTCGACTCGACGATTCTGGATACGTTGGAAGAGGACGAGGATCTTCGCATTGACCTTTCTATGCTGCATACTGATTTCATTCCTTCGATCGGCAACGTCGATGTTCAGGTTGTTCAGGATTCGTCCACCCAGATCGATTTTACCGTGATCAACTCAGGCAGCGGAACTCTCCAATATACCGCGACGCCCCGTTTGGTTGGTGAAGCGGATCGCGATCCCTGGGTGCTCCGTGAGTCGCTCAATATTGGACAGAATGCAGACGATGACCGGATTAACGGATTCGCTGTGGTGGATAGTCTGTTCTACGTTTCCGGTTCAAACGGCAACGATAGTAACATGGTTTATATCGTAGATCGTGAAGGGGCTGTACTGGATAGTTTCCAACAAGCCGGGACTTCCCGATACGGCTTTAAACAAATGGCTTACGACGGCGAGTTGATTTGGGGATCAGGCGAAGGCGCCCTTTATGGATTCACCAAAGAGGGGATTCTGGCGTCACAGTTTGAATCTCCGATTAATCCGACTGAAAACATCGCTTGGGATCCCGATCGTCAAGTACTCTGGGTTTCGGGAATTACTACCGATATTTTGAGTTTTGATCGGAACGGGATGCCGATGGACACCTTGCGCGGGTTCAGATCGCTTCGAAAGTATGGACTCGAATACTGGCCGAACGATCCCGATGGCCACGGGCTCTACATAATGCACCGGCCATCCGAGAATCTCAGCAACCTGACAAAAGTCGATCCGAGTACTCGCGACAGCCTCTATGTTACTTCAGTGCAAGTGGACGGCGGCTATCCACTCCTGGACTGCAAAATCCTTAGCTACGACCTCTTCTCGGTCGTGTTCGTTGCAGTTGCGAATATTCCTCGCGCTGAAGGCAACGACCGGATGGATATCTGGCAATTGGCCGGCAACACAGTCTGGATGCAGATTAATCCGCGCGCAGGAGAAGTGCCTGCCGGCGGCGAGCAGCCGTTCAGTCTCGTATTGAACATGATGGGCTTCCCGCCCGGGCAAGTATATGAGGGGCAGATACTCTTCACCCACAACGCTCTGGACTTTGAGTATCGCCTGCCGATCTTTGTGGAAGTCAGGAATCGCATTATTCCATCGGTCGGTGAGACAGAAGTAGCCCTGCCGGACAAGCTGGCCATTGAAACTATCAGCCCGAATCCCTTTAACGGATCGGTAAGGATCAGTTTCTCGATGCCTGCCGCCGGGAAGGCAGTGCTTGGAATCTACGATCTTGCCGGGCGAGAGGTAACCCGTTTGGTTGATAGCCGCCGCGAGGCGGGGACATATTCCGTATCGCTCAATGCGGAAACATGGCCTTCCGGAATCTATATCGCCAAACTTACCTCTGGAAGCGAAGTCCGAACTGCTAAAATGGCGTTGATGAAGTAACTCCACTTCAGAATTCGACAAGGGCCGGAATGCGTCAAGCGTTCCGGCTCTTACTTTTTGGGGTTGAGAATGCTCAAATTGTGACAGCGTTTTCGTTGGCTGTACGAGTTTAGCGCCTTATATTATTAAGTTACTCTCTTCGCGAGATTTCCTCGCATCGTGTCAAATCTAAAATCTTAAATCTAAAATCTTAAATTTCCGAGGTTCCCTTGCGCCAGGAAATTCCACTAAAGATCACGCTCTTCTTCGGGCTCTTTATGATGCTCCAGTTTTTCGTGCCTCACTGGGCGATCAACAGCCTCGCCGGGAAGTTCCAGCAATGGGCGGTGATCGTCGTCGCGTTCGCGCTGGTGCTCGGGCTCGCCAACCTGATACGCGTGCACCTGGATCAGATTCAACGCAAGGAGCACGACTGGCAGTACAAGATCATCACGCTGGTCGCGATGGTCGTTGTTGCGGCGGCAGGATTCATCAGCGGTATCCAACCGGGCGGTTTCTTCAACGACCGGCTTTACCTGCAGATGTACGTCCCAATGAGTTCTACTATGTACGCGACGCTCGCGTTCTACATCGCCTCCGCTGCTTTCCGCGCTTTCCGCGTCCGGTCTTGGCAGGCTTGGTTGTTGGCGGTGACAGCGGTGATCGTGATGCTCGGTCGGGTGCCGGTCGGGACGCTGATCTGGGACGACATGCCCAAAGCGGTGGACTGGATCATGGAAGTGCCGAATATGGTAGCTCAGCGGGCGATTCTGATTGGCGCGGCATTGGGAGCAGTTGCGACAGGTTTGAAGATGGTGTTTGGGATTGAGCGGAGTTATCTGGGGAGGGAGTAGCGGAGTTCCGGTAGGATAGGCGTCCCCGCCTGTCCTCCTATTCTGCTGTTTCCCTCTTTGGACAGGCAGGGACGCCTATCCTACCGACGCCATGCCCTGCTTAATCAGTTTAATCCGCTGTGAATACCTAATTTGAACGACCACCTCTACCTCGCCTGCTGCGCTAAAGGATTCCATCCCCAACACGTCTGTGAAGTCGGCGTCTTTATGCCTGCCGCGTCAAACGTGCTCGGTTGGATTCACGACGGTGTGCGGGCGACCCTCGTCGAAGCTCACCCCAAGTACGTCCGACAGCTCGAAGAGTACTTCCTCGACCGACCGAACGTCACTATTATCTCGAAAGCGGTCTGCGACAAAGCAGGGAAAGTTAAGCTCTACAACCGCAACGCGTCGAGTTTTGTAGGTTTAGAGGGTTCCAGCCCTGCTATGGTGAACGATCGCTACCAGCCGTCCGACGCCGACGCCATTTCAGTCGAAGCGGTCACGTTCGACGCCATCGACGACGGGACAATCGACCTCCTTAGCGTCGATATCGAGGGCGGCGAGTGGTTCGTCATCAAGCATATGATCAGCCGTCCGGCGGTGGTTTCGGTCGAGACTCACGGCAAGCGTTATCTCAATTCGCACCTAAAAGAGATTCTTGGCTTTTTCAACGACGCCGGTTACGACATCTGGTTCCGCGACAAGAGCGACACTGTTTTCATTCAGCGCAGCCTCTTCCCAATCACTTTTGCTGAGCGCGTTCAACGACTACTATTCGAGCTTTGGCTATGGGGGAGGTATGGGGTGAGTGTGAAGTAGGGTTCTCCCCACCGCGTGTTGGGGGGGAGTTTAAATGGCGGGAGGAAAAACGGGCGGGACGCCCGTTCTACCGAGGGCTCAGCAAGCATACTCCTACGCGGATTTTCTGTTTTCCCAATTACGCTGTATTACAAATTCCCAATTCATAATTCCAAATTAAGGTTCCAATGGATCCTCGAAACGAAAAACTCGCCGCGCTGCTGCTCGACTACTCAGTCGAAGCGAAGTCCGGCGACACACTCTATCTCGAAGTTAAGGGCAAGGAAACCCTCGAACTCGCCAAAGCTATCCTCCGCATCGCGACCGAGCGCGGCGTGACGCCGTTCTGGTACTACAGCGACGAGTCGCTGATGCGCCAGTTTGTCAAGGGCGCGTCGGACGCTCAGATGAAAAAGATGGCGGAACTCCACATGGAGCTGATGAAGCGTTCCGACTGCTACATCGGACTGCGCGGGTCGGAAAATCCGTTCGATATGGCCGACATCCCCTCCGAGCAGATGGACAAGTTTTCCAAGCTCTTCTACCACCCCGTCCACCTCGAACAGCGCGTCAAGAAGACCCGCTGGGTGGTGCTCCGCTACCCGAACCCCGCCATGGCGCAACTCGCTCAGCAGCCAACCGAGACCTTCGCTGACTACTACTACCGCGTCTGTGTACTCGACTATCACCGCATGTCGGACGCTCAGACCAAGCTCTTCGACCTGCTGATGGCGACTGACAAGGTTCACATCAAAGGCCCGGGCGACACCGACCTCACCTTCTCGATCAAGAACATCAACGCCCGCAAGTGCGACGGCCACCGCAACATCCCCGACGGCGAAGTTTATACCGCGCCGGTGCGGAACTCGGTCAACGGCGTCATGCACTACAACACCCCGAGTCTCAATCAGGGGACGCTGTTTGAGGGGATTCGCTTTGTCTTCAAGGATGGCAAGATCGTTGAAGCGACCTCCGGTCCGACCACCGAGAAGTTGAACAAGATCCTCGACACCGACGAAGGCGCGCGTTATATCGGCGAGTTCAGCCTCGGTTGTAATCCGTTCATACTCCATCCGATGAAGGATACGCTCTTCGACGAGAAAATCGCCGGATCGCTCCACTTCACGCCGGGGCAGGCTTATGAAGAGGCTGACAACCATAACCGGTCGTCGGTGCACTGGGATCTGGTGCTGATCCAGCGCGCGGACTACGGCGGCGGTGAAATCTGGTTCGACGGCAAGCTGATTCGCAAGGACGGCGTTTTCACCGATCCTGAGATCGAAAAGATGTTCTCGGCGGAATATCTGGCGGGGTAACGGATAACGTTCCCATCACTCCTCATTCCCGCGAAGGAGTCTGTCCGAGAATGTCATTGCTAACCCATCACCACCAGTTTCGACTCTTACAGGATTGAAGTCTGTGGTGATGGGTGCGGCAATCTCGATTTCTAATAATTTGATTATGCTTGAGATTGCTTCGCCTTTCGCCCGATGGTAATACCATTTTACTCAGGTTAAGTATGGGCGAAAGGCTCGCAATGACGACTTTTCTTCTATTCTCAGACAGACTCGGAGTTTGGAATCCAGACGCTTCCTCAGTAACTTATTATCTGCGTCAGGTTTGACGCCCGGTTTTACCTCCAGTTTGTATTCCCCGACGCCTCGCTCGAATCGAGACTGTGGCGTCATTTAGATATGCTTGTGTCAGAACTCTCGGAGGATTTCATGAAGACGACAGCGGCTGCTATCCCCGGTCTCGCTTCTTTGATTCTGCTAACCGCCAGCGCGACGCTCCTCTTCGCCTCGCCGTCGGTCCCGCCCAACTTTGACTATGACCTTCCCGATCTCGAACGATTTCTGTCCAGCGGCCAATCCGAAGAGTTGCATGGCTCGATCACCAACATCGGCGATGAATCGACCGGTTTTGAGATCTCGATCGAACGCATCGCCGCTCCTCAAGGCGGCGAAGGCGCCGAATGGCTGAGCGTCCAGCCAGCGGCAGGCGAAATCGCTGTCGGCGAGAGAGTGGATCTGACGATCACCTTCAGCGCAATCGACGCGCTTCCCGGCGACTACGCAGCCGATATGCACTTCCTTTCAAGCGATCCGAATGACCCGGACGTGGCGGCTGCGGCGATGATGCATGTTCAAGGTATGCCCGACATCATGCTCAGTTGGCCTGAAGAATCGGGCTTTCCGAACGAGATTAACTGGAACGGCGTATATCTCGATCTCTTTCCCGGCGGCCCCTACTCAGTTGCCATCGACGTCTCGAATCGCAGCGGCGACGAGGATCTGACGCTCGACGAGATAAGCGCCACACCTGGTCAATTCTCGGTAGAGCCTGCCTCGATGGTCGTAGATCCCAACTCGACAAGCCAGATCCTTGTGACCTTCGGGTCTCAAGAGGCAGGCGAGTACAACGGGACGCTCACGATAGTCTCCAATGATCCCGATCAAGGACAAGTCGAAATACCCCTGCACGCGGAAGCAGTCGGCCCGCCGGTTGTTGGGCCGGATAATTGGGGTCTGGATGAGGAGCTGTTCACTGGTCAGGTCGAAGAGTACGAACTTGTGCTTGAAAACCAAGGCGATGCGCTACTCCGATTCATCATTGAAACCGAGATCATTGATGAACCTCAGCGCGACGAGAGTAAACGGGCGATACGCTCGCTTGACGAAAAAACGCGAGCAATAGACCGCGCATCTTGGAGGGCGGGCATTCCTGACCGCCCTAATTCCAAATCGCGTTCACACTCAGGGCGGTCAGGAATGCCCGCCCTCCAAGAGACTCTAAAAATTAATACTCCCAAAGACGCAATTCCTCGCCGCGACGACGCGGGCGATCTGCTTGCCGCCTTCGGGGACTGGCCGAACATTTACAAGAACCTCGCGTGGGATCCTGAAAACGAACTGATGTGGCTGATGCTCTATAACAACGCTATGGCTTTTGCATTATCGTTTGATCGTAACTACGAGTTCATTCAAGAGGTTATGCGCATCAACCCGGGCAATTGTATGGACGGGACTTGGGCAAGAGGATTGTATTTCTGTCCGACGTGGGGGGCGAATCGAGTTAACCGCTACAATTCCAACGGTCAGAACGTCGGCGCCATTCAACTCCCGTTCCAAGTGGCAGGTTTGGCGGCAGACGTCGAAGAAGGCTGGTTGATGGTGCAGGACTTGGGCGACCAGTCGATTCACGTCTATCCGCTCGATGACGACGGCGGGATCGGAGATGAGCTTGGCGTAATCCGCAACCATCTTGGATGGAATCAGAACGAATGGAGTCTCGGACTTGAATGGGTTCACGCTCACCCCGACGGTCAACTCTGGCTCGCCAACCGGAATAACGGAAGAGTCACTCAGATATTGGTTGATACTGATAGTTGGGAGTGCGTGGAAGAGGTGCAGAACTTCGTCGTCTTTCCGAACGACGCTCAACAGTATTGCGCCGTCGCTCACGACGGAAGGAACCTCTGGGCGGGTGGTTTCAGGAATCCCGACGTGCGCGTCTATGATGACGGCGTCGCGGAACAGCGGTGGTTAATGGTCGAACCGACGGAGGGCGAGATTCCGCCGGGCGAGAGCGTCGTTATCACGATTACACTCGACGCGACCGGATTGATCGGAGGCGATTACGACGCTGAATTGCACGTCTTCACGAATGATCCAGCGAATCCCGATCTGGTCTATAGCGTCCATATGTGGGTCCCGGAAGACTGGCCGCTGATGCTATTTTGGCCCGAAGAATTCGGCTGGCCCGACGTTCTCGCTTTCGGACGCGCTGTCGAGGATAACTTTGTCGGGGTTCCTGAGACGCTCTATGTCAACCTGCCTAATGATGGAACAGACACGCTGACTATCACGGACGCCGCCTTCGACAATCAGGTCTTTACGATCTCGCCGACGGAGGCAGTTATTGAACCCGGTGAAGACCTCGATTTTCAGGTGATCTTCCTTGCTGAAGATCCGGGTGAATATCAGGGAACCGGAACGATCTGGACGGACGATCCAGTGTATGAAATGCTGGATTTTATCGCTATCGGCTACGCATCTCTTCCTCCCCGCATCGCCACGTTTCCTGAGAGTGACGGGAACATAGTCGTCCGTTGGGCGCCGGGAAACGCCAACCCGGGGGACAGGGAGATTGAAATCTTCAACGCTGCCGCCGATGGAGCCGCCGACCTGCGCTGGCAGATCGCCGAGGATGCGGAATGGCTGAACTGCAATCCAGCCGAAGGGAGATTGGAGCCGGACTCAAGTTTGTTGATAGTTCTCGCGTTTGAGACTCAAGGCTTGGAGGAAGACCTATACGAAACCGATGTGATAATCGCATCCAACGACCCGGATTTGCCTGAAGTGAGAATTACCGTCACTCTTTCGTCGGTAGGTTTCGACGATCCTCACTGGCCGCCATGGCATCAAGGGCCGAATCACAGCGTGCTGGTGACCGACGTTCGGTTCGATGGCGATCAGGTCGCGCGAGGGTGGGAAGTGGGGGTATTCACTCCGGCGGGGGTAATGGCAGGCGGCGGTGTTTGGCAGAGGGAGAACCTTGGGATAGCGGTTTGGGGGGCTGACGGCGAATGCCCCAATTACTTCAATGACGGTGAGCGAATGATCTTCAAGCTATGGGATCCCAATTCCAACACGGAATACGATGCGCTCCCGAGGGTAGCGGAAGGTGGACTGGAGTGGGAGGAGAACGGATTCACTATCCTATCACTAGACAACCGGCAGCCACAGAATGTCTTGGCGCTGCGCCAAGGTTGGAACTTGGTTTCGTTCAACTTCACTCCAATGCAAGAATATTGGAGGGGACCGTTCGGGCCAGACCTACGGTTGCTGTTCAGGCAATTCCGCGACGATCAGAACGATCCCAACACCAGTAAAATTGTGTTGATCAAAGATGAGCGCGGCAGATTTTATGCTATTCGAGGATATGATTTCCTGATGATTCCATACTGGAATCTGACCGAAGGCTATCAGATATTGACCAGCGAGGCTTGCGAAGGCGACTGGGCAGGCCAGCAGATCGCCCCCGACGCCGACATTCCCCTGACCGCTGGATGGAACATTATCGCCTACTATCCCACCTATCAACTTTCCGCCTCGAGAGCGTCGTATTTTTACGTCCTCTCTCCGATCATCGACCATGTTCTGATCGCCAAGGACGATGAAGGCCATTTCATGGTTCCAGCAAGTAACTTCTCGAATATGAATCCGTGGCGCGAGGGGAAGGGCTATCAGGTGAAGGTTGATGCAGATGTGACGCTGAATTATCCGGCGCAGCAGAGGATGATGATGAGGGATGATGATGATGCTGCTGATGTCAAACCGTTGCGATTCCATGCGGTTGAGAGGACGGGGAAGAATATGTCGATGATTTTAGATTGCGGATTGCAGATTGCGGAGTGTGGGGAAATAGGAGTATTCACTGCGAAGGGACGTTGCATCGGGGCGGCTGCATTCCGAAATCCGCACTCCGAAATCCGCAATATGATTGGTCTTGCGGTTTGGGGAGACGATCCTTCGACCGAAGTGATCGACGGGGCGGGAGAAGGGGGGGCGCTGGAGTTTCGGCTATGGGATGGACGGGTTGAGACGCCTATCATCCTCAAGTGGTGTGAGGGGAAGGCAGTCTATGAGACTGATGGGCTGGCGATCGGGCAGATAATCGATGAACGGGCGGGGACGCCCGTTCTACCAGCGACAGTGACGTTCTACGGAGCCTCGCCCAATCCATTCAACTCGACGACTGAGATCCGATACGCCTTGCCAGAAGCCGCAAGCGTGAGCCTCGCGCTCGTCGATCTCGAAGGAAAAACGGTCGCAACGCTCTTCGACGGCGAACAGAGCGCAGGGCTGCATATACAGCAAGTCGATGGCGGCAGTCTCGCGACGGGGACCTACTTCGTCCGGTTGACTGCCGGACGAGAAACCAGAACTGCAAAGATCTCGATGATTAAGTGAATGCTGTCATTACTGAGTGTGAGTCCATGTGAGAATGCATTTTTATAAATACCCTCCCTACTGCCAACCCGCCGCGGTTGGCAGTTCAAGCAATTGATTATGTCCGATATCTGCCAACCGCGGCGGGTTGGCAGTAGGGGCGCAGCGTGATTTCGCTTATTCTCAGACAGCCGCCTTCGCATTGAGGTAAATGAGTAAGCGTAAGCATCTATTCAATAAAGGATAAAAACAGCCCGTTTGACCCCATCAAATAATTTTCACCTGACTCTCGAAGACGCCCGCAAGCAGATCCTGTACTCCTCGACGTCGCTGCGAGGAGTCGCGATCCTTGCGGTGATAGTTGCTCATATCACCGCCCAACCTCTGTCGCAGGCAACCTATCCCATCACCTGGCTCGCCTCACTGGAGATCGCCCTCAACGGCGCCATCCGCTTCACGATGCCGATGTTTTTCATGCTCTCGCTTTTCAGTCTCTCGATTAATGTCGTTAAGCCGGGAAAGATTCTGCGGTTCTATACAAACAAGCTTCCCAAGCTGATAGTTCCGTATTTGATCTACTCGCTGTTCTTCTACTGGTTGAAGATTGGCAGGGAGCAGGAGCCATTCTCGATTATGCGGTTCGTGAGTCAGTTGACGATGGGGACCGTCGAGTACCATCTCTGGTTCATCCACGCGCTCATTTTGCTCTTTATTGTACATCCCTTTGCATACCGGTTCTATCAGAAAAATCTCAAGGAGAAGATCGGCTGGGTAGTGATCTTTGGCGTCATTCAGGTCGGTTTCATCGCGCTGATGGGATTCGCCAATGCGCCGGATTGCACCTGGTCGCAGAACCGGATCATTCGCTGGCTGGATCATCCGATCTTTCGAAGTTGGTGGTACTTATTCGCTGGTTATTACCTCTATGACAACGCTGATCGGGCAATTAGTTACTTCCGCTACGGGAAGGGGAGATGGATCGCCCAGTCAATCGTGCTTCTGACCGCGGCGGCGATAATCGGTTTCTGGGAGAGCGTCCTGACGAACGGAACCACGATTGGGTCGATGCGCCTTCCATTCATCGTTCATCGAACGCTGGAACCGTTGATGGGGGCGGCAGTACTATTGCTTCTGATTTCGAGAACCGAGTGGACTGCGAGTCGGTTTGGGATGTGGGCGAAGTCATACGGATTCAACTCCTGCGGGATCTACTTCCTTCACGTCGCCCTACTTTTCGGATCAGGATGGCTGGCGCGAACCGTATGGAGTATTTCTCCATGGGACTGGCAGTTCGTCGTTGTCGCCTTCCTGGCGCTGCCGGTGCTCTCGCTTTACTCAACCAGACTGCTCACAAAGATTCCGTTAGTCGGAAGTTATCTGACTTAAAAGAGTTCCTTGATTTGCTCGCAATAGTTTCGACTTCATTATCTCTCAGAAAATAGACATAATAGTAGCACCGACCTCCGTGTTCAACTTCAAACCGACCTCTATTATCAAGACTTCATTCCGCGAGGGGAAGTAAAAGAAGTTCTCGGCTACTCCATGATGGTGGCAAGACTCAAGGATGTGCTTGCCGGCAAAACCCTCGCCTATCAAGACTCCTCACGCCGCCCCAGCAAACGACAGAAGGATCTGGCGGACATCATGCGCATTGTGGAGACGTATCCTGAATTGAAGGCTCAACTGCCGTCTGGAATGCTTCCTGACTGAGAGGAGCAAGGGAGAAGAGGAAAATTCACCACGAAGACACAAAGACACAAAGCCAATCATTTCTTCTTCGTGTCTTCGAGTCTTCGTGGTTAAGTCCGGCTTGAAGTAGCGAATTTACTATCCCGGGTAGTCCGCACAGCTTCGGGAGTGTTTATGGAATGGTGATCTGCCCGGCTGTGCGGACGAAATTACCGGTTCAACTATTCCCGCACAGCCTGTGAGTCCGTGGTTCGAATGGCTTCGGAAGAGCTGTGCGGGGTACCCAAAGTGTTTGTAGGCGATTCGATTATGACTTTTGCCGCACAGCGACCAACGCGTCGTCTCTACCGCTCATGGCCGGGGGCAAGGGCGTCCCTTTCCCTGCGATATTTCACAGCGCAGACGGTGATTACTGTCTGCGCTGTGCTCGCTCTGGGGGTGGGGGAAGGGAATTGTCAGCCCGACACCGTTTGGACAAGGGCTTATCAGATAGGCAGCCCGGTCAGCTTTATCCGCACCGCTGATGGAGGCTTCGCTGCGAGTGGCAACGATTGGATTGGGTTGCCGGAAAGACAAGACGTAGATTTCTACCTTGGTAAGTTCGATTCCAGCGGAATAATCGAGTGGGACAGTCTCTATGCGGGAACCTACGATAGTTCAAATGCAAGTGACCAAGCCTATGCCGTGCGGCAAATGTCAGACAATGGTTTCGTTATTACAGGGGTTGGGTGGCCTGGCGGAATGGTTGTGCGAACCGACTCGACAGGACGACGGCAATGGGTGAAATACTTGTCGCGGGATGACGGTTTCACTGGTCTATTCGATTGCGATTTAGACGATGACGGCAATATCGTCGTGGTCCAGTATCGCAACGTTGCCAAATTAAGCGATGCCAGACAGGGCGAAGTCATGTGGCTGCACACTTATGGAGAACCGGGTAGAATGGAACTACGCAACGTAGCTCGGTCAACTGATGGAGGGTTCCTGATCACAGGGTCCACTTCGTCAATGGGTGCTGGCGGCTATGATATGTATGCTGGCAAGATCAATTCCGATGGTGAACTTGAATGGGAGAATGCCTATGGGTATGAAGATGGCGAAAGGTGCAGTTATGCAATTCAAAACACAGATGGCGGCTGGTTGCTGGTTGGTATTACGCAATTTGGATTAGGCAACAATGTTTATCCTATGGTAGTTAGAGTAGATTCAAATGGCAACGAGATATGGAAACGGACATATCAGGACTATGGGATTGGAGATTATCTATACGGCGCAGTGCAGACGGTTGATAGCGGATTCGCTGTTTTGGGCGGGGGAGGCCCCTTTTTATTGATGCGTTTGAGCCCGACTGGCGAGCTATTATGGGGAACAAGATTGTATCCACCTGGAGGATCTGCCTATGGTCAATCACTGATATTGATGGCTGACAATAGCTATTTCTTGGGCGGCAGTGCAGGGACTCATGTTTGGATGGTTCGTACCGAACCGGACCCTCTGAACAGAAATGAAGTGTCACTACTCGATCCGGCGTTTCCTTCCCTCATCGCGCTCGAAGCTCCCTATCCCAATCCATTCAACTCATCAACCCGCATCGCCTACACCCTTGCCACCCCTTCCGACGTGCACCTGCGAGTCTATGACCTGATGGGGTGGGAGGTCGCGACGCTGTTCGAGGGGCGGCAGATGGCGGGAGGGCATCAGGCGCTCTGGAACGGCAAGAACGCTCTCGGCGCGCCGGTCAGTTCGGGTGTCTATTTCGTCCGTTTGGAGACGCCGGTGGGAGGGAACGCGAACAGGATCGTAATCGAGAGATAGAGAATTTCACCACGAAGACACAAAGACACAAAGGTCACAGAGAATTCTTCGCGGACTTCGTGGTGAAATGCGCTGCTCATCATCTTGGGTAGGCCGCACAGCTCTGGGAGTGTTTATGGAATGGTGATCTGCCCGGCTGTGCGGCCGAAATTACCGGTTCAACTTTCCCGCACAGCCTGTGAGTCCGTGGTTCGAATGGCTTCGGAAGAGCTGTGCGGGGTACCCGCTTGAGGAACGGAATGTTGGCGGAATCCTGTCACGAAGATACGATAACACTAAGAGATAATGTTTCTTCTTCGTGCCTTTGTGTCTTCGTGGTGAGGTTTGAAACACAACGGGGAGAAGCATCGCGCTTCTCCCCGTTGTGTTTCAAACCGATTCAATCCGCTACATCACGGCGCGTAGATCGCCTTCTGCATGAAGGTCTGGCCAGCCGTCTCGAGGCGGATCAGATATACGCCTGCTCCGATTCCGTTGGGCGACCAGTTGGTGAGGTGACGGCCTGCTTCGACCGATCCGTTCACCAGCGATGTCAGCTTGCGCCCGGACAGGTCATAGACCGCAAGGTCAACCATACCGGCTGTCGGCAGTGTATATTCGATCATCGCGCTCTTGTTGAACGGATTCGGATAGACTTGATTCAGCGCGTATGTGAGCGGTGAAGATGGTCTGTCGGGGCTAATAGAATTATGCGGATCGACCGGAGCCGGCCGAGTCCAGAACGTGCCCGGCGCCACCGCGATAGTCTGGTTGCCCGGATAATTGTCTGATGCGAAACCGACAACCATCACTACTTCGCTCGTATCGATCACGAGGTTGTTGTAGTCCAGCGGAAGATTCCAGACGAAGCTCGAATCGCCGCGTGGAGCGTTATAATCGTGACCGATGTAGTGGTAGTAGGTCGTATCGTAAACCAAGTCCGGATTTTCCGCCAGACCGGTTGTATCCCGCGTCCAATAGAGGAAGATCGGGAATTCGATATCGGTCTCGTTGGAGTCAGTGACCGTATAGAATATCTGGGGACGTAGATCTACGCGCGCTTCGATGGAATCGCTGGCGGGCGTATGAATGGTGAACATCGGTGCAGGATTCCACTCGATCTCGAACACGTTCTCGAGGAAGTTGTTGTTCTCGATCGATTCGTGAATCCGACCGCCGGAATCTACCGGCGTGTCAACCTCCCAGCGGATCACGTGACGACCGGCGACTGCATTCCAGAGTTCAGTTGTGACAGTGCTGTAAACGGTATCGATTCCAGCGATAACCGTTCGATCTTCCGTAAAGATCTCGGTGTCATCAAGCAGGCAGCGGACTGTGAACGGACCGACTTCTCCGTTGCCCTGAGCGGTCCAGTTGAGACGGAAATAAACCTGTTCGTTGGTTCGGGGCTGAGTATAATTCCAGTCGATGTTCTCTTCATCGATCTGGTAGCCAAACTGAGCGCCAGCCGGGCCGAGTTCAAACAATCCGTCATCTAATACCGCCATCACGTCGTCAACGAAGGCGCCTTTGCCGGTGATCACCCGTTCATTGGACAGCCAGACGAACGCGATGTAGAGTGCAGACGCTCCCGGGACTCTCCAGGTGCTGTCCTCGTTGGAAGTGTCGCGCTGACAGAAGTTGACCGTATCGACGATCTGACCCTGTGCGTTCAGCAACCGCAAGCTGTCGAGGAAGAATTCGCGGCGCTGCCAGTCTTGAAAGTCGTGAGGGAAGGTCGTAAGATGCCCTGTCCCATTTGCCTCGCGATAAAAGCCGTAGTAGAAGGGAGCTACTTTGACGGCGGCTGGATTCTGCGGCACCATGGCGCGGACGTTATCGGTAACCACAACATTAAGCGAATCCCGGCAGCCGTAAGTCAAGTCCATCAGCAGCCAGAAGCTAAAACCACCGGATGCGGCGGTGGTAAGGTCTAATGGCCCCCACCAGGTCCAGGCGTTCTGGTTGTCCATGTAGTCGCTGTCTCGCGGCCAGCGGGGATTATCTACGTTGCCGCGATTGGTGTAGGCGCACCAGATCGAACCGCGGAATTCCTCTTCTTGACGGATGCGCGTGTTGAAGATGGCGTCCTGATAGCCCCACGTGTAATCGGTGTAGGTGCGTTCGGTCCGCAGGTGCGGCGGCTGAGGATTCCAATGCCACCGGATCGCCGGATTTTGAGGAACCGGCGCGTTCCACGGCCACCGAAGCGCCGCTACACGCGGATCCTTGTCGAAGTGCTCGTCGAGTGCCACGCGCCAGATCGCGAAGCCTCGCTCAGCCGAAATGGCGACTAACAGCCCTACTGTCAGCACAATGACGGCCAATCTGCTCATACCCTTGATCATGAATTCCTCCTGCAATGTCGTTCTTTCACGGGCAGCAACACATTGTTCCCGACCACAGCGCTCCCCTCAGATCCTGATGACGGCGCGGTACCCGGCGGTCTCATTGCCCACAAGTTATACTTGTGAGACCTTTAGCCTTTTAAATTTAGACACTTTCTATCTCGAAGTCAAGTACTCAACGTTTGGATTATGCTCTCATTTTCCAAGTAAAAGAGTTCTTGCGATGGTTAGTTTCTGAGTGTGGCTGAGTTCAATGCGATTAACCACGGTCGGTTCTGCTTCAATCCGGTCGAGGATAGACTCATAGATTTTCCCCATCGCCCGCGCCGCAATCAGGGCTTCACGGTATTCGACCGGCAGCAAACTCGCAGCTTTATTGAATCGGTCGCGAGCAAATCCAGCCATTTTAATAACCAACTGAGCGCGCTTATCCCGATTCTCGAACTCGAATAGCCGGTCAGCGGTCAAACCAAATTCCGCTAACTCCTCTGAAGGCAGGTAACTCCTGCCTCGTTCAATGTCCTCGCGCAGATCCCTTAGAATATTGGTTAGCTGCATTCCGAGGCCAAGTTCGACGGCGTATGCGCGAGCCTGCTCAGAGTCAGCATTGAATATCGGTAAACAGAGCAGTCCTACCGTTGAAGCGACGCGGTAACAGTACTCCCATAATTCGTCGAGGGTATTAAAGTGTGCGCTCGTCAAATCCGATTCAACGCCTAACAGCAGATCGTCAAAATGGCGTCGGTCAAATCGAAACTTTTGCACGGCGTCGGCGAGCGCAAGGGTCATCAAGTCGTCGTAATAACCATTGTAGCAAAGGTCGAGCCTCCGCCTCAGATGCGCGAGCAGATCTTTACGCGCCTCGAGAGCGTTCGGTTCATCTACTGCGTCGTCGCCTGCCCTGCAGAAGGCGTAGAGAGCTTGAATGCCCTGGCGCTGAACCTTCGGAAGAAGAATGAAGGCGTAATAGAAATTGCCCGCCGCTTTGCGAGCTATCCGGGCGGTGTGCCGGTGAGCCTTCGCTAATAATGCGGGAGAGGCAGAGGCAAGTGGGGAGGAAGAATTCGTCATATCGTTTTACTGACAAGCAGAGTAGATGAAAGTTCTGGTCTCTTAGAGGGGGCTGTACAGACTGTCTGAGAATGCGTAAGTAGCGAAAAAGCCCCTACTGCCAACCCGCCGTGGTTGGCAGATATTTGGCTTATACAATAGCTTATACTGTCAACCGCAGCGGGGTGACAGCAGGGGGCAGCTATTTCTCTAATCTCTGACAGCTTGTAAAGTCCCCCCGCCAAGAGTTTCTAAGAAGCGGGACGGCTTTTCACCATCACCCATCTCACCAGCGCTTCCGCAGCCAGCCTGATTCGATCCCCGCGCCGAACACGGCTGCGATTGTTCAGGACGTCGTAATCGTTGGCTTTAATAGCTGCCAGCGCCGCCATTCCGCCGCCCCAATAAAGATAAAGCTGAGGTTTCAACGTCGCAGGCGCTTGAGCGAGTAACGGACATCCTGCGGTAAAAAGTTCCTCCGTCCGATCGACCAACTCGACCATCATGGCTCGGAATTGACCGTCAAATCTCCGCTCGGCTATCGACTCCTCCTGCACTCCAAATCGGTCGAGAATATCTTTCGGAACGTAGATCCGCCCTTTTGAATAATCGTCAGCGACGTCCTGCCAATGGTTCGCGAGCTGTAAAGCCGTGCAAATTTTGTCTGAGAGCGCAAAAAGAGGAGGCGATTGAGAACCGGAAACGCCCAACACCAGACGGCCGACAGGATTCGCCGATAACCGGCAGTAAGCGAGCAGCTCCTCCCATGTCTGGTAGCTCGTTTTTACCAGATCTTGTCGGAAAGCGTTAAGCAGATCTTTGAAAGGTTCGAGAGGTAAGTTGCAGCGCTGAATGGTTCCGGCAAGTGCGGTAAATAACTGGAAATGTGAGGGCGCCAATGTCAAGGAGGACGGGTCTCCGTACACGTCAGCGCTTAGTAAAGGTTGATCCGAAGGACGGGTACGGAGATCCGTCCTCCTAAGGGTGCTAAATTCCACTTCGGATTGGATTCGATCTAAGCCGCGTTCCCACTCGTCAAGTCTGTCAGAGCGCGAAACGCCTTCCGCCGTCTCGTCGGCGAAATCGTCGGCAAGACGGCAGAAGGCGTATATATTGTAGAGCTCCTGCCTTAGCTCACGCGGCAACAGGAAAGAACCGACCGAGAAATTTTCGTAGTGGCTCTGGGCGAGTCGCTTGGCGGCGTCTTCGCCTTCCCGGGCGGCGTTCTCCCGGCGCGTGTCCAACTGATGTGGCTCAGGCACATCCTCCCCTATTCGTCAACGACGTCGTAACTGTTAAAATTGTCGTAAAGTCCGGCGCTCACGGCGATTGTTTCAATCTCCTGTGCGCCTACTTTATTCGCCTGACGGCAAGCAGAAATGAAGCATTCCCAATGATAGAGACCCTTCATTCCGGCCTGACGGCTGAAATACCGCCGCTCGCCTTCGCGAATCTCCTTCTTGCAAAAAACGCATTGCATCTTTTCACCTCCTGGTTGCTGAACTTGATCCTCGTGCTTCTCATTTTCGGTTGCAGCAATCTCTGTGCCCTTTTCAGTGGCTTCTTTTTGACTCATCAAGCGCTTCCTCAACCTCCGCTTTTATTTCGTCCAACCGGGTCTGAGAATCGGCTTCGAATCTCATCACGACCATCGGCTGGGTATTAGATGCCCTAAGCAAGCCCCATCCTCCCGGGGCGATCAGCCTCATGCCATCCACATCCACTATGCGATATTTGGCGCGGAAGTGGTCGCGGACTTCGCTTACTACCTCAAACTTGATTTCATCCGGACATTCAACCCGGATTTCCGGCGTGCTGTATAACTTAGGCCAGTCCTCAAGGAACCGGCTGACGGGAATGTCTGACTTGGCGACAATCTCGAGAAACCGCCCCGCCACATAGACTGCGTCATCGAAGCCGTAATAGCGATGATGGAAGAAGATATGGCCGCTCATCTCGCCCGCCAGTTCGGCGTGAGTTTCGACCATCTTGTCTTTGATCAGCGCGTGGCCGACCTTCCACATAATGCCGTTACCGCCGTGCTTCTCGATGTCGTCGAAGAGCAGTTGCGAACACTTCACTTCGCCGATAATCGTGCAACCGGGAACATCTTTCAGCAAATCGCGCGCCAATATAGCGAGGATTTGGTCGCCCCACAATACCCCGCCCTTCTCATCCACGATCCCGATGCGATCAGCGTCCCCGTCGAGAGCGATCCCGAGTTCATATCCATTATCGAGAACCGCCTTCTTCAAATGCGCGAGGTTCTTTTCGACCGTCGGGTCAGGGTGGTGGTTAGGGAAGCGCCCATCGACATCCTCGAACAGCATCTCCGGGTCGCAGCCGAGCCCCTTAAATACGCTATGTGCTGTCAATCCCCCGACTCCGTTGCCGCAATCGACGGCGAAGCGAACCGGACGTTTTAATTTCAACCGGTGCGAGAGATCCTTGATATAATCTGGCTTGATGTCGAAATGTTCAATCGATCCGGCGCCGGTTTCGTAATCCTGCTTCTCGATTAGTTCACGCAGCTTCTGGATTTCGGTTCCATAAATCGCTTCGATTCCGTGGCAGATTTTAAAGCCGTTCTGATCGGAAGGATTATGGCTGCCGGTGATCATCACCGATCCCCCCACGGGCAACCGGTGCGTGGCGTAGTAGCTCAGCGGCGTCGGAACCGTCCCAAGATCGACGATGTCCATGCCCGTCGCGAGTAGCCCCTCCAGCAACTGTTCGCGAATGGCAGGCGAGCTGACGCGCCCGTCATAACCGAGCGCGATTTTACTCGCTCCGTGACGCAGTAGATAAGTCCCAAACGCGCGTCCCAGCGCAGTCACAACCTCGGGAGGCAGATCATTGGCGACTACGCCGCGGATATCGTATTCGCGGAAGATTTGATTGTTCATATTAGCTCCGTATTGATTGAGACTCTTGGAGGGCGGCCATTCCTGACCGCCCTATTATTGGATTAATCGTTAAGCAAGGGCGGTCAGGAATGGCCGCCCTCCAAGAGTCTTCCAAGTTAATACTCTCATCATACGGTCACGCTCTGCTTCGCGTTGGCTATATCGCGACGCTGCGGTAGAGGTTTTCGTATTGATCGAGGATCTTCGAGATCGGGAACTGGCTGTTCGCAGCTTCGCGAGCGGCGTTCCCCATCTTCTGATGCGCCTTTTCGTCGCTCAGCAGTTCGAGAGTCGCTGCGGTCATAGCCGATACGTCGCCGACCGGAAACAGGAACCCTGTCTTGCCATGATCGACAACCTCCGGCAATCCGCCGACTTCTGTCGCCACCACCGGCACTCCGCACGCCATTGCTTCGAGCGCTGCGAGTCCGAAGCTTTCGGTTTCACTCGGCAACAGCATCACATCGCACGCAGCGACAATCTCAGCGACCGATTCGGTATTGCCCAGGATCACCAGATCGCGGTCAGCGCAGCCTCGTCGGGCAAGTTGCTCGGCGTGAGCCAGTTCCGGCCCCGCTCCGACTAACACCAGCTTGGTAGGCGTCGTTTTCCGAACCTGCAGAAAGATCTCAACCACGTCCGTAATCCGCTTGACCGGTCGAAAGTTCGAGACGTGCACCAGTAGTTTCTCACCGTTCGGAGCGAACCTCTGCCGGACCGGCGCCGGATTCAATCGCTCGAAGTCGCGCGGATCGATGAAGTTGTAGATCACCTTGACGTCAACTTCGCACGTGAATGTGCGGCAGACTTCGTCGCGCAGAAACACCGACACCGCCGTCACGCCGTCCGACTTCTCAATCGAGTGCCGCGTGATGGGAAGAAACGAAGGATCTCGACCGACGAGTGTGATGTCCGTCCCATGCAGCGTGGTGATGACTTTAATCTTTCCGTTCAGCATATCCCGCGCCAGCAGAGCGCTTGCGGCGTGTGGAATGGCGTAATGGGCGTGGATGATATGCAGATGCTCGCGCTCGCCGACTTCAGCCATCTTCGACGCGAGGGCGAGCGAATAAGGCGGATACTCGAAGAGCGGGTAGTCAGGCACCGAGACTTCGTGGTAATAGACGCCCGGTCGGTAGAGGTTGAGCCGTCCCGGCACGGCGTAGGTGATGAAGTGAACCTCATGACCGCGCTCAGCCAGCCCCATCCCTAACTCCGACGCTACGACCCCGCTTCCTCCGAAGGTCGGGTAGCACGATATGCCTATTTTCATATATGACCTTCGAGATTCATTTAGATAACAACACACCTACTGCCAACCCGCCGCGGTTGGCAGATGTAGATTATAAACATTGTCTTACACTGTCAACCGCGGCGGGTTGACAGTAGGTGTGTGCTCATTTCCGTCGTCGTCGCCCTGCCGGTGACGGCAGCGCTAACGAGTCGTTCGACTTAATGGAAGTTCTTAATGTATTGTCATTGTGAACCTCCCGCTGCGCACACCGCTTCTCGAATTCCGATCTTCTTGGCGGGAGGTGAATCAATCTAATACCTAATCAAATCACGTGATTCTTCACCCGTCGCCGAACAGGATCGCTCATGTGCGGTATTGCAGTAACGGCGACGGGTTCAGAATGACAGGCGGAGAAGCTGCCCCTCTCAACTCTCAACTATCGTATGCACACCACTTTCTTCACCGCCTTTCCCTCCCCCTCAATGTTCAACACTGCAAAGTACACCCCCGACCCCGGAGCTGTCCATACCACCGAATGCTCTCCCGCTTCCGCCACACCATATACCAACGTCTCTACCAACCGCCCGCTCAGGTCGTAAATCCCCAACTCTACCGGCGCTTTGCGAGGCAGGGAATAGGTGAGGGTGGTGGAGGCGTTAAAGGGATTCGGGCAAAGTTGAAAATTGAAAGTTGAGAGTTGAAAAGGGGAATCGGAGACCGAGACTGGGTCAGCGCCGGTTTTCACCAGCCAGAAATCGGAACCGCCTGCGCCGAAAGAACGCGTGGAGCCCGCAAGAGCGAAGCCCCTATCCGCTGTTTGGATAAGGGAGGAACAAACATCTTCCCCTCCGCCAAAGACTCGCGACCAGAGGCTATCGCCCTCCGCGTTCGTCCGCATTAGCCAGAAAGCAGTTATGCCTGCGCCGAAAGAACCGGTGGAGCCCGCCAGAGCAAAGCCCTCATCCATCGTTTGGATGAGGGAATAACACCGATCATAATCTCCTCCACCGAAGGCGCGCGACCAAAGGCTGTCGCCGTCCGCGTTCGTTCGCACCAACCAGAAATCAAATCGGCCCACTCCGAAAGAATAGGTCTCGCCCGCCAGAGCGAAGCCCCCGTCCGCCGTCTGGATGAGGGAATAACAGTAATCTTGACTCTCTCCGCCGAAGGCGCGCGACCAGAGGTTGTCGCCCTCCGCGTTCGTCCTCACCAGCCAGAAATCTCGTACGCCCGCACCGAAAGACTCGGTCGTGCCCGCAAGGGCGAAGCCCCCATCCGCTGTTTGAATGATGGAACAACATTGTTCATCATTCCCCGCGCCGAAGGTGCGCGACCAGAGACTGTCCCCCTGAGCGTTTGTACGCACCAGCCAGAAATCAAATCGGCCTGCGCCGAGAGAATTGGTGTAGCCTGCCAGCGCGAAGCCCCCATCCGCTGTTTGGATGATGGAAGTACAGTAATCATTGCGCCTCCCGCCATAGGTGCGCGACCAGAGGCTGTCGCCCTCCGCGTTAGTCCGTACCAGCCAAACAGAATATCCAGCCGCGGGGATAAAGAGGTTCTCGCCTGCCAAGGCGAAGCCACCATCCGCAGTCTGGATGAGGGAATGACACGCATCATAACCCTCTCCGTCGAAGGTGCGCGACCAGAGGCTTTCGCCCTCCGCGTTCGTCCGTACCAGCCAAAAATCACCATCGCCCGCGCCGAACGACTCGGTGGTGCCCGCCATGGCGAAGCCACCGTCCGCCGTCTGGATGATGGAAGTACACACATCACCACTCCCTCCACCGTAAGTCCGCGACCATAGTGAATCGGGCTGGGCGTTCCCTTCCCCCGCCGCCCCGATCAGCATCAGCATCACCATCATCATCTTCTTCACGTTCGTCTCCTTTCCAATTTTCAACTCTCTTAGGGTACCCCGCACAGCTCTTACGATCTCAATCAAATGGGCTCCCAAACAGCTGTGCGGGCTACACGAGGACTGTATTGTCATTGTGAACCTCCCGCCGCGCACACCGCTTCTCGAATTCCGATCTTCTTGGCGGGAGGTGAATCAATCTAATACCTAATCAAATCACGAGATTCTTCACCCGTCGCCGAACAGGATCGCTCGTGTGCGGTAGTGCATTAACGGCGGCGGGTTCAGAATGACAGGCGAGGTGGTTATTTTCCTCTTTCTTCTTTCTTCTTTCCCCTACCCCACTTCCCCCTGTCCGTCCGCCCACATCACCAGATCGGTCACTTTGTTGGTCTCCCGCACGAAGAACGGCTCGCCATACGCCGCGCCGATCTTTGAGCCGAAGAACTTGGCGCGAGCGATCACCTTATCGAAGAAGTCGGGACGGCTGATGTAGGTGTTCGGCTCCTCGCCGGGAAGGAGGTCGAACTGCGATTTGTAAGCCCGCGACGCGGCCATCTTTCGGTCGAAGGTGGTGGAAATGTCCACCACCAACGAGGTCTCGGTTTCCCAGTGCGAGCGGTAATAGACCACGCGCTTCGGACGGTGAGGAGGCTGGTCATCGCCGAACTTGGGGACTCCCGACCAGAAATAGGCTCGCTGCACTAATCTCGACGCGTCGGCGTGGTCGGGGTGGCGGTCTTCCCAATAGGGCGAAAGGATCAACGACGGGCGCTGTTCGCGGATCACCGAAACGAGCTTGTTCAGAGTGAACGGATCGGACAGCAGCGATCCTTCCAAAGCGTCGAGGTTGATCCGGGTGTGCGCACCGAGGATCTGCGCCGCTTCGGCGGCTTCGTCCTGACGAGTGAATTCGTCGCCGCGAGTCGAGAGCCTTGCGCGAGTCAGATCAAGCAGGCCGACTCGATAACCCTGATCGGCCAGAAGCGCAACCGTTCCTCCGGCGGAGAGTTCGATGTCGTCCGGGTGCGCGCCGATGGCCAGAACGTCGCAGCTCACATCGACTCCGCAAGGTCTATCGCCAAATGCTGCGGCGTGAACAGGTCAACCTCGTTCTGGATACTGTTGAAGATCCCCTTGCCGTACTTCGCGAGGAAGTAGAGCGGGCTGTCGTGCCGCTCCTGCAGCATCCCGTCGGGGACGATCCGGTCGAGCAGGTGATCGGCGTGATTGACGCGCGACCGGTCTTTCTCGCCGAGTTTGCGCAGGGCGTTGCCGCTCAGCTTTTCCCACTGGTGGTTGATCTTGCGCCCCGCTTCGTCGATTTCTTCGTAGAGGTTCACGCCCGCTTCGTCGCCCGCGCGTTCGATGCGAGTCAACCAGCTCTTCAGTTGTTCGGCGCCGTTTTCGAACAGTTCCTTCAGTGCATCGGCCTGCCCCGAACTGGCGAGTAGAATTTCTCTTCCTCCGATCACGTCTGCCACAGTCCAGTTGTTCCGCTCGAGCCAACGCCGCATCGACCGTTCGATGAGCGTTAAACTCATTCGGGGTGAAATCAGCGGTCGGGGAATTTCGAGTAGGTCGTAGCAAGCGCCGACTTGAGCGTGATAAGAGACTTCCGCCGGTCCACCGACGTAGATCCAGGTCGGCAGCAGCCAATCTTGCAGCAGCGGCCTCAACAGTGCGCTGGGAGTAAGCTTCTCGTATCTTTCATCGGCCATTTTTCGCAAAGCGCTATCGTTGAAAGTCTCGCCCGCGTTACCAATCCACCATTTGCCCGGTTCGCCCAGTATTCTCCGCCGAATGCCGTCGTCGCCGATTTCTAATACAGGCAGGGCGTCAGCTCGCAGAGTCACTTGAAGTGGCATGTTGAGCGCGGCTAAATCACGCGAAGATTTGATAAATGAGCGATTCAATTTTTCCGGTTGCGAAAGTGCGCGCTTCCAGAATTCTCCTGTAAGAGCCGTCACTGCCGGATGACGGGCGTCGGCCATCACGAGACCCATCTCCCCGCAGAAGTCGTTCATCAGTTCGCGGAACGCGCCGGCCATTTCGCGACCGGGAGCGTAAGCTCGCTCAATCAATTCAGAGATAGGAGTTCCGAAGGGGAGATCTCGCAGCCACTGGCGGACAGTTTCGTTCGGTTCGGTGATTTCATCGGTCAGGCGATGGAGTGAGATCGATACGCCGGTCACCATCTCACGAGGCGTGTAAGCGGCGCGGCGCGCTTCGTTCTGGAAGGGAGGGAATGAGATGCGATTAACCTCGCCGAAATCAGCATCGGCGGTTTCCATCCAGAAAACCGGGACAACCGCTCCGGATGTCTTTGCGGCGAGATGTTGCGCCAGAAGGCAGACGTGGAAAGCTTTAAAGAGAGTGTAGAGCGGGCCGCCGAAAAGCCCCACCTGCTGACCGGTGACGATGGCAAGAGTGTCGGTACGGTCAAGCGCGCGCAGATTGGCTTCAACCGCAGACGAGATGTGCAACCCTTCGTATCCTGCCAGAAGAGCGGTTCCCAATCCGGCTGGCCTCGGGTATTTCAGCCGTCGGTCATGCACCGATTGACGGACGTCCGCACTTCGCCAGTTCCCTCCTAACAACTTCACGACGTCTTGACGACCGGAGACGAATTCGTTCATCACTCGCGGGATGTTGGGCAGGCTCGCCCAACTGATGGTTTCAGCCACGCTTTCTCCCAAAGTAGATCATCCTTGAGGAGGTTTCCATCAATGGTCCGCCTTGATAGTCTCCCCAGAAGTCGCAATACGGATCGAATCCAGCCGAAGAGGTCATTTGTAACAGCTCCTCAGCGCTGAAAAGTCGAACCGATTCCCGATAGCGTCTGATAGACGCTCCTTTGCCAATCAAGATCTCTTTTTCGACCCTGCGACTGTTATCGATCAACTTCCATGCTTCGACTACTTTTGTTCCATTTATGACGCGCGTCCGCCTTGAAGCGCCCTTCGCATTATCGATGTTGATCACTGACTTGCAATTGGGAAGATCGAGGATCAACAAGCCGTCCGGTTCAAGCAACCGGCCGATTGTGTTCAGTAACTCGATATGTTCGGAATCGGTTTTAAAATAGCCGAAGCTGGTGAAGAGGCTTACGATTAATCCAAAACTGCCTCTAAAGGGTGGTCGACGGATATCGGCTCGGACATACATAGGGCTGGCTGTCGATGGCGGGGCGGTAAACGCGTTTCGCAGCAATACGTTAGAAAGGTCGAGGCCAATCGTCTTCACACCCCGCCTGGCGATGGCTCGCGAAAACCGTCCTCCACCGCAGCCGAGGTCGAGGCAACAGGAAGGGACAGGTTTTTCATCCCAAACTGGCCATTGCGCGACGAAGTTCTCCGCCTCCTCGTCGGATCGGTGGCCATAGACGAGAGTATAGTCTTCGTTGAACCAGTCGCGGAACCACTCGGAGTGGACAGGTTTATCTGAAGGCATTTATGTTCAGTCTGAAATCGGCGCTTACTTTCCTTCCGATTCCGCCTTAACAGGCTCAACCTTTTTCGGGAAGAGTTCCTTCAATATTACTGGCACGGCGGCTGCGTTTTCGATCAGGATATAGCGAGCTTTGGACTTTTCAGCGATCTTCTTGAAGAATCCGTCCTGATCGCCCTCTTTCCCAACGATCAGCACCTCGCCAGCTTCAGCGGCGAGCTTGTTGAACGGATCGGAGAGAGCCCCTCGGCGAGCTTCCCCGCCGACATGGAAGACGATGATCGGTAATTTTGCCTTTTGTGCCGCCTTGACCAATCCCTTGATACGGGTCTCTTCTGCTCCAGCGTCGGCTTTGGCGGCTCCAAGCCCTTTCGACGAACCGCCCGCGACGATCATGACCGCCTTAACGTCTGAGAGGCTGTCACCGCTCGCCAAAGCTCGATATTTTACATCCACACCGGCGCGAGCGCATAGACCTTTGAGTATCTGCACATCGGCCGCTTGACCGCATGAAGTAAGCAGCGCCGGTTGAAGATAGGTCTTCGGTTCGACTGGCTTATCTTCTGCGAACAGAGCGCCTGCGGCGAGGAGAATCACGATGATACTACGATAAATTAGGGACATAAGAAAATCCTGTACAATGCACGCTGTCAACCCTCCGTGGTTGACAGCATACTTACGATTATTAAAAGCCTCATCTGTCAACCACGGAGGGTTGACAGCGTGCAGGCAGGGAATTCTTTCACAGCTACTGCAAGTAAAAACCTACCCCGTGCTGTTGAAGTTCCGCATAATTTGGTATGCGCGAGAATTCAACCGAATTCTCAGTGTCCATCTCCCGCATTACCCCGCACACCGAGAGAATTGCCTGCAGGTGGCGTCCAACTCTCACTTCAAGCGGAATCCCCTCTTTCGGAAAAGGAACCTGTAGCTTGCCCAATTCTGCTGCTCGGACATATAACGGATCGTTGCTTTTCAACACCAACTCAGCGTCGGTGGCTCCGCGCAGTCGTCCTTGCAAAGCTCCAGCCGTCTCAAACAGCATCACTCGTGAATTGGTAAAGTCTCCAATTTCCCGATGGATCAAGCCGTGGAAGTTGGCTGGTGAAGGTTCAAGACGAAAATCGAGCCCTTCAATTTGCAGATCGACTGCCGCGAGTCCTGCTATGTCCATCGCCCGGTCGTGCGCCACAAGGGCGTTGATGACGGGATATTCCGGCGCGGCTTCATGGAGATCGATGACGAGCCCGACTTTCTCCTGTTTAACCACTTCGGTGATCGCATAAGCTATTCGCTCGGTCAAAGTGCCATTCACACGTCCCGGATAAGCGCGATTCAAGTTTCGAGTCTCATTGCCGGAGAGGAGCTGACCGGAAGGATAGTGACGGCAGATGATCGGGTCAGGCCAACCGTCGAGGATATTAGTGAAACGCGAGCCGATCCGGAATGTCCTCGGTTTACCTAACCGGTTGGGGATCTCGATTGTTCCCGGAAACGCTTCCTGAGGCTCGGTTGCGGTGAACGCCGAGGCATTGGCGCGAGGCAGGACGATCACGCGCCCCTTCTGAACCTGTAGGTTCTCGACCAGAAGCACCGCTGCGAGGAATCCGGCCGGTTCATTCGGGTGAGTGCCCCCTAACACCAGCATCGTCCCGCCCGGTTCCTTGCCTTCGAAGATGTAGAGATCGCTCTCGCCCTCGCTCCCTCGCAATGACGGGAGATAATCGCTCAATCGTTTGGCGGTCGTAAGCGCAAACGACGGGTGGATCGGCTCGGGGCGGCGCTGAGCCATGAAGTCAGCTCCAGCCGCGAAACAGGCGATTGCAGCGACTAAGGCGTAGAGCACGGTGCGGTGGTGCTCATTCTTCGACGCGCGGTATTGTTCCGAAAGGGTGTGCGTAGGATTTCTCTTGAAGCTGTTTAATCTTGTAAATATACGGGAGAGACTCAGGCGCCCCAATATCGGGAAGGCGTTCCCAAAGCGAGAGCAAGATATTCCGGTCAGAATTCGCCTGAATGTGAATGTCCTCACTATTTACTCTTTCTGACAGAACTATCAAGATCAAGGGAACGCGCGCAGCTTGACAATTCGATAATAAATCACTACAATCAAATAGATGCAATGACCTGCCTGCGCTTGCCCTGATACGTCTCCATTCCTCCCTTCTGATCTCCCGCTCAGGTGAGCGGTGCCTACCTTGATTTGCGTGTTCGCAGTACAAAAAGGAGTCTTCCATGGCCCATTTCATGAAGTTATCGCTGGGATCTCTGGCGATTCTCGCGCTGCTGAATCCACTTACTTATGCCGAAACAACCGGTTGGCAAACCCAGATCGAATCCAACCTCGGGATCACTCAGAGCCAATACAGCGACAACTGGCTGGGAGCAGCCAGCGGATTCGCCTGGGTTTCGAGCATGAACGCTCAAACCCAGAAGCAGATGAACCCCAGCCTCCATTGGAAGCACACGCTCAAGCTCGCATTCGGGCAAACTCACACCCAAGACCAAGTAACGAAAAATTGGTTCATTCCGGTCAAATCCAACGACCAGATAGACTATGAGACTGTCCTAAAATTAACGCGAGGATGGTGGGTAGATCCGGTCATTTCAGGTCGTATTGAAACCCAGTTTCTCGATAAAAGCATCCCAACTGAGACTCGCAATTTCAATCCGTTGAAAATCAGCGAAACAGTCGGTATGGCGAGAACGCTTTATAAAGGCGAAAAGAGCGGTTGGGACGTGAGGCTTGGCATCGTCGCTCGCCAGCTTTTCAACGATCTTGCTGTGAATGCAGTCAATCCATTGCCTCATCGTCTTACTATTTACGATGGCGGCGTCCAGTTGGACAGCGACTTTAAAGCGCCGTTGAATGACCGTCTCTCATTTGCCAGCAAATTGACCTTGAATCAAGCCCTTCTGAACTCGCAATCGGACGACCTCACCGGTCAGACCAATAAGAACTACTGGCAGGCGCTCGACGTTTACTGGGACAACACCCTGACTGGCAAGCTCGCCTCCTACCTTTCGATGCAGTTGAACGCGCAGTTCCTGTATGACAAGGAAGTTGCCTTGGGAGGACGTTTCAAAGAAACTCTCAGCCTCGGACTCACTTACGTGTTCCAATCGTAGGTTCATAGTATCAAGTTGAGTGAATAAGCGAAATGGATGGGCTGTCATTCCCACGAAGGAGTCTGTCCGAGAAAGTAGCGAAGTCGTCATTGCGAGCCTTTCGCCCATTCCGTCGCTTATCGGATAATCAAACTCAAGTGGGCGAAAGGCAAAGCAATCTCAAGTAAAATCAAATCATTGAAAGTCGAGATTGCCGCGCCCATCACTGTAGACTTTAATCTACTTGGATTTGTGAGTACGCAGTGATGGGTTCGCAATGACATTCTCGGACAGACTCTAAGGTGTCGATTCTGAAATAGTATACAACTTCAATTACACCAAGTGTTTGAAATTGGATCCGTGATGATTATTTTGCAGGAAAGCAGACACTATCAAGCTAAAATCCTGCAAAATGAAACCGAAAAAGAAAGCTTCTACCGCTGAGCTTTAACGGTCGCATCTTGAGCAGATGATCGACCTCAATCATCCCTTAGCAAAGCTTGCCCGCCAGATCGATTGGGCCGCTTTTGAAAATAAGTTTGGAGCATTCTACACTCCTTCGTGGGATCGGCCAGGTTTGCCAATCCGCCTGATGGTCGGACTGACTTACCTCAGCCGCATGTACGACCTCAGCGACGAAGCAGTCGTGGAAAACTGGCTGGAAAACTCCTACTGGCAGTACTTCTGCGGTTACGAATACTTCCAGCTCCGTTTTCCCCTCGATCCCAGCAGCTTGGTTCGCTGGCGCAAACGGATCGGCGCGGAAGGGATGGAATTCCTGTTGCAACAGACTTTGGTCACCGCAAAAAACAGTGGCAAGTTGAAAGAACCGAGCTTACGTCAGATCAATGTGGACACGACGGTACAGGAAAAGAACATCACTTTCCCGACCGACGCCAAATTGTATCACCGAATGTGCACCCGTCTGGTCAAGGAAGCCCGCAAGATTGGCGTTGAATTGCGCCAGACTTACGTGCGGGTGGGGAAACGCGTTTCTATTGCAGCAATCTCGTTACGCCCACGCCCAGCAATTCAAACGGGCTCGCGGCCAGACCAAACGGTTGAAAGTCATCTTGGGACGCGTGATGCGCGACATCCGGCGCAAGTATTCTGAACCGTCTAACAAGTTGTCAGAGTTGTTGACCTTGGCCGACCGCCTGTTTACACAAGTAAAGAAGGATAAGAACAAGCTTTACAGCGTTCATGCGCCGGAGGTCGAGTGCATTGCCAAAGGGAAGGCGCACAAGCGTTATGAGTTCGGCTGCAAAGTGAGCATCGCGACGACTTCTCGCGATAACTGGGTGATCGGCGTTCAAGCGCTTCACAGCAACCCTTACGACGGTCACAGCTTGAAAGAGATGTTGGTGCAAGTCAAGAGCTTAACCGGCCGGATTCCGAAGTCAGCCTATTGCGATCAAGGTTATCGGGGCCACGGTTACGAAGGCGATACAACCGTCCACATTGTGGACAGGAAACACAAGCGATTAAGTCGAACAGAACGACATTGGCGTGGGCGACGATCTGCAATAGAACCGGTGATCGGACATTTGAAGCATGACCATCGTATGGGACGCAACTACCTGAAAGGCGTGACGGGCGACCATTTGAACGCTTTGATGTCCGGTTGTGGGCGGAATCTGCGCAAGTTGTTGCAGATTCTTTTGCGTCTCGTTTGGGATAATCCGTTTTTGGCCAGATTCTGGTTTCAACCAGCATGTGTCGCCGGGTGAAATTCGCCCCGACGTATCCAACTTCACTTTTTCAGACTCGACTAAGGTGGGAACCCAAGCAAGTCAATTCCATTCAGTAGGTTGTCTGGATTCCCACCTTCGTGGGAATGACAGCGTGCTTGTAATGCTTAATAATTCAATTAGATACAAATGGATCGTCAATTTATAAGGAGATTCCCATGCTGAAAGAATTCAAAGAATTCGCGATGCGCGGTAATGTTATCGATATGGCAATCGGTATCATTATCGGCGCGTCGTTTGGAGCCATCATCACCTCGATTGTGGCGGATATTGTCACACCGCCAATCGGGCTTCTGCTCGGCAACGTTGATTTCTCCAACCTGTTCATCACCCTGAAGCAAGGCAATCCTGCGGGACCTTACCTCAGTGTCCCAGCGGCGAAGGCGGCAGGCGCCATCACCTTGAACATCGGTCTCTTTCTCAACAGCGTCATCAGCTTCATACTGGTCGCCTTCCCGATTTTCCTGCTCGTCAAGACCATGAACAGGTTAAAGCGGAAAGAAGCCGCAGCAGCGCCGGTCACGACTAAAGAGTGCTCCTTCTGCGCGATGAGCGTACCGGTCAAAGCCACTCGCTGCCCCCATTGCACGTCCGAATTGGGGTAGGGAGGAGCATCGGTGGCTTAAATTCCAAAGTCATTGAGATAATCAGGTTTTACCACGAAGCGATTAGATAGCCCGCACAGCTATTTGGAGGTCGATTAAAATGAGATCGTAAAAGCTGTGCGGGTTACCCTTTAAGATACAAGACGCGAAGAAGAACTATGATCCTTTCGTGCCTTTGCGTCTTCGTGGTGAGTCCCCCTTCCCCTCGTATCCGCGCTAAACTTATTCGTCCTATCGGTCGTCAAGCTGCAACCAATCTTGCGTAATTCGTAACAAGCCTCTATATTGCTTACAATGGACTATTGGGGCGCTCCCGTTCCCCACTTTCAACTTTCAACTTTCAACTTTCAACTCTTATGGCTGACCTCTACGACGAGGGCGCGTACCGCAACTTTGCGGACAACCTCCAGCATGCGCTCACCGGCAAGAACATATTGCATCCCAAGATGTCCGAACTCGAATCGGCTTCTCACCGTTACGGTCGCCAGACCAAGTTCGGTTCATGGGTTTGGCGCTCCTATGTATCGAGCCGTATCGGGCCGAAGACCGTCTTCCTCGGCGGCCAGTCAGTCCGCATTCCGAAGCCGTCCGCCCAGCAGAAGGACATCATCACGCTGGCTCCCGACGAACTCCACAAGGTGCTCCAGCTCGTCCGCAGGCTGCCGATGGTGCATATCCGTCGTCAGATGTGTCAGAACAACGAGTTCAATCCGATCTGCGACCTCTATATGTCGGTTGCTGACCCCAAGAACGTCCGCACGCCCTATATGTGGGCCAACACGATGTCCGAGGTCGATAAACGCCGCCCTGGCCCGACCTTCACCATGATTCACATCCCCGACGAGCATCAGATCCGCCAGCAAGTGCTCAGCCTTCCTGAATACGGCATCAACATCTGCCTCGGCAGCGACTATATGGGTGAGGAGAAGAAGGGCTTCCTCCGCCAGGCGATGTATCACGCCGATACTCACGGCAACCTCGGCCTCCATGCTGGCACCAAAGTCGTCATTGCTCGCGACCAGCGCGACGGACGATTGAAGAAATACGGAGTATTCCTGTTCGGGCTCTCCGCGACCGGCAAATCGACTTGGTCGTGCCACCGTCTCGGCCTGAATGAAGAATCGGGCGAAGGAACGTGGGTCGGTCAGGACGACATCGTTTTCATGAAGAAGGATGGCTCGGCATTCGGCTCTGAAGCGAACTTCTTCGTTAAAACCGACGTCGATCCTACCCTTCAAGAAGCGATGTTCATGTCGCTGACGCACAAGAGCGCGCTGCTCGAAAACGTCATGGTTGACGCCGAAGGCAACCCCGACTTCCTCGACGAATCGCTCTGTGGAAATGGCCGAGCCGTCGTCCGTAAGGACAAGCTCTTCGTCCATCGCGGCAATAAGCTCGTCTCTATCGCTTCAGATTCGTTCGACCTACCCCCGCTCGACGACATGGACGGCCTGATTTTCGCCTTCATTACGCGGCGCAATTCGATTATGACCTTCGCTCAGGAGCTTTCTCCCGAGCAGGGCGTACTCGCTTATCTTTGGGGTGAGTCTTCGCACAGTTACGCTTCTCAACCAGAGAAAGCCGGCGAGTCGGTTCGTACCGTCGGCACCGACCCGTTCATCGTTGGCCCGCGCGGACCGATCATCAACCGCTTCCGCGACATCGTGATGGGGCTCTGCGCCAAGTTCCCCGGCAAGGTGCGGTTCTTCCAGTATAACACCGGCGGGGTTGGCGAGATCATCGAGTCGATCGAAGGTTCATCTCGCAAGAAGATGGTGCGCAAAGCAACCCGTGTGCCGATTCCTTTGATGGCGTCGATCCAGCGCGGCGACCTGCGCGGCGTGAATGTTTATGAGCCGGGTCCGTTCGGCACCAAGCAGGTTTCATCGGTTGAAGGTTTCGACTTGTCTCCTTACGATCCTCGCAAGTTCTACGATCAGGCGCAGATCGACGGCTTCGTTGCCGACATCATCAAAGGGCGCAAGTCGTTCACCGCCGAAGTCGCAGAAGAAGGTCTCGACCGCGAAATCATCAAGTGGGCTGAGAAATCTTACGAGATCCCCGGCGTCCGCACTGAGCAGAAGCAGTGGCAGGTTGGCATAACGCCGACGTCCCCGTCGGCATCCTCGCCAGCCTCGACCAAACTTCCTCCGTTGAAATCCTACTTCTCCAACGGTAACGGTCTTCAACGCCCGTCGAGGAGTATGGCGGGGTGGAATAGGTAGTGAAGAGTGAAGAGTGAAAAATGAAAAATTGCGCCGCGTAAAACGGGCATCCCGACTTTCAGCTAAAACAAGATCAATGAATCAATGAAGTTAGGATTGATTTCCGACATTCATGAAGACATCAAGCGCCTTAAACAAGCGCTTGATGTGCTCAAGTCACGAAAGTGCGACAGAATAGTCTGCCTCGGCGACATGGTGGGATATAGCGTTCCCTATTATGGTTTCCTTCGGTCGAGGAATGCTTCGGAGGTGATTAAGCTCGTCAGGGAGAACTGCGACATAGTAGTTATTGGCAATCACGATTTGTATGCTATCAAGAAGACGCCGGAACATCAAGCAGGATTTGAATATCCCCGTAATTGGTATGCGTTGGATTATGGAAAACGCAAGTTGTTATCGGAAGAAAAGGTTTGGCTTTATGAAGGGAACGAGCTATCCGCGCTGCTAACCAAAGCCGATAAAGAGTATCTTGATTCGCTGCCGGAGTATATAGTTGATGATTTTGATGGCGTAAAAATTCTCTTCTCCCACTATGCCTATCCCGATCTGGTTGGCGCAACAAAGTTTGAGCCGCAGAATCCTATCGACGTGGATGATCATTTTGCCTTCATGAAAAAGCATGGTTGTGTTTTAGGAATATCCGGGCATGACCACAAGGAAGGTGCGATGATCTTCACTCCTGATAAAGTTGCGGAAATTCCATTTGGTAAAACGTCGATTGACCGGAATATCCCAATTTGGGTTCACATTCCGGGTGTTGTTAATGGATCTTATGCAAATGGAGTTGCGATTTTCGACACCGCAACATTCGATCTTGAGACCGTTCCGCTGAATTCAGAAAAACACATATTACCTGAGTGGCGAAAATTGTAGCCGAAGCCACTCCATTATTTCAATAGTACCTTCGCTCCGCGTAGAATAACCGTCCCGATTGTCACTTGGTGTTAATGTCAAATCCAACGCCCTCCTCGTAGCGTAGTAATGGACAGGCGGAGACGCCTATACTACTGCTTTCTGCACACTCAACCTGTTACGTTGTCCTTCCCCGCATTTGCTTTTTCCTGTAACTCTTCTATATTCTATAGTGTTACTTTCTGCGCGCGAAAACCGTCCACCAAACGCAGGATTACCCTGAAACCTTTACGATCCGAACCCCCGCAGGAAAAGACCCTGCTTGGCTTGCCAACCGCCCCCGGCGTCGCCATTGGTGAAGTTTATCTCTACCGGCACGACCTGCCGCAGTTTCGCGAAGTCTCTATCTTGCCAGAGCTTCGACGCCGTGAGGTTGACCGGTTCCGCCTCGCATTAGGCGAAACCCGCAACCAACTCACTGACCTGCGCGACCGTCTCGCCACACAAGCCGGCGAGACTGCCGCGCGCATCTTCGACGCCCAGTTGTTGATCCTCGAAGACGTGGAATTTCTCGGAAAGGTTGAAGCGGGCGTCACAGAACGAGGCGTCAACGCTGAACCAATCGTCGCAGAAGTCGCTGAAGGATTCCGCTCAAGGCTCGCCGCGCTTGAAGGAACGGTCTTCCACCAACGCGCTCAGGACGTTGCCGACATCGGTCAGCGGATCATCCGCAACCTGTTGGGGCACGAAGGCGCTCCATCAGCGCCGCTCGACCGACCGTGCATACTCGTCGCCGACGACCTGTTGCCGTCCGACGTAGTGCATCTCTTACGGGAAAATGTACTTGCGGTCGCAACTGACCTCGGTGGAGCGGCGTCGCATACAGCGATCTTGACCAAGTCGCTTGAAGTGCCGGCGGTTGTCGGTTTGAAAGAAGTGACGCGACTGGTGCAGTCGGGAGATCGCATCATCGTTAACGGCAACAGCGGGAAAGTGATCGTCCATCCTGAGCCGGAGACGCTGGTCGAGTATGAAGCAAAACGGCAGCATTACGTGGACTACATCGCGTCGCTCGAAGATATTGAATTGCTTCCGGCAGAGACTCTCGACGGGCGCCGAGTAACGCTGAATGCTAACATCGAGCTGCCTCACGAGGTGAAGTCGGCGTTCTCGCGCGGCGGAGACGGGATCGGATTGTTCCGTTCGGAGTACTTACTCTTGACGCGGCGGAGGCTGCCGACGGAGGACGAACAATATGAAGATTACCGGAGGGTTATCGAAACCGCCGCGCCGAGGCAGGTGACGATCCGTACTTATGACATCGGCGGCGACAAGGTCTTTCCCGATATGCCGAGGCCGGTTGAGGCGAATCCGTTTATGGGTTGGAGGGCGATCCGCGTCTGTCTCGACCATCCTAAGTTGCTGAGAGACCAGCTCAAAGCGATACTTCGGGCGGCGGTATATGGATCAGCGCGAATCATGTTCCCGTTGGTGATCGGTCTGGACGATCTGCTTCGAGCAAAACAAGAACTTGCAGTTGCAATCGAGGAACTGAATGAGGCAGGAGTTGAATACTGTCGGGACGTTCCGATCGGGATCATGGTCGAATTGCCGTCAACGGTGATAATGTCTGAACGGCTCGCCCGGGAAGTGGACTTTTTCAGCATCGGCACAAACGATCTGACCCAGTTCACACTGGCAGTGGACAGGGGTAACGAGAAGGTGCAGAAGCTCTACCAACCGATACATCCGGCGGTGATCAGATTGATCGCGCTTACGGTGAAGGCGGCAAAGGCGGCGGGAATTGAGGTTGCGATGTGCGGAGAGATGGCGGCGGCTCCGCTGGCAACAATGGTGTTAGTGGGGCTTGGATTGGACGAGTTGTCTGTCAGTCCCGTAGCGCTGCCAGAAATCAAGAAGTTGATCCGCTCGATGACCTACGCTGACGCTCGCGCAGTAGCCCAACACGCGCTTTCCATTGAGAGCGAGAGTGAGCTGCTCCACTACTGCTCGGAAGAGGTCAAGGAACGATTTGCCGATTTACCGATCTGGTTTAATAACGGGTGAGTGGGAACGTTTGAAAGTCGGAAAGTCGGAAAGTGGCAAGTGGGCAAGTCTGAAAGTCGGAAAGTTGAAAGTGGAAAGGGGAGCCCGAACATCAGGTTCCCCTTTCCACTTTCCCACTTGTCCACTTGCCCACTATCTGACCAAAACAACCTTCGCAACCTTTTGTGCCTCCCCCATCTGCAACCTCACGAGGTATATACCTGCCGGAAGGTCTTTCCCATTGAGCGTAACCGCGTAGGGGCCTCCTCGCGAAGGCGGGGATTGCTGAGCCCTACTATCCACCAGCCTTGCCACTTCCCTTCCCGTCAAGTCGTGCACTGTCAATCGAACAGCAGATTTCGCAGCTTGAGCAGATTCTGAACCGAACGGAACTGTGAATCGAATTGTGGTAGAGTTGTTAAACGGATTCGGGCTTACCGACACAATTCCAAATGTGGCGGGAACCTCCCTCCCTTCTATTGAAGGGGGGGTAGGGGGGGTTGCGTTCGGATCTTGCACTGTCACCTCCCACCTGATCGTATCCCCTTCCGCCCCGTCCATCACTATTGCAGACACCGCGTAGGTTGAGCGTCCCGCTTGACCATTCCACGCAAACCTGAGCCCTACCGTCGAATCGCTCCCTACCGAGTCCCCATCCACTTCCCACCGGTAGCTAAGGCTATCTGATTCCGGATTGAACGGGATCACGCCGAACTCGCCCGATGAATCGGGCGGAACAGACAGGTTCAGCTCTCTCGGCCAGAAGTCAAGGATTGCGCTCCTCACCGCTATCGTCCAGATCACATTGTCACTCGATTCTCCTCGATACACCATTCCCTCCATCTGGAAGTTTCCGCTTCTGAGGAACTCGATGGTAGCACTGGCTCCGGCGCCGATCTCTTCTCTCTCAAAGTTGTCCAGATTCGTCAGCATCCACTGATACTGCACCGGATCGCCTTCAATGGCGCGGACGGTGTCGAGAGAGAAGGTTTGGGAAGTTCCGCGTCGGAGGAAGAGGGAGAGAGTGTCAGGGGAGTGGGAGGCGATGAACAGATTATTAACACAGACGAACCAAACGACCGAATCAGATAACGCACCATCCGATGCGACGCCAATGATCGAATACCGACCAGCATCAGGAAAAGGGATCACAATATCAGAATCGTTAGAGACCACCTGACCTTCACTGCGGTAGCAATAGAGGATCGTGTCGTGCTGGGCATCCTCGGCGTGGATGTGGAACGCCAGAGTGTCACAAAGCAATATTGATTTTATAAGCACTTCCGGTGAGTATTCGATGATGATAGGAGCGGATCGTTCCGGAGCAATTTTCAACAATAAACCGCCAGAAACACCAAAATTATTGGCGCCCGATCCGGTTACAAGGATACCGCCATTGAAATCGGTCACCACTCCCCGGAAGCCCCAGCTACGTATCTGCCTGTCATTTATACCAATCCTCATTGACCATAAACTTTCCCCATCACCAGTGATTCTTAACGCAAGTCCAGCTTGGCCTGTTTCCTGACCAACCAAGATGAACCCGCCTTCGGTCATATAGGCTGCACATCTTAGAATATTCTCGCCTCCGTTACGGAATGGATCGTACTCGTGTTGCCAAATCACCTCCCCAGCACTGCTGATCCGCACCACGAGGAATGGCGACGATTGAGATCCTGTTACTTTTGTGTATCCTCCTGCAAGAAAGCCGCCTTCCGGGACGGAGATCAATGAAAAAAAGCACTCCACTCGAGGCTGTTCATCCTGGTGACCATACGCCTGCGACCAAACCTCATCTCCATTGCCATCGAGCCTCAATAGCCAAGCATCGTTTAAGCTCATTCCAGCAAGAATAACACCATCTTCGGTTTCCCGCATTGCCCAGAATTGATTTGTCCCAGCGTGATCATGATTGCCATAGTTTCTTTCCCAGATTACATCTCCTTCGGGAGATATTTTTATCAGGTAAGCATCACGACCGTTATAGCCCGCAATTAGAAAATTACCTTCCTTTAGTTCAATTACCGCATTTGCCCTTTGACTACCGCCGCCTCCATAATAACGACGCCAAATTTCGTTACCATTTACACTTATCCTCATTACAGCCACATCTCCCCCATTCACGCCTGCCTCATGCCCGACAGCGACCAGATCTCCATTGTCTGCTTCAACAAGGCTAAGAAACTTCTGATCACTTTCGGTTTGACTATGGGTCACCGTGGTCGTGATATCTCCACTCTCAGCGTCTGTGATGAGTATCCATTTCGTATAAGAATGATTGAGTGCTTTCGCACCGCAGAATGCATAACTTCCATCCGTCTTAGGATAGAGATCGAGAAATCCAGTTCCGCCCATACCGCTATCGGCATCATTATAAACTCGTGCCCATTCGATATTTGGTTGGGCGAAGGAGAGTTTGGTTAGAATCAGTATAAACAAGACGAATGAGGAGTGAAGTCGATTAAACACTAAACCTCCACAATTAGATAGCGGGGGCGATTATATATTCACCCCCGGTGATTGTTGATCGGTCAGACTCAGTTTTACCGATTAGGATCAAGGAGAATATACCATGTATATTCGTTCACCTCGTCCGGTGGTTGCCAGGGAATCACAGTCGGATTGTACGGAAGGTAATCATCGCTGGTGAATCTGATTCGCCAGTGTGTTGCCCAACCTTGTTGACGGGTAAAGAAATATGACCCGGCGATGTCCTCGTCTGTGTCTTCCCACGGTCCCCAAGCAAGCTGAAGGTCATTCCAAAATGACACATCAACATCGATACCCCCTATTGGGTTGTTCCCGGGGGCCTTCATGTCGACTTGTGATGTTACCCCGAAAAAGTGGACATGTAGTTAGGCACTTTTACGGTAGTATTGCAGCTCAAACTCAGCTGGGCTGAGATACCCGAGCGCTGAGTGAC
>Ga0247841_10001151_pt1 | contig 62337 bp, 57 predicted proteins | sample LaCruzMarch2015__2_FD_192410 | JGI IMG/M metagenome (GOLD analysis project Ga0247841, IMG submission 192410) | Freshwater microbial communities from meromictic Lake La Cruz, Castile-La Mancha, Spain - LaCruzMarch2015_18m | ecosystem: Environmental > Aquatic > Freshwater > Lake | place: Spain...
TATTTACTTAGATACTATTTAAATATTTCAATTTTATTTTTTAAAATTATAATTACACGATTTTTTGATACTGCATTTCAACGTCTAAAAGCAAGAGCAACGAACCCGACTGCTATTATTCCTAAAACCAATCCACTGTGATAGTACACCGACATAGTTCTGTACATTTGTAACCATAACTTTGTTTGTTCAGGTGTGTTAATATGGTTCAACATCCATTCACTTTTTGGGGTCAACATATAATAAAAATAATTAGTCAAAAAACATGTTGCTATAACAATACATACAAGTGAAGTATTACTCAATTTTTCTCTCTTTAACTTTAAATTATAAAAAATAATGCATAGAGAGAGAAAAAACCCTAATATGTAGCCATAAATTGAAATTCTTAAACGTTCATCTGATATTTTATCATACAATTGTTTTAAATTTGTAGGCAACTTATCCCTATAATCCTGTACAGTTTTGCTATTTTTTGTAGCATTATAAAAATAAATTTTACCGATAACAAAAACGAGAGCTATGGAACAACTAATAGAACATACCATGCTATATAGTTACTAAAGGTAAATAAAAAAACATATAAGAGTTAATATTTATAATTATATTTTGAGTTCCACTTTTTTATTGATTAAATATCATCTACGTTAATCTCTTCTTCTTCATCAAACGCTATACTTGTTTTTGGATTTCCTTTATTTTGTACTAATTCTTCTTCTACTAGTTTCATATATTCATCTGTTCGCTCATCGACAAACAGTACATCATCATCCGTTATTTTATTACCGTTATCGTTACTAAACAAACTCCAGTTTTCATTGACTGTATTTTTAAGTCGATCTACATCAATCGGTGAATAAACTTCTAATAAATCACAATTTTGCATTTTTTTTTCGTCTTTTCCAAGTTCCCATTCACGTAATCCAATTAATAACCAACTATTGTTTCCTAATAAATTATCGCGTTTACCTCGTCCACGGAACTTACCTCGGATATGGCAAAGTCGTATTTTATCATCTATGCATAAAACATGACACATTCCATTTCCTAACATTTTAATAACTTGTGCGTACAGTTCGTAGTCGTCTTGCGACAAGCGAATATTAGTAGGTTGTCTAGCAGTATTGACAAATTTTCTTGCTTGACCTTTAGTTTTACTTCCACCAGTAGTATTTTTCACCATGATTTGATTGTTTATATGCGTTTATTTAAATTCTTTTTTTAAATCAATTTTATTTTATAACAAAAAATATTAAAGTATATTATAATGCCTGCTACTATCACAGTTTATAGTAAACCAACGGATGTTCAAGATTATGAACGTTTTGTTTCTTCTCCAAACACATACATTGACTACTTTACTAGAAATGTATATAATAATCCTGAATGCACAAGAAAGATAGGTGTAGCATTTTATGAAAGTACATTTCATACTTTTTCTAAAAATCTATGTGTTTATGGAGATACATTTATTAAATTTTTTAAAAATTCTGGATTTCCTTACGGCGATGATAATATTTTAGTGATTTCTGGTACAAATGTTAACAAAATCGTCAAAAATGATTTGATAGATGGCACCTATATTTTCCAAGTAAATGCTGCATTTAGCACAGGCGAGTATCAAGGTCAAGTAGGAAACGCTACATTTACTAGAAAAAGGCAATCTGGGTTAAATGATGTTACTATAATCAACTTCCCACTACCCATTGTTACTTACACAAATGCTTTCAATAGTTTACCACAACCATCCACCGCTCCTCTTCCTGCTTAAACAAAACACAATTCATGCGTTTCTAGAATACAGAATATAACGTTCTTTAGCAATATACAAATTATAATAATTTTTATCTATTATTATAATATAATGAGTGCTTGGAACGATTTAGTTAAGAAAATTTACCACGAAGGTCATAACAAAGACAAAAATTACAGTTTTAAACAAGCTTTAAAAGACGCAAGTGCACGTAAAGGTGAAATGGGTAAATCTCAATCTGTTATGGGTGTAAAGTCAAAATCATCCAGAAAATCAAGAAAAACCAGAAAAAGTAAAAAAAGTAGAAAGAGCCTATCTCGTCGCAGTCGTAAATAAATAACAAAACTTTAAAACTGTTCCACATTTTTTAACAAAAAGTTGTAGAATTCTTCTTGGTTTTCAATAGTGACATGAAATAAACAATAAAATCCAGATAAATCGTTAAAATCTTTTGAAAGTTCGAAAGTATCGCAAAATTTATTGTAATTATTCATGCATTTTTTTATATCAAATTGACTATTGTTGTTATAAAATAAACAAGTACTAACATCCATATTTGTAAATAAATATTTAAAATATCTATGTACTACAGAGGTTTTATCTTGAATATCAAAAAATTTAATCATAAAATAAATAATATTTGTAAATAAACTATTTAAACTGAAAATCTCCCAAACTAAATCACTTTTTCTCTCTAATAATAAAAATAAATACAGTTTCCAGCATATTTTTTCTTTAGAAATATTCAACAAACTTAAGTTTTGCTCTATGTTTGTTTTGATTTCTATTTTCCATTTTAATTTTATTTGTTTTTTGAATTTATCCGAAAAAAATTGTAGAAAATAAAGCTGATTTAAATAATCGTCAATTATACTATCTATATTTTGAAAAACACTGTAAAAATTCTTATTTTTAATCAACTGTTTAGAAAAATATAAGTCAAAATGTTTATTACCAAAATAATGAATATTGTCCATTATTTTAATAAACTTATCAACATATTTTTCAATTTCAATATATTTTGCAATACTTTGTAAATTATTATTACTAGAATAATATGTGTGTAGTTCTAATAACTCGTTGCTACTATTGTTATTAGTATCATTGTTAAAAATAATATTAAATTTTTTTCTAGTTAAACATTTTTTAAAATTAGTAAAATAAATAGAAAAATCTCCGTTAAAAAGTAGATTTTTTAATGAAAAATCCAAAAATTGAATATCCTTTTTATTTAAAAAAATAAAATCATCAAATAAATCTTCATTTATTCGAATTATATCCCAAAAAATACGGCTTGGTAGAGTATTTTCTGGAAAAACAGTATTATTACTAATAAGATTATGATTAAATAACGAAACTATAAATGGTGTCATTGTTTCCATTTCTTTTTTGTATTTTATTAACATCATCTTCTTATCATTATCCAACTGTATATTCATTTTTTCAAACAACTGTGTATTAGTTTCACATACTTTAACAAAGTCATATTTTTGTATTGTTAAAAAACGATTTATCCCATGATAATTATTAATATTACCTAGGTCTTTTAATATTTTACTTATTTCCAATTCATTTTTCAAAAAAAAATCATATTCTACTAGTTTTGAAATATACTTTTCTGGATTTTTATCAGGATTTTTATCACTTTTAAAATTGTTTTCCAGATAGTCAACATTTACACCATAATCGCCCATTGTATGCTCGTTTTTTATTATAGTATAATATGAAGTTTTTATTTAGTATTTAATACAAAACATCTATTTTTATATGTCTTCTTAATTTTTTTTCTAATATCTTCTACATTTTTTATGTTACAACTAACTAAACGATCTATTTCTTGTTTTAACAACGGTATATTATCTTTACAAAAATTTTCGAAACCATTAGACGGTTTAAATTCTTTACTTCTGTTTTCATTTATATGGAGATCCATCGCTTCTAATAACTCCTTCTGTACGCCTATATAAGAGCATCGCTGCTTTGGTTCCGTTTTTTCGGTTCCTTTTTTTCTAAAATAATATCGGGCACTTGTAAACATTTTTTCCAAAATATCACCACTATAACCAAGTTCAGTTAATCTTTCAATTTCATTACTAATAATTAAAGATTTTTCATCTACCCATATTTTCCACGATTCCTTGAAATCTTTTCGATGGTCATACTGATGAATTTTTGAAAAATTATATAACTCATTCATAAATTCATTTGTGAATTTATATCGATAAATAGATACATGTTGTGACTTTTTTCCAGTGTTTTCTTCTATATTTTTGTTACTGTTGCAAAGTTCCATATTTCTCTGGTTATTTGATGAATTATCCGTGGTCGTCTCATATGAACAAGATCTATCATCAGTTGTTCGAACATTACCAATACCACTACTACTAGTGTTGTTATAGTCATCAGAATTATATTGCATTCTATCAAGTGTTTCATAGTTCATATTTATTTGATAAGTATTTCATTGTATCAATTTATTTCAATTTTTTTTATAACTAATAAAACACTTTTAAATATTCTAAATTTTAGGGCTAAAATTTAGAATATTTATTTATTTAGTAGTCAAATCATTTTAGTAATATATTAAAACATTTATTTATTTTCAAAAAAAATATTTGTATATTATATTATATTATATGTCTGAGTTTACAAGTAGTAATAAAAGTGAATTAACTGAACCAAATAAAATTACAGATGAAAGTTGTTCAAATATTATAACTAATAATGAAACTGAATTGACTGAATTGACTGAATTGACTGAATTGACTGAATTGACTGAATTAAATAATCCAAATAAATTTACACATGATATTGAAGTTATTGATGATATTGAAGTTATTGATGATATTGAAGTTATTGATGATATTGAAGTCAATGATGATGATGATAATGATAATATTGAAGTTACATATGATGCTGAAGACATACATGATAATGAAGAGACGCATAATAATGATGTTACTTCACAACTTATAAGTTTACTTAATCCAGATCTTTCACTCAAGTTACTAAATTTACTTAAAAAAACCTCTGATGCAACTACTGAACAAACAATCACTTTAGTTACATGCGAATTTGAACAATATTTAAACTTGGAAAATGAAGTAACTGATGTAAAAAGTGATATTGTTGAACCAGTTATTGATACAACTATTCAAAATGCGATTAACATTACTCTTGAGAACGTCGTACCAAACAAAAATGATGCTTCTGTAAGTACAACTAATATTGACACTCATCCATCTAGTATACCTGATATTCAAAGTATAATTCAAGCTGCAGTTCAAGAAGCTGTTCAAGAAGCTGTTCAAGCTGCTATGCAGTCAAAATCAGTTACTCAAGATGCATCTACTACTCAACCTGTTGTTAAAGTTGATGACACTGCGCCTTCTGTAGTTGTTATTAAAGAAGAAGAACCAAAAATATCTGAAATTGATGATTTTCTTGAAAATAAAAAAATTAAAAAAAAAGATTTAGAAGGTCATACACAACTGGAGCCAAAATTGACCGAGGTTTTGGTAAAACTAGTTTCAAATAATAAATTTAAAATCGTGATGGAAATTGGATTTAATGCAGGCCATTCAGCTGATACATTTTTAAAATCAAATGAAAATATTACACTTATATCTTTTGATATTGCTACGCATCCGTATGTTGATGCAGGAAAAACATACATCGATAAAAAATATCCAGGACGTCATACACTAATAAAAGGTGATTCTCGAACTACTATTCTTGATTATTATCGACAAAATCCAGAACAAAAATTTGACTTAATTTTTATTGATGGAGGGCATTATGAAAATATGCCTCAATCGGATTTGGCAAACTGTAGACTATTTTCACATGAAAACACTATTGTTGCTATGAACGATGTTAAATATAAAAACGTTGAATCATGGAATATCAAACCAAATGAAGCATGGGAAGCATTCGTTGAAAGTAACTCTATTGATGAAATAAGACACCTAGAATTTCCCCCTAATAATGGTTTAGCATATGGTAAATACAACTCGCTAGAAATTTATACATGCTCCTTATTACGTGACGATAGAATGCAATTTATTCGACAAAATCAACAACTATTTCCATTAATAAAAACATTTAAATCTGTAAACGGTTATAATACAAAAGAGACTTTAGAAGAAATATCTGGTTTGAAATTAAAATATGTAGATTTGGATCATAGTTTTAGAACATACGGAACTTTGGCTTGTTGGATTACAAAGTATAAAATGTTAAAATATCAAGTAGATAATGAAATTCCTTTCTTATGCTTTATAGAAGACGACATAATATTGGATAAAAATTTTTATACTTATGTAAGTGAAGCATTAACTCATTTTAAATCAAATGTTAATATATTAAGAATGATGACCTGGGGTGAAGGATACATTACAAGTTATGAAAGTGCAAAAAGAGTATTAGAACATTTAACTAGAGATGGAATTATAAGAAATATAGACAATCAACTGAGAGAACACTGTGGCTACGAAATAGCATTAAAAAATGCTCCAATGAGAGTTATGATAGCGGGAAACAATGGTGACTCAGGAAAAACCAAAAATCTAACCGAATTCAATATCCATGATTGGTGTTAATATTTCATGACACGAAACTAAACTATCCGATAATTTTAAAGTTTTATAATAATATTAAAATTATTGAAACAATTAACCACCCCTTAATCTTAATACTAAATGAAGCGTGCTTTCTTTTTGAATATTATAGTCGTTTAAACTTCGCCCATCTTCTAATTGTTTACCCGCAAAAATAAGACGTTGTTGATCAGGTGGAATACCCTCTTTGTCTTGTATTTTGTGTTTTACATTCTCAATCGTGTCGGTAGGCTCAACCTCTAAAGTAATTGTTTTACCAGTTAAAGTTTTTACAAATATTTGCATTGATAAATAATAACAATAAAAAATTTTAAATTGTTTTATTTTAATATTTGTAAAAATCATGTACAATACTATTTCACTTTTTAGTCAACCCTATTATGACCCTTGTAGCCAATGTTATTCTAATATAATAACAATGAATTTACCACCCCGTGGTCCTCTATTAAAACTCACAAGAAGAATTAAAAATTATCCACTTAGTCATTTTAAAATACCAAATAATTGTAGTAACAACTTACAAACTTGTGGTTTAGCACTAAGAAGTATTCGATTTTTACCTGACTTTAATTTTGGAAACAGTTATAACAGCAATTATTCATGTTCTGATTTAATGACTGTAGACGAAGTGCCAGACTTGTTTACTTTTTTATTGGCAAATGGATATTCGATCGACACACGTATTACTAATATGATGAACCAAAGTTCAATAAGATACAAAACTAACAATGCTAATGAACTAATTGCTTTAATTACTTATAATGGTAAAAAATAAAAATGATTTTTTTATTTGTAACTATAGTTTACAAATAAAAGTAAAATGAGTGAAACAAAAACTACCAATAATATAAATTTTGGAAATTTAGAAATTCCTGTTTCTCAAAACATAAACGCTTACAGCAGCGATGAACAAGAAAAAATATACAACTATTTGACACAGCTAAATGAGCAGCAAAAAAAAGCTTATATAATTGCTTATGAACACCTAGGTTCTTCTTTTAATCTTCGTAAAAGCAATGGGTTTAAAAGTTGGAAAAAAGAAAATCCATGAATGAATGTCTATACCATTTCATTTACTTCGCTAATAGGTTCGCTTTCTGGCAGAGTTTTTTGTAAATTTTCATTTTTTTTACTTTGTATTTTTACAAATAAAACTACAAGTGTTAAAAAAGTATTAATAGAGTAATTGATTGCACTGAAATATTCTTTATTCAATACATTATACGTGATTGAAAAAAACCCAGCAATTAACCATAGTCCAAACGAATACCCTGCCGGATTTTTTTGTAAAACTGTCAAATAAATTTCAGGAAAATAACCGACAACAACAAAACTGGATGCAATAATAGATAAATAAACATACTTCATAGTTAGTTATAACTTGTAACTAAGTAATTTTTAACTACTTTATCACTTTAGTTTATTTTTTTGTGTTTTACCGCCTCGATAAACTGGTGTTTTAAGTTGACCCTGAAATTGATTATTCAATCGATTGTTCAGCTGATTGCCCAGTTGATTGCCCAGTTGATTGCCTAACTGATTGCCCAATTGATTACCCAGTTGATTACCTAGATTACCTAACTGATTACCTAGTTGAAAACTATTTTGGAAATTATTTACTGAATTATTTATTCTATTTAAAGTATATTCTTTCTCTTTCATCAACGTTTTAAAATTTCTCATAGTAGCATTTATAGTGTCAGATGATGAAGTTATAACTTCATTGCCTGCGTTTACTGCTGCCAAAAAAGCTTCCATTGCATTACTTAACGACCTAATCGTACCAATTAAAACACCTACGCCCGGAATTTCTTCCGCGGTATTTAACGCAATTTTTACTGCTGCCTCACCCATTTGTGACAACGCGTCACTACCCACTTCAAAAGTTCTATTCATTAGTGGTTCAATAAAAGGCCCTGCTGCTTCTAATGCAATGGCTAATATCTCACTAATTTCGCCAATAATTAATTTTATTTTTTCTCTGTATTCTGGGTCAGAGAAAGCTAATTTTATTTTATCTAAATTTCCGTTAATGTCTTGAGGATTGGATAAATCTATTCCTAATAATAATCCTATATTTTCAATTGTTTTAACTGCTATACCTTCAGCTAACTCGCCTGTTTTTTGCAAAATAGGCGAGTTAGCTAAATTAAACTCGTGTTGTTTTTTAACTTCATCTAAAACTTCATTAGAGGCCATAGGGACCATATCATTGTTTACGTTGTTGTTTATGTAGCCGCCAAGTAATTTTATTGTTGGATTGTACCTTCTTCTTTTGGTTTTTTTATATGACACTCTCTTTTTACTTTTATTTTTATAATTCATGATATATTATAAGTAGTTTTTATTTTATCATTTATTCATATTCATTTTTTTGAAATCGGCAAATGTCAGTGCATATTTTTTATCTACTATCTTTTTATCGATCTTTTTCAAAAAATTAAAATTACAAAACTTGCCTTGATACGAATATCTATTTGCGTTTTCTTTTAGTAATAACTTACCATTATTCTCTTTACCATCTACGTCAATCTTTACAATATTTTTACTAATATTCAATCTATTTTGAGGTATACTATTTTTTGGTGGTGGAGCTTTGTTTACACGACCAGTTCCCGCTTCTGTGTTATAACTCTTAAATTTTGCAAATACCTGTTTTTTGCTCTTACTAACAGTAGTTGTTTCTAATTTTATTTTTTCTTTTTCATCTAATTTTTTCTCATATTCTTTTAGCTCTTCTTCCATATCAATATACAAAGGTCGAAATCTATATGTTAAAACATATTTTCTACTTACACTTTCTAAATACCTGTAAGGAATTGTTGAATCAGAATAATACTCAAATGCTAATTTTTCATGATTATAAAACAACAATACATTCCCAAGTGGAGTGTATTCTATTACAAAATTATTTTTGAATTTTTTCAACTGTTCATCTATAATATATTGTCGTGCTTTCTCTTTCGCTATTTCATTGTTTTTACTAAGACTATCTTGCAATTCCAAAATTTTGGTTTCATTTATTTTAATTTCGTTTTCCAATGATAATTTTATTTTTTTCAATATACCTTCATCTTTTTGGGATTTTACGACATCTTCATTTTCACATTCATATTCATTTTGGTTTTCATTTGTTTCAAATAAGCGCATTTTTAGTTCATCTATTTTTTCATTCAAAGTTAATATTGATTGTGAAACAGCTTTGTTTTCTTCTTCTTCTAACTGTCTTAACATTTTTTCTTCAATTTCTAGTTCTTCATCAGTGAATACATATTCATTTTTCATATTACGAACTTCTAGTAAGTATTTTTCTTCGTACGGCATGACTTCTTTTTTGAATGGTATTATTGTTTCAATTGTATCAGTATTAGTAGTATCACATTGATTAAAACATTTTCCTTGATTATTATGCAAATATTGGTGTTTTTTATAAAGACCATAAATAAACATAAAATATACGAAAAAACAAGACGATAAAAAAAAATATTCAAAATTTAATTCAGTATTTATTTCAAAAATATTCAAACTAGTCATTATGTTGTAGAACTATACATCTATTTATCAAGATTATTTTAAGCATTTTTAACAAGCATTTGTAATTTGTTGTAAACGTTCACTGAACAAATCACTAATTTCTTTGGATAATACTGGTAATTTGATCAGTTCATACGTTTTTTCGTCATTATCAGGATGAAGTCGTACTAAATACAAATCAGTAATTTTTTTGTCATATTTTTGCTCTAATATTGCCTTGTACGTGTTTAACTGTAATGCATAATGCCAAAAATTTGAGTCAGGCATATGGCAAATACTTTCTGTTACTGCATATTTATTGAAATTATTTACTCTTGTAATATCTTTTGAGCGTTTCCAATCATAAATAGCAAGGGTTCCATCAGGTTTTTCGTAAACCATATCAATTGAACCGGCAAGTTTTAGGTCTTCGTGATAAACAGTCCATTCTGTTCTGTAGGGCTTTAATTCTGGCGTGTCTTTAACAAATTCAATGAAATATTTCCATTCTAACGTTTTATCATGATGTTTCGAGTTTACAATAAACTCACTATCGTATTTTTCATACAATTCTTTATGACTATAATCACATTGCATATTATCATCATTCATAAAACATTCAATTTCAAAATGCATGTCCGTACCTAGTCCAGAAACAGAAGCTCCATTTGCACTCCATTGCGCTTTTATTTCTTCCGCAGTCATTCCCCAATATTTATGACCTTCTTTCCAATTCTTTCCTTTCATCATGTTTGTAATCACTCCGTCTGCATCGAAATGGGGAAAATGGCTGTGGTTCCATGTTGTTACGGAAGTGTATTTACTGTCTGCGTCAGGTATAATGACATACTTGTGCCCTTCTTCGAAGAATTGAATGTCGTCATCACGAGAATGTTTGTTTCTTTGTGACAGGACATTGGTTAAAACAGGTTTTGAGTTGATAAAATTCATTTGTATTTTTCTACGTACAAATGGATCAAGGGGATTTAAGGGTTTCATTTTTATTTTTTAAAAGTGATTTCATATTGTTTATGGCGGCGACGATGAAAATGTAACATTATTTGGAGAAGAAACAAACCACATATTTTGATTATTAGCAACATAAGTAACAGTAAAAGTGGCTAAACCATAAAAATATGGAGATAAAGGATCATTGATAGCGTATAGTGTGTTACCAGAAATATTACTTGCTCCATTAATAGATGCTGTTGATGTTATATTGACAGAGAAACTTGATAAACTTAATATAAAGTTATAAGTATAACCATCTGTTAGATTTGATAAACTTATTGTTATAGAACCATTACTACTGTTATTATTTGTTATATAATATGTTGTTCCACTTGCTGCAGATACATCAACTGTAAAAGTACCTTGACTTGCAGCTGAAAAAACAACAGTTGACGGCGTTGTATAACTTTGTCCATTAGCTCCATTAGCCCCAGTAGCTCCAGTTGCTCCTGTTACTCCACCTCCGTCTGCCCCATTTTGTCCAGGTGCCCCAGTTGGCCCTGCAGGTCCAGTTGACCCATTTACTAAAGGATATATATATATATTTGATACACTATCTCCAGGATTAACTATACCAAATAAAGCACTTAAAGGATCATTAGTGGTTAAGGGTAACGGATAAGAATAACCGCTAGGAGCAGGTAGAAGAAGATTTGAATTTTGATAAAAATATACACCACTAGATGTAAGTGTTATAGTGAAAACATCAGTTGATGAACTGTAAGTATAACTTAAAGGACCATAAGTAGCATCATTGTAAATTATAGAAAAATAGCCGGTACCATTATCAGTTATAATACCATATGTAAAATTAGAAAAAGTGGATCCAGTGTATGGAGGCGGACACGATGATGCCAGTGCAAAACCAGCAGCAATAACCGTATTACCAGTATTGTTACTCAGTTTAAAAGTAAGTGAAACTGCGTTATACGAATAACTATTAACACTATATCCGTAATACTGATCTCCAGTAGGAGGATTAGAAATACCTGTAACTGAGTTTGATGTTACTTCAATTTCTGAAGGCGTATTTGTAGTCAATGTAAATGGTGTTGGTGCAGGTGACCCAGTAGGACCTTGAGATCCGGTAGATCCGGTAGATCCTGTAGATCCGGTAGATCCAGTGGAACCCGTAGATCCAGTTGGCCCTGTACTTGCTTGACCGGTTGCTCCTGTCGATCCAGTTGGCCCTGTACTTGCTTGACCGGTTGCTCCTGTCGATCCAGTTGGTCCTGTAGGTCCTGTCGATCCAGTTGGCCCTGTGCTGGCTTGACCGGTTGCTCCTGTCGATCCAGTTGGCCCGGTGTTTCCCGTAGGCCCTGTGCTAGCTTGACCGGTGAAACCAGTAGATCCAGTTGCTCCTGTCGAACCAGTAGGTCCTTGTAAACCGGCTGAACCTGGTGAACCAGTAGGTCCTATGCTTCCGTGAGCACCATTACTTCCATTTGCTCCAGCCGGTCCTGTTGGACCTGTTGTTCCATTTCCCCCTATTAGACTACTATTTCCACCAATTATGATAGATCCGTCAATCACTATATTTCCACTAATGTCTAAATTACCACCTATCCATTCATTTCCATTTATATACAAATTTTTGCTTATTTTTACATCATTGTTTACATCCAGTTCACTATCAACTTGTATTTTAGAATTAGGTTCGCCAACTTGATTTGTAACAAGCAAAATATCACTAACATCTACATGGTTTCTTATTATATTATTACTTGCTGCACGGTCTATACCACCATACCTTCTAAATGACATTTATATATATCAAAATTTAATAAAATAAATATATATAAATTTATATTTTTTGCCTAAAACTATACAACTTTAATCAATATACTACAGAGAAAAAAATAAAACCAGTTTAGATTTAAATTTTTCTAAAAACATAAAATGTTTAGCTAATGTAATGGGGTATAATATTGAAGTATCTTTCAATGCGTTGAAACACAATATTCGTGAAACACAAGACCTTATTATCAGTATAGCAGTTGAAAATGGTTGCGAAACTTATTATAGTGATTACGAATTTGAAAAAAATCTTCGTTATAATAGAAATCACTGTATTTTTACAATTATTTTTCAAGACAACAGCATAGATGATATAGTTAAATTCCTGAAAATAATTAAAACAATTAAAGGAATTTATATTGAGTCTATTTGCGATAATGATACAAACAATATTTTATTTGCCTCTAGTTTGTATGCTTCCCAATGGATGGATAAACATATTGCTAAAGTATATAAAATGAATAAGAGAGAAAGAAGTTACTCTGAAGACGATCTTAAAATACTAAACACCGTTCAAAAGTTAAAATGTTCTTCGTGAATAAGAATGACTGTGGCTTCTAGTGCTTCTTTTTTTAGAAGACTTTAATGGCGAAGATTTATGTTTTCGATGTATTTTGTATGTAACATGTGTTTTTGGGTTTTTATGATGGCGATGACGTCTATGAGTTTTGTTTTTACGACTAGACTTATCAACCAAAGTAAGTGGAAATAATAGTTCTTCTTGAGATGTAGGACTTGATATATGAGTGTATTTTTGTGCAGAACTGGGCGGGTTCAACATTTCTTCAATACTTTCGACAAGTTCGTCGTTATACTTTCTCTCATTGTGAAAACGTACTTGTTTTTTATGTTTTTCATACGAATTCTTCGCAGCCCTGTAGTTATTATGCAATATAGGTTTTGGTTTTATATGGATTTGAATAATTCTATCTTCTTCAATATGTTTCGGTCTTCTGGTCAAAAAATCACTGTGCAGTCTTTTATCGAGAGTTTTATCCACGCTAGGAATATTCAAAATTTCCGCTATTTCATCGTTATTCATTTTCATTTCTATATGTCCTTTTGAACCATTGTCATCAATGTCAAGTGAAATATTTGCTTTTTCACCATCGTAATCCGCATCCCACTCCATTTCATTATAGTAATTTTTATTGTTATTATGAATAATTGTTTTACTCATTCCTTTATTTTTAATAAATGTAGACAACATAGTTTATATAGAAAATATAGATTATTTTTTTATAAATATATAAATAATGGAACTTTCTTTTACAGAATATGATAATTTAGATAAACAAAACACAAGCAACGATGACAGTCTTTATTATAAAACGTATTACGATAATTTACTACAACAAACCAACGGTCAACAAGTAGTAAACAAGATTGACATTGAAAAACCTGAACCAAAATCCACATTTCATAACAATATACCTTTAACAAAAAATACAAACAATACAGAAAAACAAAAAAAACGAATTTCCTATGATGATATACTGTCATCAATGAATACTGTTGTAATAAATGGTAAACTAGAGTTTATCAGTAAAGATAAACTGAATAATATATTAGAAAAAAACAACCCAGACCAAAACGTCCCTATTAAAAAAAGAGTTACTTTTAATGAGCCACGTCAACAGCAATATCAACAACAACCAATGCAACAAGTTAATAAAAACAGTTATATTTATAACAAATTTTTTAAAGATTACAAAGATCCTAATCAAAATCAATATCAAGATTTGGAGGAACAACGGCCTTTAACTAAAAAGGAATTAATCAATCAAATAATAACAAATAGAATTAATGACATTAATCAGAGAAACAGAATTGCTCAAATTAAGTCAACAAAGTTATTATTTAACAACAACAACAGGACGGATATAGTTATAAATTCAACACAAAGTCGCGAGCCTTTAAACCGTTTGTTTAGATTTTAAGGCGTAGGTGATATTTCAACACTGCATTTAGCACCAAAAATTCTGATTATAGCAGATGTTCCTGGTCCTAAATCTTTGTTTGATTTTAGTCCAAGACTCATGGCTTCAGTGGTTGTACTCAGGACGCCCCCCCAACTATTACAGGCATTACAACAATTGTCAGGACAAATGTCACAATTGCCTCCACAATTGCTGCTTTGTCTACCATGAACACCAACAGTATTTTTATTCACTTCCTTGTTTGTATTATCAAGAAAATCTAGTTCCAAGTAATTAACTTTATTTGTTTTTTTGTCTTGATACGTAACTATCATTTTTGTATGTGTAAACCCATTTTTATGAGTGGTTGTTTGCAATTCTCCAGTTATGTTTAATGTTTTTAGATCATAATCCAAGAATTTCTTAAAGGTTTTTACTTTAATAGTAGAATCAGAACTAACTGGTAAAGTATCTTCTAATACAAATTTAATTTTATTACCCTTCGGAGCGGTGGACTTTTCAGCAGCAGCAGCAGCAGGACAAGACGAACAGTGTGGCTTAACGGCCTTTGACATTTATGCAATATGTAAAGAAAATAAATATTGTTTTCTTTAAATAGTTCTAGACAAATATTATATTTATATCACTTTATCTTGCTGTATCTTGATAAGTAACCTACCATTTCTATGAATATATGTTTGCAATTCTCCGGTTTTGTTTAGGTTCTAAGGTCATTTGCCTATGATTACAACTGTGCCGTTAGTAGTACTACCGGCAAGTTTCAACGCAGCAAATGCGCCTATCATTAAATAGTTGCTTGATTTTAGTGACGACTGTCCCGCGACTTCAGTGGCTGTAGTCACGACGCCACTGTTATTGGGTACACATTGACCAGTTAAAGAATCATAACTATAATTTACAGGACAACATTTACAACCATCATCATAATAACAACCATATCCACAACGAGGATCACCAACAGTATTTTTATTCACTTCCTTGTTTGTATTACTAAGAAAATCTAGTTCCAAGTAATTAACTTTATTTGTTTTTTTGTCTTGATAAGTAACTATCATTTTCATATGTGTAAACTCATTTTTATGAATGGTTGTTTGCAATTCTCCAGTTATGTTTAATGTTTTTAAATCATAGTCCAAGAATTTCTTAAAGGTTTTTACTTTAATAGTAGAATCAGAACTGACTGGTAAAGTATCTTCTAATACAAATTTAATTTTATTACCCTTCGGAGCGGTGGACTTTTCAGCAGCAGCAGCAGGACAAGACGAACAGTGTGGCTTAACGGCCTTTGACATTTATATAACATGTAAAGAAAATAAATATTGTTTTCTTTAAATAGTTCTAAATAAATATTATATTTATATCACTTTATCTTGCTTTATTTTTTACTATATTACTGATACTAAAAATAAGCAATATAGATTATACAAATGCTAATAGTATAAAATAAGTATTTCATATTTTCATAATTCATAATTTTGTATTTTAAATTACTAATTAAAAATATTATATATGAGATTACATAAGCTAGAATAATACATAAAATTATAAAAAGAATGTGACATATAAAAAACGTAAATATATACGTCTTGCTTACATTAGAATGATTGTTAAAATCTGGAAAAGAGTTTATTAATACTTTATCTGAACCCTCATAACTTTTCTCTCCATGAATTCGATAAACCATTGTGTTACAAGATCCACTATAAATAGTAAAAAATAATTTAAAATTAGTAAATAATAAATACACCATGTTAGGCTCAATATTCATGTCTTTTGCTAAATCTTTTAAATAAAAACAACCAATTACAAGTGTGTTAATATTTTTATTTGTCAAGTTTAATACATCATAGTTTCTAAAAAAAGGACTTCTAATTGTATAGGATAAATTATTTTCAAAATATTTTTGCACCCACCAACTTTGCATTTCAGCAATTACAGCGATGCTTCCCATTGTTGGTCTTGCAAACCCTATAAATGCGATATTTGATGTATTTTTTGGTATCATTTTTTTTATAAATTCTTGATCACTATAAATTGAATCTTTTAAAAACGGAAAACATTTTTTATATCCAGTCGCACAAACAATAATATCTACATTTTCTATTATTTTTTCTTTTGTATAAACGGTTTTTCCAATGATTTTGTCAGGGTAATGAACAATATTTACTTTGTTTTCAAACATGTCTATCAAAAAATCGCTTCGTTTAACAACGTATTTCAAAAATAAATTGTCAGGAGTTTCATTTATGTCACATAATTTTTTATGACTATGAGTACATTTTCCACAACCATCGTTATTTCCTACAAGAAACATTCTGCCATAATTATGCCAAGCATTTGACATTGCTTCGGGTAAAGAATACTCCATATAATTTAAATGCGTATCTGTTGGGTATACAAAATTATTTAATGATTTTAACATTTTACTACGGCAAATTTTATTTTTATCGTCTGTATCATATTTTTTATCATTTTCAACCATTTTTTTCAACCTTTTTATATTTCGTTTAAATTCAGACCCTTGGGGAAACCATTCTATATAATCCTTTGTACTGTAATATAATTTGTTTGTATTGGTAGAAATAATATGTCCTATATCAAACGCGGATTCTCCACCCCCTAATAATAATACTGTTTTATTACTAAATTTATTTTTCCAATCCATTTTACTCATACTTCTATAAACTGATTCTGTATGAATAATCTCTCCAGTATAATTGTTTATTATTTCTGGAAATTTTGGCGTTTGATTTAATCCACTACATACAATTAATTTTTTAGATACCAGTTTTTTTGTTTTATGACTATTAACATATTCTATTATCCATTCACTATTTTCATTTTGTTCGCAATTAATTACATTTGAATTATACATTATATGTTTTTCTAAGTCAAATTTTTTTTTATACGCTTCTAAATAATCAATATATTGTTGAATAGTAAACCAATCTGGAATATTGTCACCCATAGGAAAATCACTAAAACTACTCATATATTTTGAAGAGCTCCAATAAAAATATTCCTTTTCTTGAATGCTTGAAAACAACCCATTACTATCATAGTTTTTTTCTAATATAATAACATTATAACCCTTTTCTATAAATGTTTTACAAGTAGTGAGCCCACTTTGTCCTGAACCAATTATACAAATATCATAAATCATTATATTATATAATATAATTAAAAAAAAACATAATCTTAATAACCCTAATAATTACATCAAAGTTGTCACTATTTTTCATATTTTACACAGTCGTTTCTACATTTATATCCATATCAGATAAATCTGAGTCGGACCCTTTCCTTGGATATTTTTGAATTTCTTCATCGTCTTCAAAATTGATTTCTACTTGTTCTTTACAGTCATTTTTTTCAGTTTTATTTTTATCTCCATAAATCATGGTACGTAAATTTATAAGTCTGGAAGAAAAATAGTTTTTAGTATTATTTTCCTTGTCCTTTTCTTTATTTTTTTCTTTATCTACTTTTTTGTATATATTTTTTGATAGATTTATATTTTCTCTCACCAAGTCATTTGTTAAACTTAACTTATTCAGGTTTTGTTTTATTTTTTTTAGTTCTTGGTACTTTATGTCAGTTTCTTTTTCTCTTTCTTTAATTATTTTTAACTGATACTTTAACTTGATTTCTTGTTCACTTTCTTTGTATGGGACCATAATATTTTTTACAAAATCATTCAACTCTTTAGGGTCTTTTGTATTCAAAAATGTATTCAATAAAAATGTACTTCCAAACAAGTCAATAAAATAATAGCGCAGCCAATACTTTTTCTTTATTTCTGCATTTTCCATTTCTTTGATAAACATTTCATCGATAATTGAGAACGCGGATTTCAAAACCAATATTTCCTTTACAAAATCATTTTTAAGTTGATATAAAACTCTTACTTGTTTTTTTAAATTTTTTATATTGTTATAGTGATTTTCACTCAAATTTTGATTGGATGCTGGATTGGTTTCTTTTAACTGTTTTGCGTGTAATACTGCTTTATAATAGTTCAACTGATTTTTAGTTTCTTTCAAGTTATTTATTTTACGCTTTTTAAAGTCTTCAATTTTTTTTATTATTAGAAAAACATTTGTATTATAAATTACTGGATACAAAGTACGTATTATTTTTGGTACTACAAATTGATTTGTCTCCTTTATTTCAACAATTTTTTTCTCTACATTACTAATTTTTTCACTTATTACGTGTTCTATTGTTATATTTTGACTTTTATTTCCAATGGTCCCAGGAAACAATAACGATGTTCCTGATAAAAATTCAATAGATGTTTGTAGTTTATCGTATTGATGCGCCGAACTTTTATGCGCTTCAGATGCAGCGTCTAATTTGAAATAGTTTACCAGAGCCAATAAAAAAGCTATAACACCATTTATCGCAGCAATTAAATACGATCCCCAACTAACTTCATTGACTACCCCTGATAAAACTGTCGCAGATGTAGACAAAATTATTGCGGGCATCATCAACTTATTTAATTCTCCTTCGCAATATGCTTTCGACTCCATATATATTAGTTTTTGACCTTTTAAATAACTTGCTAGTATATCAAGAGAACTCGAATATGTATGATTTTCTTCTAAGTAGTTAAGTTTAATATCATCTTCAACTTGTTTAAATGTGTATTTTTTAACTATTATTTTTTTATTTTCGTTTTCAATAACAGATTGTCCGCTTAGTTCAGGATGTCGTTGATTTTGCTGTAAACTACTACTTACACTATTACCGGATATATCAGTGTTTTTAACACTAGTTTCTTCAAATTCAGTAGTAGTACTTAAAATACTAAAATCAATATTTTCATCATCGTTTTCTTCACCAACTTCTTTGCTTTCCTTTTTATCACTATTGGCAACATTATCATTGTTGTCATCCTCTAAAACTAACTCTTCCAATAAGTTGTTCAAATCAATTAATTCTTTATTTTTGTCATCGTCATTTAAGAAATCGAATATTTGTTTTGAATTTGTATTAGGTATGGCATAACGTTTATTTTCTTCTGGATCACCTGATGTTCCTGACATTGAATTTGAATTTTATATAATATATTATTTTATTTTATATTAATATATTATATCATGCAGTATACTCGTAAAAATTTTAGTCGTCGTGGTCGCGGCAGTGCCACACGAGGTTGGAAAAATGAACAACCTAGTGTTCATCAAAGAACTCTTATGTTGAAACGTTGTGGAAAAAAATGTTTTTTAGGACCCAATAAATCATTTCCTATTTGTAAAAAAAATACTTGTAAAGTAAGTTCTAAAGGTGTTTACTCAGCCTATATTAGAGCAAGAGAATATAGCTCAAGAGGTAAAAAATACAGAAATATTTCTAAAAAAGCAAATAAGATGCTCATTAAAATGGGTGTAAAACGTTAATCATTTTTAAAATTTGGGAAATAATTTGGACAACTAAATGTATTATCGTAGTTAATAATGTTACTGGTGCCATTTACTGAACCATAAGGTGGATTATAAACAAGAAAATTCTGATAATTATTAACTCCGCATATTGTATTGCCAAATAATTCACCACAAGGATCAATTGTATAAGTGACATAGGAAGGATCAGTTGACGTCGCATCTGTTGGCGTCGTTGCTATTGTTGTTGGTGACTCTCCTGTTGATGAGTTAGCAATTACTTTTACGTCATTTAACTTTAACTTTGTATACAAATTTACATTTAAGTTCGCCGTGTTAAAAAACTGTGAATTACACTTATTGTATAAGTAATTTGATTTTCTGAGCAACAATAAGTCACTTTGTGAACTAACTTTATTCATTTGTTTACAAAGACTGATATTACAATAACTTCGTTTTGTTTTTTTTTGTAATATATAGTCTCCAGCGTTTTGAACAGCAAGACTTACACCAAAAGTAGGTTGTGCTGGATATGTTGAAAATAACCTTGTAGACATTTACTATTATAAATACACAAATTAAAATTTATATGTCATAATTAATTGTCATGGATAAACAAAAACTGAAGTCCATGTAGTTCAAGTCTACTACTCTTCCATATTCATCTAGTAACTGAATTTGAAAGTTACGAATATTTACTGGTCCAAAATAGAATCTGGGATCATTTACTAGATTTAAGTTATTCTGAAGTAAATTGATAAAGTTTCCTGATTGCAAAGAAATACGAGCTATTATATTTTTATTCAATAGCGATGAATTAAATGCGCCATAAAACAAACCGTTATTATTGTTATTATTGAAATCATCTATTACTAAATAAAAATATCTAGGACCACCGACATCTACTATACTTTCAGATACATAGTTCAAGTTCCCTGTATAAATACCATTTCTAAATCCCATTAACCAGCCTAATTTTAAAGGCAATGGAGTATTTCTATCGTCGTAGCCGTATTTATCTGCTTGAAAATTTAACTCTAATTTTGTTATTGTACCTAGAGGGGTTAGTGGATCCAGACCGACCATCATTTGTCCACTACCATTTGTTGTCGATATGTTGTTACTATTGAATTTAGAAATATTAATAATGAAGTTGATATATGCAAAATTTCCCCCTAGATTATGTACTTCACTATTAATAATCAACTCTAAAGCATTATAGTCATAGTTTCCATCAGGTATTGTTATTACTTTGTATTCATCATTTACTCCTATAGTAAAAAAATTATTATTATACTGTTTTGACACAATATAATATGTAGTAGGTAATTCAATAGCTGTTAGTTGCATTTGTATTACATTTTCTATTATCATAGGTAGTTGAAAATTAAAATTAGTTGCTGAAGAATTATAATAACTTTCTCTGAAACGAGTGTCAATTACTATGTTTTCTTTGCGGGTTCTTCGCTTTAAAGGGTTGATAACACCAGGAAAATTGTCGCCTGCATATGACAATATATAAGGTGTTGGTGATTTTACTTGAACCATATGCTCTTCTGGATCTTCTAAATTGATTTGTTTCGACTTATTGTTTTCGTAAACTTTCTCGATAGTTTTAAGTATTTGACTTACCTCTTTAATGTTAGCCTGCTGTTCTTTTTTAATTGCACTATCATTCTCATTATTACCGATTAATAAATTTTTTGCTTTAACTAAAAAATTTAAGGTAAGATCTCGTGTTCCATTATCTATATTTTTGTCATTTAAAATATTTTCTCTCAGTCTTAGTTCCTTCAATTCAACGCTACTTTTATCATATCCATTTGGTAAATCGAACATGTCTAACAATTCCTTTTTATCATAGTTTTCAATATTCAAATCAAAATTCATATTTTTATATATTAAATATATTTATATTTAATATTTTATTTGTGTAATATGTGGAAAAAAACATTCATTCATTTATTCATAATTTGAATGAATGAATGAATGTTTTTTTATTTAAAATTAAAATATTTAGTTTACAATTATTAAATTATATATCATCTGCTATTACAATTAATTTTTCTATATTTTTTTCTATTTCTTCTTGAAATTTTCTCTCTTTGTATTCATTTTCTAAGAAATAAAAGTTGTAATTTGATTTTTCTACTAATTTTTCTTCTTCAGGTTTGTAGTTAATAATTGTATTATAAATTTCATCATTAATTAATTCAGCAATTTTTTCATATTCATCGCAGTTTTCGGTAAAACTGAATGCAAGATGTCCATACATCATAGACTTTACAAGTTGTTCATATGTTACATTTTTATCCATAAGTTTTTTAAATATTAACTCGAACGAAGGAATTGGGTCTTCGTTCGACAAAGGATAATTCTCGTGTGTTTCATTATCACCTTCTTCATCGTCTTCATCGTCTTCATCGTCTTCACCATCTTCACCGTCTTCATCATCTTCAGCCATTACAGAACGGCAATACGGACATTCGAAACCATTAAACGATACATTTTTCATCAAACAACTTGTGTGAAATTTATGACCACATTCAGTTGTAACGCAATTCTTGGAAACGTCGATCATATCCATACAAATTGGGCATTCGGAAATTTCGCACATGTTGTTTGATTTTAAAATAGTAGGCGTTTGAAGTTTTTCAGTTGTAGTAAGTTTAACTTTGTTATAGCAGTTGTATTTTTACTGTTATTAAATAGTGAAAATAGTATTTCAATTTTTTTATTTTTATATGTAAAATGCTTTACAACCTTTATTTTTTTTCATAAAATTTGCCTTCTTTTCCGCACATATAGTCATATTTTCTTGATATATTACAATAATAGTAATCTGTATTGTCATAATCATTACTTCTATTCATCAAAAAATAATCACTCTCTTTCTCTTTGGGAAACAATGAGCATTTTCCAAATCCACCAACATTAAAAAAGTTTTTTGTATAAAATTTACAATTAATACATAATTTTGGTGTAATTTGGATTGTAGAAAACTTCATTTTTTTATTTTTATTAAAGAGAAATATTTAATTTGTTTTAACTATAACAACTAAAACAGCTATTTGAAATGAGTGAGGATGTAAAAATTTTTAGTTATTGACATTTTGGGTGGAAACAAAAAAAATTGAAATGCTTATACAATCATATTTATAATCCATCTTATTAACTCGGACAACAAACTAACTGAACAATGGAGCAATCACTAAGTCTTTACATCCCTCATGTTTTTGAAAACATTTCTGAAAAAAAAATGAAAGAAGTATTTGAAGATCAAGGTTTAGGTAAAGTGAAAAATATTGATTTTATTGAAAAAATGGATAAAAATGGGAAAATCTACAAAACTGCTTTTGTACATTTTGACTGTTGGTATGATAGTATTATTACAAGGAACTTTCAAGAACGTATTAAAAATCCAAACAAAGAAGCAAGAATTGTCTATAATGACCCATGGTTTTGGGTTTGCTTTGAAAATAAAGGTAAAAAACAAGTTCCTGGAGAACGTAAAGAGAGAATAAACTTGCATGAATTTTCAAATATCTTTGAAGAAGAAAAAAATGAGGTTAAATTGGATCAAAAAACCGAGGATAATTTTGAGCGTGAACTACTTGAAGAATTTGATTGCAACGAAAATTATGACATGATACTTTATCAAAAAAAAGAAGAACCTAAATTTAAAACTCATGAAATTGACATGAATTATGTAAGAAATTTAGAAATGATTAATTATAAGTTAGGATGCGATTTATATAGACTACAATGTGATTTTATTATGGTATAAAAATTTTATAATTTGTAACTTATTAATAAAAGTTAAAAGTTGTTTTCAACTTTTTTAATGTGATTATCTTTTATATGAGAACATTAAATAAAAAATCTTCTACCTTTGGAAAAGGTAGAGCCAAAACAACCTTTTCTACCTTTAAAAAATCTACCTTTAAAAAAGGTAGAGCCAAAACAACCTTTGGAAAAGGTTGTGCCAAAAACTTTACTTTTAAAAAATCTACCTTTAAAAAAACAACCTTTAAAAAAGGTAGAGCCAAATCTAATAGTTTAAAAAAACGAAAGGTTGAAAAGATTGTTTTGGCTCAACACAACTTTTCAAAAAAGTTGTACAAAACTTTGGCTCAACCTTTCTTAAAGGTTGAAAAGGTTGACAAAAATAAAAATGATATTTTTTTTCATAAAAGACATAAAAGAAAACAAACTAAGTATAATAAAATGCAACAGCAAGGTGGCGAAAAACGTTATAACGAAGACTTCATTGGTCTAATGGATAAACTAGCGAATATAATGTCAAAACGAGGTGAACCGTTTCGAGGCCGAGCTTACCAAAAAGCCCAAGAAACTATTATGGCTTACCCTGATGACATTATTACCGTTGACCAATTGAAAGGAAAACCTGCAATTGGTCCTACAATACTAGAGAAATTGAATGAATATGTCAATACAGGAACGTTAAAAATATTAGAAAGAGAGAAAAATAATCCGGTTAATATTTTGGGTGAAATTTATGGAGTTGGTCCAAAAAAAGCAAAAGAATTGGTTGAAAAAGGAATTACTGACATAGAACAACTTAGAGAAAAACAAAATGAAGTTCTGAACGATGTACAAAAAGTAGGACTGAAATATTATGAAGATATTTTAAAACGTATACATCGTTCTGAAGTAGAAGAATACAATAATTTATTCAATAAAGATTTTAAAAAGGTCGCAGAAGAAGACTCGCGCATGGAAATTGTTGGTAGTTTCCGCCGTGGTGCAGAAAGTTCTGGTGACATTGATGTTATTATTACTTCCAAGTCACCAAAAGTCTTTGTCAACTTTGTAGATGAACTGATAAAAGAAAAAGTGATATTAGAAGTACTTTCAAGAGGTCCTACAAAGTGCCTAGTAATTGCAAAACTTCCTACTTCAGATACAGCTCGTCGCGTTGACTTTTTATACACTAGCCCCGAAGAGTATCCATTTTCAGTATTGTATTTTACGGGTTCTAAAATATTCAATACTGTTATGCGCAGTGAAGCGCTTCAAAAAGGTTTCACTATGAATGAACATGGTCTCTACAAAATGGAAGGTAAAAAGAAGGGTGCAAAAGTAGATGCGGTTTTCAAAGATGAAGGTGATATTTTTGACTATTTGGATTTAGTTTATAAAAGTCCAGTAGAGAGAATTGATGGACGAGCTGTTATGAAAAAAAGTAATACTTCCGATAATGTCACTAGTATTGCTTTACCAGTTATTAAAAATGAAGCGGAAGTTGAAGTTGAAATTTCAGAAAAAAAAATTGCTTCGCCAAAAACCTTAAAAAAAACTAGCACAGGATTGAAACCCAAGGTTCGTACTGCTAAATCTAAAAAGGTCAATTTGATCATTGAAGAGTCATCTGAAGACAAGAACGATAAAGTTCAAAATTCAGAGACTTACGATTTGTTACAAGACTTCAAAAAAAATGGCATATCTGTTTTGCATGACTTATCCGAAAAGACATTATCGGACATGATTTCTTTGGCAAATGAAGCTTATAGAAATCAGAAACCTATTATTAATGATAATCAATTTGATATTTTAGAAGATTTTGTTAGAGAAAAATTTCCCGACAACAAAGTAATTAAACTAATTGGAGCACCAATTCCAGTTGGTAAAAACAAGTCAACATTGCCTTATGAAATGTGGTCAATGGACAAAATAAAACCAGACACGAAAGCACTTGATAATTGGAAAGCGAAGTTTAGTGGACCTTATGTCTTATCATGTAAATTAGATGGTGTAAGTGGGTTGTACACAACTGAGGGCGAAATACCGAAATTGTATACTCGCGGAGACGGAAAAGTAGGTCAAGATGTTAGTCACTTTATTCCTTATTTACAATTACCATCCAAAAAAAATGGTGAAGATGGGTTTGTAATTCGAGGTGAGTTTATCATACCTAAAATGGTATTTGAAAATAAATTCAAAACCAGTTTTGCTAATCCTAGAAATTTGGTTTCAGGAATTATTAATCAAAAAACAGTTGATGAAAAAATAAAAGATGTTCACTTTGTTGCATACGAAGTTATTGTTCCTACTATGAAACAGTCAGAACAGTTTGAATTTTTGAAAAAACTAGATATAAATGTAGTAATGCATGAGATAATAGGTTCACAAGAATTAACGAATGATTTCTTATCGCAAACATTAGTCGATTGGCGTAAAAATTATGTGTATGAAATTGACGGAGTTATTGTCACGGACGATAAAATATACCCTAGAAAGTCAGGTAATCCTGAACATGCTTTTGCTTTTAAAATGGTACTATCAGATCAATTTGCTGAAGCAAAAGTCGTTGATGTAATATGGAGTGCAAGTAAAGATGGGTATTTAAAACCACGTGTTCAAATTGAACCAATTAAATTAGGCGGGGTCACCATTGAATACGCAACTGGTTTTAACGGTGCTTTTATCAAAGATAATAAAATTGGCATTGGTGCTGTAATAGAAATTATTCGCAGTGGAGACGTTATTCCTTATATTCGAAAAGTTGTAGTGGCAGCAGATGAACCAAAAATGCCGAATGTACCTTATAAATGGAATGATACACACGTTGATATTATGCTTGAGGATATAAAAGGGGATGAAACTGTTAAAGAGAAAAATATTACTGGATTTTTCAGAGGAATTGGCGTTGAAGGACTAAGTAGTGGAAACGTAAGTAGGATTATTAATGCAGGTTACGATAGTGTTGGTAAAATATTACACATGAGTGTAGACGATTTAAAGAGTGTTGAAGGATTTCAAGAAAAAACAGCTAAAAAAATACATGATGGTATTAAAGAAAAATTGGCACAGGCTTCGTTAGTGACTATTATGGCATCATCCAATATCTTTGGAAGAGGGTTTAATGACAAAAAAATAGAACTAATTATTGACGCTTATCCTGATGTATTTAATCCTCAAATAAGTGACGCCGAAAAAATTAAAAAAATATCCGAAATAAAAGGTATGGCATTAAAAACAGCAGAAGCTTTTGTATCAAAACTGGACGACTTTGAGGACTTCTTAATGGAAACAGATTTATTTTACAAATTAATCGAATTTGAAAAACAAAATAAAGATGCGAAAACTGAAATAGATATTAGTAATCCATTGTATGAAAAAAAAATTGTTATGACAGGATTTCGGGATGATGAATTGGAAAAAAAACTAAAGAAAATGGGTGTAAAAAATAGTACTAGTGTAAGCAAAAATACTGATATGGTTATAGCAAAGGATAAAAATGATGAATCATCTAAGATTTTAGAAGCCAAAAAATTGGGAATTCAAGTTCTTTCATTGGACGAGTTCAAAAACTTGTATAGTTTGTAATAATTATATTTTTGTAATCTTTGTACTAATGTAACATTCAAACAAAATAGTATTTTTTATTGTTATCAATTTTTATATTATAAACAAATAGTATATAATATGAAAAATTATTCTTTTTTACAAATTTATATTTTACTTATAGTATTGATAAAAATTTATTTTTTATTTTTAATATTTCATTCACTTCTTATTAAACATTTATTAAAAAAAAATCCTGATAATATTAACTACAAAACATTGTCAGAAAAAATAAAAGGAAGAAAAGATAAAGTAGAATTTATTTTTACTATTTCTATGGCATGTTTACTTATTTATTTATTTAATCCAAATAGAAAAAATCATCTATTTATTGATGATCATATAAAATTGATTTTATATTTTTTCGGGTTTCTACTAATAATAACTGCTGACTGGGGTAGCTTTATTCATTTTTAGTTAGACAAGGGAGAGGGACTAAAGACGGTTTCGCTGAAATAAATATCCAGCAGCGGTTCTACCGACCATACCGTATGCAGAGTGGGGTTTGTATATAAAAGTACCTTTACTGTATGTGTAACATAAAGTATTGCTACAATTATTGTATTGCTTGTTGTATGGCAAAATAGTTGTATCGCCAAGTGTTATAAAGTTATTACTTTTATGCAAATTTGTGGTAGGATACGACTTAACATTGCTAAAATAAGCAGCATTATTGTTTTCAAAAATTAAGGTTGACATTATAATAGTAATATTAAACTATATTGATATTATAATTATATTTAACTTTACAGTCATTCATTATAACTGCTACTTACTTACCGCAAGAACCGCAACCTGGTCTTACGTTATGAATACGACTAATCATAGGACTGGTTAATGCAGTTGGTGCTCTTTTTTGTTGGGCATTTTGAGTTTTTACTAAATTTGCCATCATTGCTTGGTTCAAACTATTCATTTGTGATCCAACATTAAGGTTCATTCTAATTTTTTGTGATGGTCCAGGCATTTTACTTATATATATATCGCAAATATTTTTATTTGAATATTTCTTGTAAATCTTGCTGTTTATTATTTTATTTGAAATCATCTAAATATTTTTTATTGTACTATAATTGGGAAGAACACATGTAGAATCTAGACCATTTGATAATACATCTAATGATGAATTTGTTGCTATTCCATCACAGTTACATGGATAGTACTGTTTAATTTCATAAATGTTTACAGTTTTGGTTGTTCCGTCTTCGAATTTTATAACAAACATGTTATTTCCTAAATCCTCAATGATTTCTGCTTTTGAAACTGGATTTTTTTTGTCTTTATATGCGTCAACAAACATTCCGACTGTGTACTCAAAAAGAACGTCATTTATATCTTGGAAAAAAGGATCATTGTATATTCTAGCATCACTAACAGCAATGTTTTGTCCCACAGGACAATTACAGTCTGCAACAATAGCAGTTTTAAATTGTTTTCCACCATAAATAGGAAATGCTCGGTTGAATGGTATGTACGGCGAACCGAATGTAGGAGGAATAACACCACGTCGCAGTATACTTCGACCTTTTAATTTGTTTAAATATCTATCATAAGAATTATGTTTAATATCACAACCAATTCCGCCCGGAGTTTGCGTTCCTGGTCGACTAGAAGTAAAAGAATTGTGTCTTCCATTTAAAGAATTAAAAAACCCTGTTTTTACAAGTTCTTTTTGAACACTAGGGTATGCCCTATCACTTTGTTGGTTCCATCCAACATAATACACATCTTTCGGCTTTACAACATATGAACTTAATGACCCTAAATTCATTGTGTATAAAGATGAATAAACACGTACAGTATTCTGTATTATTTTTTGTTTTTGATACTGATCAGCAGGAGTATTACCAGTTAGTCCAATATTACATCCTCTACAACGATATCCATATGGCTCAACTGCAAAAGGTCTATATGTACTTCCATTTACTATAAGCCCTGTTCTACCTAGTAACATTATTTATATATAATGGTATTATATTTACAAATAATATTATTTAAAAAAATTGATTAAACTATATTTCAAATTATTTAAATTAATAAACTTATAAACATAACTACATGGATAATGATAAATTAACAAAAAATAGTCTTAGTATAACACTTAATAAAAATCGGATAAAACAATCGGTGTTATGTTGTATTTACTGTGGTAAAAGTTATAAAACTAAACTAGTGTTAGACAAACATTTGGTTTTATGTGAAGTCACTCATAAATCAAAGACGCAAATAAATAATGATGATGAAATTGTATTACCTTCTCAAAAACAATTGTACCAAATAATTTTAGAACTTACATTAAAGTGTAATAGATTAGAAAGCAAAGTAGCAGACTTAAGTAAATACATTAGTAGAAAAATAGACAAAGTTGATATTATTGATTATTTAAATAATAATATTGTATTGAAACCATATATTCTTTTTGATAATATTAGTGAAACTATAAATATAGAACAAAGTGACATAGAATACCTTTTCCATAATAGTTTTAAAGATACATTCAACACTATAATTTCCAAAACAATTTACAATAAGAGTAAAGAAAACCAAGAAACCATACCGATTGCGGCTTTTACCGAAAAAGCAGGTACTATTTATATTTATACAACGCAATCAAAAGATAGTGATAAAAATACAAGTCATTCTAGTTGGATAATCGCAACTAAAGAAAAAATAACAAGATTTTTAAATATTATACAATTAAAAATGTCAAAAGCATTAAGTGAATGGCGAAAACAAAATATCCAGTTATTGAATGAAAGCGACTCTAAAAGTATTTTATACGATAAGACTTTTTCAAAATTAATAGGCGTAGAATTCAAAAAAGATGAAATATATAACAAATTTTATAATAGCATCTATCATAAAATTAAACAACAACTGAATGTTACAATTAACTAATATTCTTATTACAAGTAATACATGCATCTAGCTATTTTTTATATTGAATAAATTAATTTTCATTAATATATGGATTGATGCGCCAAAAAACGTGCCAAGTCCACTCTAAAAATCTACCACTTGTATAATTTGGTAAATCGGTTGTTATAATCCAATCATAAATTTTTTTGTAAAATTCTCTCGGTAAACTTCTGATTAAATGTTTATGTACTAAAAACTGGGCAGACCCATGGTAACCAAATATAAAATCAGTATTGTTAGGTACTTTATTAATCGGAATGTATTCCTCCACATATTCATTATACCACTCGAGTAATTCTTTGTATAAGTGTGCAGGTATAGAATTATGAACATTCCAAAAACACTTATCATTTATATTATAATACTTTCGTTCACTTGCTATTGCTTCATTATATTTATCAACTATACTACCTGTATGATGCCATGCAAATTCTTCATCATGAATAAAAAAAGTATATTCGCTTAAGTTATTATAAAAATCTATTATATATTTCAAAAATACAGATGCTTCATTCCCTTTATTTACCGGAACATTGAATGGATTTTCGGGATTTTCTTTATCATATACAAAAATATTTATATTCGTACCATTATTAATTTTATAGGCAAAGTCTACATTTTTATTGTATCTTGCTACTACTACGTTTGTATAATTTTTTAATTCATTTGTATCATTATATAAATTATCATAAAGTTGATTATAGTCATAAACTAACTTGTATATTTTTGGTTGGTTAGTTGAAAAATTTTTTGATAAACAAGATGCGTAAAAATCAGAGTACAGCATAGTTTTAAACTTTTTATTTTTTAAAAAATTATCTAGGTTACTGTTGTCACATTCATCGTTAAACTTATAAAAAATATTTGCTTTGTATCCTACAAAATTAAAATTAAATACACTACTTGTTTCTATCTGAATGACTTCATTATTGTATTCATATTCTATAAAATTATCATAATTTTTTATAAAATAACTATGCAGTTTTTCATCATTATTATCAGTATACAAAATTGCACCGTTGTTTTTAAAATCAAGATTAACCAGCGATTTTGGTATCAAGTCATATTTATGTTGTTGGTAGAGAGAACAAATATTATTATTTATTACATTACCTGAAATCACGTCACAATAATCATTTGTTTTAATAAATTCTATAAATTTTGGTAATTTATGCAAATCAATGAATGTAATTTTATCATCGCATTTTATTATTATATCATTCATGAATTTAATATTTTTATAGTAGTCACAATAGTAATGTTTTTTATTTTTATCACACACATCCATTAAATAAAACCCTTTATTCTGTGTAGTTTCATAAGTAAAATTTCCTACGCTACCATATCCGGTTTTTACGTAAATTTCATCAATGTTAAATATTTCATCCAATTCATAGTTAAAAATAATATTATCATTTTTATAAATTCCTAAAAAATTATTTTTAATAGAAACTTTTATATTTGTTTCAATATTATTAATCAAATTTTTTTTAATCAAACTACAAATTTCCACATTATTTTTTCTAATTATTGACTTTGTGTTATTCCAACCACCTAATACTATTTCATAGTAAATATTTAATGCACTATCTTTAATTTTTATATGAACATCGTTTTCAGCAGTTACGTTTAAAAAAAACTCATTATTTGTCAATGGAGTAAACACTCGGGTATATTCGCCCGGTTCATTGCTTGTTGTTCTAGAAATATTACTTATTTGCTTAATATTTTTATCATCTACAGGCGTTTTGGTATAATTCCAAAAATGAACCTCATCAATCGTTTTCATTTCCATAGTTTTTTTTAAATATTTTGTTAATAATTCTAAATTTATTGTGTTCTCTACAAAAATTGTAACTATATTTTTCATACCTATATAATATAATTATATAAATTATTAGTTATTTATAACTACATAAATAACTAATAATTTTATCATTTTTCATACTCACAATCTTAGTCAATAAATCTTACTCTATCAAAGTATGCTTTTAATACTTCAGTTATGACGTATTTTTCATTATCATTATTCAAAAATTTTTTCATGTGTTTAGTTGCATTTTGAGAAATGGTTTTGCATTTATCTAAATTAGCCATGCACCAGTTATACATTTCTTCTATATTACTATTATCGTCATTTAGCGGTACATAATGTACAAAAGGTAGTAACATCTCTTCCATAAACCAACTACATTTAGTTGGTTTTGCCATTATAACAACTGAATTTGATAATAAAATCCATTTTAAATTAGTTGCTACATCATTTCCCTCTAAAGAAAGTAAGAATTTACACTTTAACATTTCTTCAATAGTCATATTTTTTGCAATATTGTATTGAGACATATCTCTTTCATTAACAAATTGTGTAAACTTAATATCAATACTTTCATTTTTATGATTTTGATATTTTAAAATTATTTTGTTTCTTTTATCATTATCATTGTACGCTGTGTCTGTACCTCTCCATAAAACTCTATTCCTTTTTTGATCAAAAGGAATATCTAGTGTAGGAATATCTTTCAACATTCCTGTATGTCTTTCAGTGTTCAAATTTAACAAAACACTATAATCATTAGCGTTTATTGATCTTGCTTTAATAAAACAAGGTGTGTCTTTAAATCTTACACTGTCTCCAAAATAAAATAAACACTCTATATTTTTTTTTCCTGTTTTTTCCTTGTAATATTTTAAATAGTTATGTAGGTCTTTGAAATAACATGAAAATTCTACATAGTGTGAATCAAAATACTTGGTCAATCTGACGTATTTATCATAGTATTTTTTTAACTTTACTTCCATTGTTTCGCGATTTTCTTCTTTATCTAATAGTATTTTATCATCAAATAATACATTCTGGTTTCTTGAAACACTTATATTTTTATTAACATTAGCTAAATAATAATTAATTCTAATTTTATTGATTATATTTATATCGTTGTTGTTATTAAACTCTTCTATAGAATTCATTTTTTATATTATATTATTTATTTAATACTATAATAATAAATGTTATTATACAACGAAATATTCTAATTTATTAACTGTAAAATTTATTTATTATACACTCAAAATTTCATTATAAACATCATCTGCATAACTTTCCCAAGTTGTTAAGTCTGCTTTTTCAATTTCCTTTCTTAATTTTACCAAAATTTCAGGATTTTTAACCAATTTTTCTAATGCTTCATATATTTCGTTTTCATCTTTTGTATCAACACAATAACAACCGCCTTTTTGTGCAACTTCACACATAGACCCAAAGTTAGACGTTAAAACAGGTGTTCCATGCCATAAAGATTCTGAAATAGGTAATCCAAAACCTTCATAATAAGATATATAACAAGAAAATGTAGCACTTCTATACAAGTCAAAAAGTATATTGTTATTAATAATTCCTAAATATTTAATTTTATTATTCGATTTTTTAATTTCTTCAAGAACTTCTTCATCTTTATTGTTGTATATATGTCCAAAAGTAATCAACTCTATATCTATTTTAGGATTTAGTGTAATAAACTTATTGAATAATTTAATAAATAATAATTGTTGCTTTCTATCTTCGATACTTCCTGGAAGTAATATAGAAATCTTATTATTTTTAAATTCAGTGTTTATGTACCTTTCACTGGATCTGTATTGATAGGGCAATAAAATACTTGTAACTGTAGGTGCATATTTTTTTGAATAGGATATATTTTTTTTCAAGTAGTCATAAAATTCAGTTTTTGAAAAAATTGAAACAGTTATAATTTTATTAGATGTTAATATGTTATTTATAAAATAAGTATTAAAATTTTCTCTACCACTAGAATAATTATCTAGTACAAGTGGTATTATGTCATGTAAAATATGTACTGATTTTATTGAATTTTTCAACAAATAAGTATTTATATTAGCAGCATATTTTGAACTGGTGTATTCTGGATTGAAAAATATACTTTTTTTTATTTCTTTGTTAGTCAAATGTATCGCTTTCGTATTTTCATAACAAATTTTGTGCATTGTATCATCAGTTTCATTGTAATTAAACATATGATCAATTTCTAAATCATTGCATGGAACAAGTGCATTTATAGTTTCATCCCATTTTACAAATATTACTTGCAGTTTTTTTTTAACAAATTGTTTAGCTAGACAAATAGTGTAATTTTGTATTCCTGTGCGAAAATTAGACGTTGCCGTATGATGAACATAATAATATAAAGTTATTTCTTTATTCAAAACTTCTTTTTTAATACCACAAATTATTTCATTTGTATATTGATGCCATGTTTTTATTCTTATATTTTTTATTTCTCCATAAATTTTTTTCAAGTATTCATTATCCATCCATTTTTTCATTTGTAAATAAAGTGAATAAGTATTTAAACAATCTATAGAAGCAACACATTCTGAGTTTATTTCACTTGCAATTTCATGAGTACTAGTTGCATTATGACATATTACCGGCGTACAATTCCATAAACTTTCATAAATAGGTAATCCAAACCCCTCTTCTATTGAAGGATAAACACTGAATAAGGCATTTTTATATAACTCGCTTATTTCTTCATCTGTTTTATCTTGCACAAATAAAATATTTTTAATTAGTTTTGTTTTAAAACTAGTATAATATTTACTTTCTTCATATACTACACCACAAATAATCAACTGTAAATCAAGAAAGTCATTGTTCAATAAATTAAATGCTTGAATTAATTTTTCCACGTTCTTTCTTTTTGTAATACTTATATTTGAAAATATATAATTACCAAATGTTTCTTTTTTTGTAACCCTTTTAATATTTAATAGTTCACCAGATAATGGTACAGCTTTTATAATCTGAAAAGTATCAATGTCTAGTCTTTTTTTATGAAATAAATAAGTAGATTTACTATAATTAGAATTAGGAAGAATTACATCCATTTTACTTATTATTTTTATATAAGTATCAAACATGTCTTTTCTAAAAAAACTAGGTAATTCAGAGTTATTATAAATAGTGTCATCGTGATAAATATGAACTGTTCGGTATTTATTATTTTTTGAAATGTCAATAACTTTATTTAGAATATCATATTGATTAATGTGAAATAACTCTGGTATAAAAAGTGTTATACGTTCACCTTTTTCTTTTACTTTTTCAAATAATTCTATTTTTTCATTATGATTATAACCATTGTATTTACAAAATATGTGTAACTCTGCATCATTCAATAATCGTAAGTCATTATTTTGTTCATCATAAATTACTAAAAATAAATTATAGTCTTTAAAATAGTCTCCTATTATTTTTGATAAATTTCTAGTAACTCTTTGTATTCCCGTGTTAAAGTCTTGATATGATGTTGTACCAACATAATAAAATAAATTTTCATTTTTAAATATCTGGTTGAATTTAAATTTAATATCAAAATAAATATAGTTTTTTTTTTCTCCAATGTTGATAAAATGCCACCAAGTTTTATCCTTGTTGTCATAATGACTTTTTAAATCAGGATAGTTGTTCAAGTATAATTCCCAGTCAAAGTTATTATAGTTTCTATAGTATTCATCGCGTTTGCGAATATCAAAATAAATATAGTCGTTTTTTTCCCCAATGTTGATAAAATGCCACCAAGTTTTATCCTTGTTGTCATAATGACTTTTTAAATCGGGATAGTTGTTCAAGTACAAGTCCCAATCAAAATTTTTATAGTTTCTATAATATTCGTCGTGTTTGTGAATGTCAAAATAAATATAGTCGTTTTTTTTTCCAATATTGATAAAATGCCACCAAGTTTTATCCTTGTTGTCATAATGACTTTTTAAATCAGGATAGTTGTTCAAGTATAATTCCCAGTCAAAGTTATTATAGTTTCTATAGTATTCATCGCGTTTGCGAATATCAAAATATATATAATCGTTTTTTTCCCCAAGGTTGATAAAGTGCCACCAAGTTTTATCCTTGTTGTCATAATGACTTTTTAAATCAGGATAGTTTGTCAAGTATAATTCCCAATCAAAATTATTATATTTTTCTTCATTTTGTGACATCTTATATTTTATAAAAGTATAATATTATATTTATTTATTTTTTATAGTTATCTATTATAATAATATGACAAACTTTGTTATTTTGTGTGGTGGTTCTGGAAGTAGATTATGGCCTAAATCTAGAGAAAAGTTACCCAAGCAATTATTAAAGTTAACAAATAAATATAATATTTTATTTCAAAATATATAACTATACACCTGAAAAAGTCTTTCTTTACAATCGTATAACTATAGAAGGGAACAGCTAAAGTTCAATTGATTAGTGATATAATAATAAAAAGTAAAGATGAAAGTATACACATACTGTAAAAGCTTTGCATCGAATAGAAAATATAGGAAATGATTTATTAGAATTTACTGAAATACAAATAGGTGACTATTTAGGTGAAGATGATTTTGTAAGAATGTAAATATTTTTATATCTTTACTATAGTAATTAAAGTTACTATAATAAACACTATGAAAGTTGTTGAAGCAATTATTAATGAACATAATAACTGGAAAACTGTTGAAAATGAACTAAAAAAAATTGACTTTGAAGGCCTTTTTATAAGTTTTTGTGAGTTGTATTTCAATAAAGTAAATAGTCCAGTACAAGAAACATGGTATGGTATTATTCATAATCCATGTGAATGGGAAAAATATTCACCATGGTATGATAATAATACGAATTTATTTGACTTAAAGGTGTTCCATGAATCACTACAATTTTGTAAACTAATATTCGTAATGAGCAAAACACAAATTGAACCAGTTAAAGAATTATTAAAAAAAAATGGTTATAAAATACCTGTCATAAATTTGTATCATCCTATTAATAAACTTAATTTCTCGTTTGATTTTGAAAAGTACAAGAATAATCCTAATAAAACAATTTATAGTATAGGAAACTGGTTAAGAAAACAATATTCAATATTCAAGTTAAACTGTGATACTAAATTTAAAAAAGCAATACTTCCATTTAATGAAAGAACCAAAAATGAATTATCTTTTTATATCAACATGGATAATATAGTAATTAGTGAAGAAGAGTTAATATCAGTGATTAAATTTGAAAAACTAGACGATTTTGATTATCATAAACTATTTGAAAGCAACTTAATATTTCTCGATGTTTATTTAACAACTATCAATAATACATTTTTAGAATCTTTAATAAGTAACACCCCTATTCTTTTAAACAGACATGAAGAATATGTTGACTTAATAGGTGAAACTTATCCACTGTTTTATGACTCATTGGATGATATAAAATATTTCATTTTTAGTGATGAAAATATACTTAATGCACACAACTACTTAAAGAAAATAGATAAAAAACGATTTGCACTGGATTATTTTGTAAAAGATGTTCAAGCAAAATTACATTTTTTTTGTAATTTGAATGATAAAGATAAAAAGTTATTGGTAGAGTCTAGTTACTAAAATGTGCATATCCAATTTCCATTATTTTTTTTGTGAATAAATCAATAGATAATTCGTCTTTATTTATTTTAGTTAAATAATCGTGAGCGTCTTGTATTTTTTCATTTATTAATAAATCTGGTACTTCATTTAACTCATTAAAATAAAGAGGATAATCTTCTCCCAAATAGTCAATTATGGGAGACAGTTTATTTACTATAATTGGGGTATTTCTTATTATACATTCTAAAATAGTATTATTTGCAGCAGCATCGAACAAATCTATAAAAACGATATTTTTTGATAAAAGTTCATCATATTCTTGAAAAGTATTTGTATAGTGCATTAACACTGAACCTTTCAAATTTTTTTTATCAATATTTAAAAATTCAATTTCTTTGTTCAAGAGTTTTTCACACTTGTTGAAATTTTTAGTACCTGTCAGCCATATTTTCTCAAAATTATTTGCATCTAGTAAGTAAATACTTGACATCTTACGAAGTTGTTGACCTATTTGCAGTAATTTTTTATTATTATTAGCAATAAAGTTGTTATAATCAAATAATATTATATTTTCTGTGTCTACTGGGTGTTTCAATGTATATACAGCTACATTTGTATTTAATTCGACAAACTTATCTTTTAAAAAATTTGAAATATAATTGTTGAAAGTAATAATAAACTTACAATTATTTAATGATTCAATAAAACATTTATTATAGAATAAATTGTTAATGTTGGAAGAGTTTAAAAAATCTGGTGTTTCAGGAGTACAGTGTATTATTCCAGCCCATTTATTTTTACATACAAAATTTGTATCTTCGTTCCACATAAATTTTAATTCTATCATATCAAAAAACTCATATTCAGAATTATCATTATAAAAGTTATTGGTTTGCAATGTTTTTAAAATACTTTTCCATCCTCCTCTGTGTTCTATAATTGATAAATTGAAATTTGGTTTAAACTGTATTATGTTATTTTTCAATACTCGATCTTTCCAGTTCCAGTCATTTAACCAAAAATTATGTCCTCCAAAACTGTCTGTATTTAAAATAGCCTCTGTTGAAAAATTTGAAGCACTTTGTTTATCCGCTAATAAACCGACTTTCAAGTCTTCCATATTTTTACTGAAGTATACATCTTCTGGTATTACTGTAGATTGTGTTAGTTTAGCATATTCAAATGTAGAGCTGTTGATTTTTGTATTTTTTATATCAACACGATTTATTATTTCCATCATTACACTTTTTGTTCGCAAACTTAACCCACCGTTGCCTACGCGCGCATCATTGTCATTATTATCGTCAGGCCATGGCGCACCAATATAATCCCAACTCAAAAAATCATTAATATTATTTTTAAAAATAATACTATCTTCTTGATAAATCAATATTTTTTCTCCATGTAATAAATTCCAAAATTCCGCACTTGATAGAAATTGACTGTATTCTGATGGACTTAAATTATCATAATTTGTTTTAATAACTTGTATATTATTTGAAATCATCGAACATATACGAACCATGTAGTCATAATTCAAATTACCGCAAACAACAGTATGGCACCATTTTTCACCCAATTTAAGAATATTATTACGAATTAAAAATTCTGTATGTGGAAAAGATCTATATTCGATTAAAACAGATTCATAGTCGCTCTTCGCACAAAATTTAGGTAAGTTAATACTACGAATATAACTCAAGTGGTTTAAACAAAGCAACCTGAATTCATTTTTACAGTTATGCATATAACTTGTATAAATATCATATTTACTCATCGTTTTTTCATCAATGATTATATTGTTTAAAAGCATATTATCGCTTTCATAATCATAAAAAGTAACTTTTTTATTATTTACTAAAACATCAATCTTAATCATTTTTTCATTTAAAATACATGGATCGGTAAATAAATCATTTAAATTAGTTCCTTTTAAAAGTTTAATACAATTATCATTTAAAAATAATTCTTTAAGTTTCGATGTTATATCTATAAAATTATTATTTGCACCATATTCTGCTTTAGTTATATTTATTTTTGTCTTCATAAATTTATAAAAACTTATAATTAATTGTTATAAACGAATTAAATAAATAAGTTAATATTATTTATATATAAATCTATTAAACTATGAAAAATTTAGATTTTGTTACAATTATTTATAATGATGAAAGAGAAATCAATTTATTAAAATTACAAGCTTGCTCATTTAGTTTTGTCGATACAAATATAATCAATAATATTATAATTATTTTTAATGATAATAAAAATTTAAATGAAGGTTTTAAAGAAAATTTTTACAATGAAATTATTCATTATTATCCAAACACACTAACAGAAAAAATTAAATTATTATTTTTAGAAGATTTGGGTTTAGATTTCGAATACTCAAACTGGTTTACACAACAATTAATTAAACTAGAAGTTTCAAAATATGTTTCATCTGAATACTATGTTGTACTTGACGGTAAAAATCATTTTATAAATAATATCACAATAGATTATTTTTTCAATGATAATACACCATACTTATATTTTAACTGTCATAATGAAAAAATGCTTGAATTTTATTATAATTCTTTAAGTTATTTTAATGTAAAATGTCCTTATGATAATAATAATAATTTTAATGAATATTTTAAACTTCAAACGACTACACCATTTTTATTTATTACTGAAGAATGTAAAAATATGATCAGTTATATAGAAAGAAAAGAACAAACGTCTTTCAAAAATTTTTTCATAGGTTCAATGAAATTTACAGAGTTCTTTTTATATTATGCTTACTTAGTGTTTTCAAATAAGTATTTGCTTTATGAATACAGTTCGAGCTTACAGCCTATCGTAACTGTCGGACCACAAGATCCAAATATACATTATTACAATACATGGGATTACAAACAAAATACATTAGAAAATAATAAAATATATGTTTTTTCGCTGCATAGACAATGTTTTAATATTTTAGATAATAATTATAAAGAAAATTTACTCGAATTTTATAAAAATACATATAAAGATTTGAAAATTATAGAATTGATAGAACAATTATTTAAGTAAATAAAAATAATATATTTTATCTTTATTTAAAAATGGAAATTACATATATTTTAATCCATTGTGACGAACATGAAGAAAGAGTGTATAACATAGAAAAAATACAAAAAACATTGAACAAAGATATTGTACTCTTTGATGGGTGTTACACAAAGGACAATAGTCTTTTAAAAGAGGATATAGTTTCTTTTTTAAAAACACATGATGCAAATTTAGAAATGAGAGAACCTTCGTTTTGGAGACCAGGTGAAATAGGATGTTATTTATCTCATCATATTGTTATCAAAAATATTATGAATTCTTCTTTAAATGGATATAGTGTTATTTTTGAAGACGATGTAGTATTTCAAGAAACATTACATAATGATATTGAAAAAATTATTGCAAATTTAACTAGTTTACAGGTAGAATGGGACATGCTATTTTTGGGTAATATAACAAATAACCATAAAACCCACATTATCGATAATATTTACACAATTGATGCCAATAATGTATGCACAGGAACACACGCTCTACTAATAAACAATAAAAATTCCGAAAAAATTTATAAAAATAATTGTAATATTGTTCATGCTATTGACTTTCAATATAAAATTAATATAGACAACAACAATTTAAATGGACTTGTTATATATCCTCCATTATGTTTTCAACAAAATGATATTTATGTATCAAACATACAATAAATATATTTATGTATACTAAATATATTTATATGAAATTTTTATATTATTTAGCTGGACTAGGAAATCCTGATTTTGAAACTAAGATAGATATATTAAAAAATAATTTACATTGCATTTTCAAAGATATTGAACAAAACTTTGATATATTTATTAATTGTTATGATGACATTGAAATTGAAAATTTTATTAATAAAACAATTTTTCCATTCTTAGATAATATATACATTAATTATAAATCCGGAAAATTAATCGAGTTGTGGCATGATAATCCATATCATAGTTATTTGTCAAATTACGACTACATATTATTTATATTAGACGACATTGAAATTAAAAAAATGAACTTGTATGAATTAATTTATATTAAAAATCATTATAAAATAGAATTTATTTCACCACGTGTTGACCATGCAACGTGGGAATATATGAACTTGTATTCAGATAATAAACTAGCCATAACCAATCGTCTTGAAATTTATTGTTTTTTGTTCGATTATAAAAATTTTGAACGTTTTCTCTCTATTAATGATATTGAAAATCCAAATATATGGGGTGTCGACTATATTATGGGACATTATAAAATAAAAACAGCTATTTATTACAAGTTCGATGTTGTACATAAGTTACAAACAAAAAATAATACTTTAAATAACTATGATCAAGCAATAAGTGACATGGATAAGTTTTTTAAAAAACACGGATACAACAGTCGTGAAGATTTTTTAGATAAATTTCCTGATGATATAATTGAAGTTATTGAAACAATATAAATTCATTTACTTTCTAAACAAAATTTTAACAAGTTTAAATTATAGTATTCATATTTATCTCCTGGTTCTAGTGACATATTTTCACCCCACTCATTAAAAGAATTTATCAATAGAATATTTTCAACACTATCATTTTTACTTTTATAACTGCTTATTATTTTTTTTGCAAATATAATTTTATTAATTTCTGTATTTTTAATGCAAACAGTTGACTTTTTCAAACGATTTGGTTCAAATAACCTTGGTTTATTATTGAAATCAAAGACAATTGTTTGTATTGTATTATTTGGAACATTATAGTTATCCATGTATTCTTTATAATCTAAAAATAGTTGTTTTTTATTTTCATCATAAACCCGAGCTTCATTTTTTTTATAATTAAAATTAATATAAAAGTTTGGATACTTTACATATTTGTTTACAAATGAATTTAGAACAAAATCAACACCTGCAAAATTATTTTTAATACATAAATCATTTAAAATATTGTAAAATAGATCAATCAATTCATTATCTATTAAATGACTGTGGTAAATAAAAAAAACAGGCTTGTTATTTTTTTTCAAATAGTTACTATGTTTAAAGTATTGTAAAAGATTTTCAGCATTTTTATAAAAATAACTTTCATTGTACATATTTTTAATAATTGCATTGTCGTTATTTCCAAAAGCATCATTGTTTGTCCAGTTTTCATTTGCCCATATAAAAAATATTTTTTTATTATTTAAATTTAATGAACCATTAAAAAAATTATTTATAACATTTTCCATTATCATATTTTTATTTGTTATGTTATTGTGTGAAAACCAATAATAATACATAGCAAAACCATGTAAACTATATAAATTTAATAAATTTATTTGTTTTTGTACTATATCTTTGTTTTCCAAGTTATAATTATCTATATTATCTATATTTAAATAAGTTAGTAAAGGTTCATCTAGTTTACTATCATTTGATAAATTATATTTTTTTAAATTTACCATATCTGTATAATTTTTATAAAAATTAACATCATTTTCTTTTATTATATGAAATTGTGGAAAATAAATTAAATATGGACTGAAATCATTTTTAATAACAAATTGGGTTGGTTCGATTTTATTTTTGGTTGTAATAAATAATTCATTCCAAAATTTATTGTAATAAATATATGGTTTTATAGTGTATAAAAAATTTTGTGTTTTATAATTTATGAAATATTTCAATTCACTTATAGTTGAAAAATAATAAGATTTATTGTAACCTTTTAGTCTATCTTCGACAACCGATTCAAAATATTTTTTTAAAGTAAAAATTGGTAATTTTGTAAGCATTGCAAGTGTTAAAGTGTAAGAATATGTTTCTGGCCATAAAGATAATTCTAATAAAGCTTTTGGCTTTGTTTTAACTAATATTTCGTTGAATTCATTTATGTTATTATAGCAATAATAATTTGTAAAATTTTTAATTTCTACATGTCCAATCACTATAAACTCAATTTCTTTATTATTTTTAAAATATTTTAGTATCTTTTTAAAAATACGTCTTCCTTTTATATCATTAATGTTTCCAATAATTCCAATTACAGTTTTTGAATTATTATTATTATTTATAATTTCATTTGAGTGACTAAAATCAGGTAATTTGACAACATAACTCACGTTACCAAAGACATGTGTGTTTACTTTATTTTGACTAATTATTGTATCATATTTATCATAACTAATTTTAGGCGGGTTATTTTCAATATATTGTTTAATTTTATGATAATAAGGTTGACAGCAATCTGTTATTAATGAATAATCATGCGTTATTGTAACTACTTCTTTATCGAGTGTAAATAATTCATTTAAAAAAATATCTGAATGTCCTGTTTTATGATTAATAAATACTTTATCAATTTTTGTACTATATGATTTTAAAAATTGTAAACTTTCATCACAGTTATATTTTTTTAATATGTTATACTCCTCATTTATATTTAAATGTAATAAACCGTCATAGTTTCTAGCTATTACAAATGTTTGATAGTTTTTATACTTTGACACAATTGTGTTTATAAAAAACGTAGTACCACCACCACCGTTTTGAAAATCAATAACTAATATGAAACTATTTAAAGTATTCAATATAGTATCATCCGTATTATACTGCAAAAATCTATTGTCAACTATATTATTAAATAATTTTGTAGTAACTAAAAAATCACAACTTAAACTATCATAGTCGTTGTCTTTATTATCTATAAAAATAGTTTTTTTATTATTTATATTATTGTTTATTGGTATTTTTTCCATTTGTTCAATTTCATTAGTTTCATTCACGGATACACCATAATAAAATAAGTTCATTTCTTTAATATTATCTAATGTAAATTTATAAGCCCTGTTATCTTTTTCCCCAAATGTTAAATAATGTAAACAACATTCTTTTTTAGTAAAATTTCGAGGTAAATCTTTGTTTAAAATTAAGTATGTTTTCCAGTTAAAATCTTTGGGTAATGACACTTCTTTATAAAATCTATTTTCTTTTTTGCCGAATTTTAAATAATGATTTATACAATCACTCTCATTATAACTTCTCGGCAAGTCTTTATTAAATTTTAAATATACCTCCCAGTTAAAGTCATTGGGTAAAACTTTATTGATATCTTTCATTTAATGTATATTTTTTGTATTATTTTATAATACAACATATATTAAATTAATAAATTTTACGTTTCAATAAAATATTTTTACTACAACATTTTATGTTTAAGTTATAATTAATACAATTATTCCAAAATGCTCTTAAAATATATTTTTTATCTTTCAAGTTAATAAACTCACCCATTATGTCACGCATGTCTTTTCTCCAAACTATACTAGTCTCTGGTAAGTTTATGTTACTAAAATTACTTTGAAAAAGCAATACATCTTTTTCAAATATAAACTTTTCTTCATAGTTATTGTTTGTAATAATATAACTTGGAAATAATATATCACAACAAGAATCATTATTTAAATAGTTTATACAAGTTTCAGAAAATTTTATATCATGTTCATCATCTAAGTCAACGATAGTCATATAATGTGTGTTACATTTTTTAAAACAACAGTTTAAAAAGTTATTATAGTTACCACAAATTTTTTCTATTTTATATGAAATATTACTCATTAATTCACAATATTTTATGATTTTATCCATAAACAAATTAAATTGAATATTATTATCATATTCTTCTTCAAAAAAATTTGGATTATCGTCTTTTGAGTTTTTTCTCAAACTTTCACAAATAATTAATTCTAATTGCAAACTTTTGTTATTGTTTTGTGATATAAAGTTATTATACAAGTTATAAAATTTATCATCAATATTGATTAAGTCGTCTATTAAACAAAACCAGGTTAATTTTTTATTATCATCTACTTCTAATTTTTTCAAATCATAACTGATTTTTTTATTAAAATTTTCTAGTTTAAATTTAGTTTTATCCATTTTTATAATATAATTGTTTGCATTAATAATTTGTTTTTGAAAATAATTTGGATTGTGCAACTGTTGTAAGTCACTGATATTTTCATAGTATAATGGATAGTCTTCGCCAAGATATTCAATGATAGGTTGTAGTTTATTAACTATAATAGGTGTATTAAACTTTATACATTCAAGAATTAAATTATGAGCTGACGCATCTTCAAAGTATACAAAAACACACGAGTTTGCAAAAATTTTTTCATATTCATTGTTATTTAGTTCTTTCAAAATGGTTATTTCATTTAACTTGTAACTATGTGATAGTTTATTCCAATCTTGTTCAAATTCTTTTTTTATTAAAATAGTTTTGTGATACTCTTTTGGTTTATTGAAATCAATAAAATATTTGAAATTCCTGTATCTACATCCTATATGAAATATTTGTTTGTTTTGATTGAATAAGTTAATATCAAATTTTTTTTCTAAACCAGTTATTTCTATAGGATATGTTATTGTTAATAACTTATTTTTATACAAAGGACATTTATTGTAAATATACTCTTTATGACTATTTGTAAAAGTATAAAAATAGTAAATATTTTCTTCTAATGTATTATTTTCTATCATTTTGAACAAATTTTTATTTGTATAATCATTATTAAAAATAATTTTATCAACAATAGTATCTTTATAATTATCTTTGTACCATTTTTGGAAAGGCGGGTTATGAATAAACGTAATAATTTTGTAGTCATTATTATAAATCTCTTTCAAGCATAACTTCTTTTCTGATTTATTACCTAAAATTAATAATCTTTCAATACATGTGTCAAAGAAGAATTGTTTGTCAAAGTTATATAAATTATGATCATAAGTATTGATAAAATTATTAATAACTTCTTTCCATCCGAAATAGTATATTGAATTTAAATCATCGATTGTATTTTTGTATATTAAGTTGTGCTTTCTAATTAAGTGGAGTTTAAAATTATTGTTATTATTTTTGTTGACATTCATTAATTCTTTTTCAAGTGTTTTTTTTTCATATATTGTTTTTTTAATTTGTTTTTTCAAGGTTTCGCTTTCGTCATGAAGTTTCTTTATTTCGTTGTTATTTTCTTTTTCTTTACTGAGTGTTTTTTTAATTGATTTACTACTACTTTCTTTATCATTGTAAACAAAAAATTTTCTTTTTTCTTTTATACCATGTTTTATCCAATGACACCACGTGTCTTCAAAGTTATTCAACTCTAAATCTTTATAGTACGATAAATAGTATTTCCAATTAAATTGTATTTTGTACCTTTCATTTATGTATTTTTTTATTTGATTATTATCGTTGTAATTAATTTTAATGTATTTTGCTTTTTCTAAAATAGACATTAATAGTATAAAGTATAGTATAAATTAAATATATATATTTTAATTAATAAATAAATTTAATACAAATTTATTTATTATACAATGGAAATTATTTGTTCAACAAAAGAATTTTATATTTATATGGATAAAAAAAAACATTCTTTATTTAAAATTACAAATAAAAATAATCATAGTTGTTTATCATTATTTTATTCTATTGTTAAATCTCTTATTGTAAACAGTGCGACTATAGTTAATAACAATAATGAAAATGATAGCAGTTCATTGGTAATAAAAACAATGTCAATAAAAACTTTTGCACAGTTTAAAGAACAAGAAAAAATGATAAACGGTAGTTATAAGTTGCCATATACAACTATTTTAAATATTATTATTTGTTTATCAAAACAATTATCTTATTTACTAGAAAGTGAAACAAAATGTTTCTATAACTTTGATCCTGATAATATTTTAGTAGTTGATGATTGTAAATTTTTATACTTGTCGACTGAACATTTGAAAGACATAAAAAATAACAATTTGTATGTTTATAATCCTATTAAAAAAAATATGGGTTATTTATCTCCTGAATTACATAATGTCTCATCTATTCCAATAATAGTACATTACAAAACAATCTTTTATAGTTTAGGATTATTCATTATTAATAATTTAGTGGATGAACTAACCAGTAACGATATTCAAGAAGTATTGTTGGACTGCATTGTAAATATTAGGGGAACAAAACTTTATTATTTTTTAGAACGATGTTTACAGGATGAACCAACTAAAAGGTTTTTGATATATGTATAATAAATATTATGTTAAACAACAATTGGTTAAGCAACAATTGGTTAAATTAATTACTATAACATATTATCTTGTAATATGTTATAATGTCCCTCGCAACTTTTAAAAAAAAAACAATTAACAAATACGCTAGTGCAACCAAAATATCAGGAAAACCGCCTGGTGGAATATTCTTACCTCAAGGACCCTTTGGTGCTTCAACTACTAGTCTCTATAATGCAATAAATTCACCAGCTGTAGAAGGGTTTTCATTAAATGGTTCTCATAGAAATGTAGGTGGTGTTGGAAAAACATATCAATTTTCCAAAAACGGTACTCCTTATCGAGGATTTTATCCTTTAGGAAGTGGCTCACGTTTAGGCTCAAAAAGAGGTGCACTTGAGTATAATCCAATAACACCATCTGTATTTAATGTAAATGAAGTATATGTTCTCGGTGATCAATTTTTTTATGTAAAACCAACAGTATTATCTAACTTTGCTATGCTTCGCAAAAAATACAAATGGGCTTATTATGGTAAATATCCAAATTATTGGGTTCAACCTAATTACGGTCAAACAACACAGTCAGATACAAAAAGTCAAGGAAATTACTTGCATAATTTAAGCGTAGCTAGTATGTGTGTAGAAGATGTAAATAACGTAGATAAATATGTTGGATATATTAGAAATGGTAGTGGTATGACCTGTCATACTACTCCTGCTTTGTTCAAATATAATGATGTAGCAAGAAATTCAGTCTACACAAAACGATTATATCAACCCTTAGATGCTAGTGAACAAACAATGAGAGTTCAGCGAAAAGTCGTAAATCCACAAGGAAAACAAAAACCTTTCCCATACGCAACTAACGGCGACACATGTAATCAAGTTAATAATTATTATGTCACGCCACCTGCGTGGTATACATATGATAATAATAATGCATCAAAAAATGCGGATTGTATTTTACAAAAGTGTGCAACTACAGAACAAATACAAAAGGCATTGGTATTAGGAAAAGGTGACAATAAATGTATTCAGTTATATAAGAATTATATAGCTGCAGCATCTAAATAATAAAATATTATAATATAGGAATATAATAATGGAATACAAAAATAATAACTGTTACAAGTTTAAAAAAATAACATATACAAATGGTTTACTAGATGACGCGGTAGATGCAACTTATATAATTCATCTAGAAGGAAATGGTCGTTATGAAGATATTTTAAAACAATTAGAGTTGTATCAACCGACCAAAATTGTTTATATAGTTTTTAATAAAGGGTATAAAAAATGTTCTAAGGGTGAACATATTCAACTTCCAGCACATGACTTAGTAGATGCATTTTTACAAATATTCAAAGATGCGAAACATAAAAATTATGACAATATTTTAATTCTCGAAGATGATTTTATTTTTAGTGAAAAAATAAAAGACCATTCTACTCGTATGAACGTTTGCACATTTTTAAACAATCATAAAAATGAAAATTTCCAGTATTTACTCGGTTGTATGCCTTTTATTAAAATGCCGTGCACGTTGGATTGTAAACATTTTATAAGTATTGTTTCTTTGGGCACTCATGCTTGTGTTTATAGTAAAACAAATAGAACACAATTACTAAAAAAAGAACAACAAAATATTACTGACTGGGACATCTATAATTGTTTTCATAGTCGAAGATATACCTACAATGAACCACTTTGCTATCAATTATTTCCAGATACAGAAAGTTCCGATAATTGGGGTAAGAGTAATTATTTATATTATTTATCAGGATTAACTATTAAAAAAATATTTAAATTTTTAAAATTGGATACGCAAATTGAACCAGGTTATTCATTTTTTTATTTGTTTTCAAAAATAGTTTTCTTCATTCTTTTATTTACTGTCATATTGATTGTTTTTTTAATAACTGTATTTATAACTTCATTTATAAGACCAAGATACAAAAATACCAAAGTAAAAAATACTAAGGTAAAAAGATAATATAATTATAATATTTTATTTTAAATAAAATGTTATATTAATGAACAATCTTCATATAGTAACAGTTGCAACACAGTCCGAATACTATTATCCTTATTTAGTTGACACAATTAAAAAAAATAATGGAAATATAAAAGTGTTAGGTTTGGGTGAACAGTGGCAAGGTTTTTCTTGGAGATATGAGTTAATGATTAACTATTTGAGTGAATTAGATCCAAATGATATTGTCTGTTTTGTTGATGGTTATGATGTAATATGTACACGAGATTTATCAGAGTTAAAAAATACATTTATGGAGTTAAAGAAAAAACATGGTTGTAAAGTTATTGTTTCTCATCATAAAATGAAACAAAATTTTCCAAATAAACTAATCAATACTTGGTACTTTGGTATATGCAACAAAGAGTTAATAAATTCAGGAACTTACATAGGAAACGCAGGTGACTTATTAATAATGGTAAAAAATATATATAATTTGTCATATAGTAATAGTTCTGATGACCAAATATTAATGACAAAGTATTGTAAAAAAAATACAAAAGATTTTTACATTGACACTGAAAATGAAATATTTTTCGTAATCGACAACCCCTACAAAGAAATAACAAATGAAGTTATTGTGGAAAATAAAGTCGTAAAAACATACAATCAAAAAAAACCTTTTTTTATTCATGGACCAGGTTCAACCTATTTAGATGGTATTTTATTAAAATTAGGTTATAGTGATGTAAAAGTAAAACAAGAACTTTCTGATGACTATTATAAAAAACTTTGCATGTACGTTCATCCAAATGTTTATAACTACTATAAAAATAATAATAAGAACATTGCTCTGTTGTTTCTAATAGTTATGTTATTATTTTTTTTAATAATTATTTTATTAGTTTTCGGGTTCTATTATTTTTCAAAATATTCAAAATCTTTAAAAAAAATGAAAAGTAAATTTGTTATGAACAAAAAATAAATTCATTAGTACCAATAATTTGGACTAAATTCTGCAATGTCTCTGTATAAAAATTTATTGAAATACTTCATTACTATTTCTTTTTCCACAGTAGTGTGTTTTCTCTCGTTTTGTGTTATGTCCAACGAATTAGACAGCTGTTCAACATTGGAACAACCCAACACAATTCTATCTGTTGTGTGGTCCATTTTAGAATATTTTTGCAACCATTTAAAAGAATATTCTATGCACTTTTCATTTCCTAGTTGAAAAAATTCTTGGACCTTGTTATTTTCAATTATTTCTGGCTTCCAAAAAATAGATTGATAAATCTGGTTGTTTTTAAAGCGTGAATTATCCGTTATTTCACTGCTGTTTTTATAGTCTCTGTATTTACCTGTCAAGAGACCACCTGCCAAAGGGTTGTACGCCCAGAATTCGATGCGGTTGTCGTGCAATAACGGGATTATTTCTTCCACTTTTCTTGAAATTAAATTGTACATTCCTTGGTAGTAGTGTGGAGGATTGTATCCGTGTTTCTCACTAGTTTCTAGTATTTCTTTCAACTGGTTGAGAGAAAAGTTAGAGATACCGAAGTGATTGAACTTCTCTCTTCGCCATAACATATCACAAGTTTCCAAGGTAGTTTCTATAGGTGTTTCATAATCAGGACAATGTAAATACAATATTTCAACCTGGTCTGTTTTTAAGTTGTTGAGAGAAGTATTTAGTTGTTTTTGAATACCTTCTTTGTTGAGTTGTCCCAATTTCCCATTTGTAAAGTCGTTGTCGTACCACGGATTAACCTTTGTTGTTATTTTTGGTATAAAAGAAAGGTTTGGTAAAATGTCTCCTAGTGTTTGCTCTGTTGTTGTATTTCCATAGTAGTAAGCACTATCTAATATGGCGTGTTTACCTGTCCTTTGTAAATAGGTTTCAATGATCGACTGGTATAGTTCTTTATTTTTGGTGCTGTTTTTTGCGTCGGTCTGGTTGTTTGCGTTGGTACTTGCAGATGAATACAAATAATTGATATTCATAGTTCCTAAAACAGGTGTGGTGGTTTGCATATTGTCTGCGTGCATTGTTATTCACCATAAAGAATATAATTCTTTGTTTTTTCGTAAATAATATTGAATACATTTTTCTTTTCTTGACAAATATCGCAAAAAACCATACTTAGTAAGATCCTTCGTTCATCATCATCTATAGCTGTTGACTTATGCATTATTTCAGAACCTTTGAATATGATTAAACTATTTTCTTTCATTTTCAAATTATTTATTTTGTCTTGATATTTGTACTTAAAAATATTATGAGATAAATTGTCTTTATCCGCGTTTTCATTTACAATCGTCAATAGTACAACAAATCGATCTCCATAATAACTAGAGTAGTCCAAATGCCAATCAATATGATCACCTTTATTAGCATAAATTAAAAGAGAAGTTGCATTAGGGTCCGCCAAACTAATTCGTTGAACAGGTTTTTTTATGATGCTACTTAATACATTTAATAAGTTATTCGAATAATACAACTCAACTATACCTTTATAGTCTTCCTTATGTAAATTAAAAAAATTAACTCCTGTAGCTTTTCTTAATAGAAAATCTCGCGACTCAAATTGTTTATCATCAAATTGTTTGCGAATATAGTTGAAATAGTCTTCTGTTAAAAAATCATTTACTATGATAATATCATTTTCCCGTGTCACTTTATAATTTTTATTAATTATTGACTGGTTTTTTGAGTTATTTATTTTTTCATGAATATTATAGAGAAACATTTGAACATTTGTATTTTTTTCATTCATATATAAAATTAGTATTGTAACAAAAAATATTACTAAAATTAAGGTTACTATCACTAGATATAAATTGACATTTTTGTAATATTTGGCCATTTGTTTATATTTGTATATATATTATATATAAGTAACACTATATTTTATCTATTTTCCTATTTATTCATAAATAGTTTAAATATATTTTAACATGTATATATAAGTATGTCACATTCACCATTACAACTTCATCAACAACTTTTATCAAAGTTATTAAATAAATATGACAAAGTAATGCACTTGAAATTATTTGTAACCGGTTCTAACAATCTTAAAAATATGTATTATGCTGCAGTTAATAAACACAACAATAACTTATTAAATAACAGATACATTGATGCTGGTTTTGACTTATTTTTACCTGATCACGAATATCCTAATGAATATGATAGATGGGGAGATACTGTTCGTTTTTTTGGAACAGGTTGGGATACTAATCCTGTAAATAAGATTGATTTTAAAGTTAAATGTTCAGCACAAATGATGTGTGACACAGGCAAAGTTTTCAGCACAGGTTATTACATGTATCCAAGGTCTAGTTTATCAAAAACTAAATTGCGTTTAGCAAATAGTACTGGCATTATTGATTCTGGTTACCGCGGAAATTTAATTGGAATGTTTGATGTAGTGAATGTGGATGAGAATTTGCAAGGTAAAGATAGAGATGCTGACTATTATGCAAAAGTAAATGACCGATTATTGCAAATTTGTGCTCCATGTTTAGTTCCTATTTACGTAGAAATAGTAGAAGATATTTACGACTTGAATATTGAAACGGAACGTGGCGAGGGTGGCTTTGGTTCGACTGGAAATTAGTTCGTTTTTCCTCACATCACTTTGATATAATAATAAGATTATGAATAATTTATTATTATATTTTGAAATATATATACATATAATAAGTATAAATATAAATATGATAAATAAAATAAGTGAAAAAATAAAGAATTTTGGGAGTAAAAATGACAACGAATTATTAATAATAGGGCTGTTAAGTATTTTAATATGTATTTGGTTGATAATATATCTTATACCTAGTATTTTCGTAAACCTATTTAATACATTTTTAGGTAAAATAATTTTAATATTGGTTTTGATGTTGATAAGTTTTAAAAATTTGAGTTATGGAATAATACTTTTGCTAATTTTTATTGTCATTTATCGTTTTTTAACTTTGTCTTCAAAAATGAACTCAAAAGAGGGTTTTACATGGAACCAAACATCTATAAACAATTTTTTAGATATTCAAAAGTTAATTAATCCGCAAATTGTTTTTGATGCCAGTGAAATACAAAAACAAGCATCACAAAAAGAAGTTGATTATTTTATTGAACATGGTCAATGGCCTTGGAAAAATGAAACCAAAGAGTTGTATAAATTATCATTGAATAATAACCCTTATGTACGTACTAGCCCTGAAGATGCAATAAATACAATAAGTACCATTTATAATGAAAAAGCTATTTTAGAAATGCTGTCATGGCAAACAAAAGAGGGCCAATTTTTATTAAATGGCGTTAGTATACACAACGGCAAAAAAAATCCCAAACAAGATTTACCGAATGGGTGGGGAGATTATGCATTTAATTCTAAACAAATATCAAAAAATAACAACATTGTAAAATGTGCTTATAACAAAGACGGAGATCTCTCTATGCAAGAAACTCAATATGAGGGAAATAGTGGTATTCTTTATAATCATGTTAAAAAATATACTCCATTGGATTACAATAATTTGGAAAAGATTATACCAGGATTTTCATTTTTAAATGGTCCATGTAATCCATGTGATGCATTAAAAGATCCACCTAGTTATGATTGTGCTTTTAACTTGGATATACGAGGAAGTCCAAAAGGCATTAGCCCTGTTTGGAAATATTTATGGAATTTACAACAAAATAATTGATTGAATTGATTTGTGTCATCATCTATCTAAATAATTTATTATCATCTAAACTTGCACTACAAATACGCATTAGTTCTAATACTGAGTCATTTGTGTATGGATTATCTATTTGATCGGAAACTTTATAGTCATCAAAAATGTCACGAGAATTGTAATCATAATCATTATCGCGTATTTTAATATTGTTATTGTCACTATTATCATCTAGTTGAATGTTACTGTTGTTGGTCGGTATGTTCAAAGCTAGTTTAAAGATTTCATCTTCTCCAAAATCTGGGAAAAGAGGTACGGAAATATCGTCTTCATTTTCTTGTTGAGTATAAATATCATGGGCATAATTATAACTTCTCATTAATTTAGGAGGACTATTAAAGTTGTTATTATGATTATGTTTTTGACTGTGATTTGCGCTATAACTTCTTTGAGCGCCTTGAGATACTTGACGAGCACATGAGTACATTGCACCATACTTGGTATCAAATGTTTGTAAACACACATAAATGTCATCACACAACATTTTTATGAATTGTTTACCACTACCACTTTTTGAAAAAGTGGTGCAAAAGTCTTCTGAGTTTGGAGATTTTGGCTCCACCTTTTCTAAAGGTGGAAAAAGTTGCATTTCTTTCAATAAATTTTGCATTTTTTCTTTCAATATTTTGCCTTGAACCTTTTGTTTTTCCCAAAATTTTTCATAGTTTTTATCATAGTCATTAAATTTAAGGGGATCACAGTAAGCATAATTCTCTTTAAAATTATGTACATTCACTTCAAAAAGTAGTTCTTGAGTTTTTTGTCTGTATTTGTAGATTGAAAGATCTGTGTACCCATTCACAATATTATTTTCGTCTAATGTCAATGAATTTTGAATAGTAAAATTGGTCATTTCTTTTGTTAAACAGTCTGTAGTTTCTAACTCACATGTTAGATCTATTGGATTTTCAGATAAAATATGGATTGTTTTGCTTGTTTCACTAGTCAAGTTTCCTATATTTATTTTATCAACCCAAGTATTTTTTTTCCAATCATACAATAAACCATTTGTACTAGAAATAGTAGTGTTTTCTGAATATTTATAAATATATGCATGTAAAATTTCACCATAAACAAGACCAGCTTTTTCAAGAGCGTCAACAAAATAGTAACAATTACTACTATCAGAAGATAATTCTTTTAGTAAATATGCATTATGATCAACACCAAATCCAATGAAAATATTTGATACTAAGGGACTAACTAACTTTTGTAATGTATCTGAATTAGTTTCACCTTGAGTTGCATCTCCGTCGGTCATAAAAACATGTAAAATATCAGTATCATCATTATTAATGGAAACAAATCTTGAAATATAGTCACTAGAATTTTTTAAAGCTTTCTCTATATCTGTTGTATCTTTGGGTCTAATATTTTTAACATCTTGTATAAGTTTATCTAAGTTATCTTTAGTAACCATTTCATTTTCAATAATTGTGTACAGAGAACCATCAAAAGCAAAAACACTAATGGATACAAGAAGTTCTGGGTGTGTTGCAAAATATATTATCATATTTATCAGCGTATGATTACTATGTTCCATTTTACTTCTTCTATCATTACAAATATCACTCATTGATCCAGAACAATCTGTTGTAAAGATGATATGTCGGGTTTTTATAAGTGGATCAGTTTTACTAATTTTTAAATTTAACACTCCAAATTTAAAATTTTTGTTTGTTAAATCAATAATATTTGAAAAGTCATTTGGTATGTTTTCATTGTCAAATTGAATACTTGATTGAATTTTAGATTGTAAAGACATCATTTATAATTTTATTATAATAATTAATTAGTATAATAAAATTTTCTCAATTTTTTTATTAATATTGTTAAAAAATAATTTAAAACTATTATACAATTGTCATATAGATAATGGAATTTACACAAACAACCAAACCAACCAAAAAGGCAAAACAAGGTAAGCAACAATCTACAGTCGTTGAAGAAAAGCCTGTTGTCGTAAAAGAGGAGCATATAGTTGCAGAAGATCAGCCTCCTGCGCCAACAGAAGTTCGACTTGTTGATATTCCTATAGAAAATGAAAACGTTGCATTGAATGTAATGGTAGGTTTTCTGAATGTAGCTCATAAAAGAGGCGTGTTCACTATAGATGAATCTGCCAAAATTTGGGAATGTATATCCAAGTTCCAAAAAATATAAAATCTTATTTATAACCAACTTTTAACGGTGGTTATAAATGAGTTGAGAAAACATTGGAAATAACTAGTTACTAGTTACTAATTACTAGTTTTTTGTAGAACTGCATAAAATTCGCAACTTCCACGTATTGTTTTATAAATCCTATGAATTTCTAAGTCAATAAACCCATTTTTTTTTAATAAATTTACATTTTTTTCAAATGAAGATGGTGTAAATTGTAAAGAATGCACGTCTATATATCCTTCTGTCTTTTTATATTCGTCAATAGCATTTAATAATGACTTATTATCGTGATCAATAGTTTGTTCTCCATGATCGTTGTTCCAATGTCTGTTAGCATCGTTATGACATGTTAGTACTCTATGTTCTATAACTGATTTTATAGTATGTTTTTTATTTTTGTTTTCATTCATTTCAATAATATCAGCAACAGTAGTTTCTTTTATAAAATGGTCAAAACAATATCTCTTGTCTGGACAAATTATAATATAAAAACCATTTGGTCGTAAAATTTTTGAAACATCATTTAAGTGTCCAATAAAGTCTAACTGATGTTCTATTGAATGACAAGATAATACTATATCAAAAGTATCATTTATTATTGATAAATCACCTACACTACTTACATATTCTATATATGGTATTTTTTCAAAGTTTTCTAATCTATTAATTTTAATTGCACGTTCTTTTAACTCTTTTTGACTTAATACATCAAAATATTTCACATTTTCACCCGTTAGTACAGGACAATCAAATGGACCAATTTCTAAACACATACTTTCCGAACTAATATACGACTTTAAGTCATTTTTAGAATTAACTTTACTACATATTCTTCCTTCGCTTTCGCCATGAACTTTATAGTGTCTAGCCAATTCGATGTAATTCATAGAATGCAAGTCCGAATTATATTGTTTGTATACATCTAACTCTATAGTAGGAGGAAAAATAATAGATTGCATTTTATAGTAATACATATTTTTTAATTTATTTTTTAACTCAATGTCATAAATATCATTAGAAACATTATCAAACGCATTAAAGTAATTTTCATCTCTAATATTTTCAGAAGAGATTTGATAAGCGTCACCTCTAGTTGCTTTTACTTTCATAAACCAATCAAATGATTGTATTGAATAATGATTGAGATGTAAATATGATTCTTCTAATATATCTTCATTAGTTTTGCAGAAACATTGAGTAGAATGTATATTATTTGTTTTATTATCTGATGTTATATAGTTATTATTTGATGTAAAATGAGAGTGAATATTAAATCTTGTTAAAAATTTACTTCTTACAATACATTTGGTAAAACTATAATTACATTCATTTTCTTTTACACATCCTTGAAAACCATATTCTTTATTATAATTTATTCTTTTTGTAAATGATTTTACAACACACTCGGGTTGTTCTTTGTACCCATTTGAACCAAATATTTTCCATGGAATAAAAACTTGCGAAATATTTTGATCTAAGCAAGACAAGTAGTCTTTAATTGTTTTTATACCTTTTCTAGCATATATAAATTCATCAAGGTCGCATACTATAATCCATTCAAACATCTTGTTTTTTTCAAAAAAATGTTTATTACAACATTCTAATTGAGTGTGTTTTGTTTCATCAACTACTAATTCTACAATATGATTATCAATATAATATTGTAAATATTCCATGTAGTTGTCATTACTACCATTATCTATTAATAAAAACTTGTCTACTCCTTGATTTAGGTAATGATCGATCCATTCTTTAAAAATATGTGCCTCATTTTTAAACATAGCAATCAAGCATAGCGACATCTTAATATAATATATATAGTACAATAATATTATATTAAGATTACACACTAATTGTCTCATACATCGCTTTGTGTAGGGATTGAACCTACGACCTTGAGGTTAACAGCCTCACGCTCTACCTACTGAGCTAACAAAGCATAAAATAAATGATACATATTAAGTTAATCATTTAATATGTATTTAAGTAGTTATTTTAAAAACAATACTTTTTAAAATAAAATATCCACATTAACTCAACAATTGTTTTAAACCATCTATAAGTTCTACTTCAATGTTCCAACCTAAATCTTTTAATTTTTGATTACTAATGTAATAACGCTGATCGTTGAAAGGTCTGTCTTCAATGTATTCAATCCAGTTGTCATATTCTTCTGTATTTTTAATCATTTTGATGAGAATTTTTGCTACATCCATAACAGAATATTCCATTCCTTCGTCACAACCAATGTTGTATATTTCACCTATTTTACCTTTTTCTAAAATAAATTCAAATGCTTTTGCTGTATCAAGCGCGTGTAAAAATCCACGTACACTTTTACCTTCTCCTTGGATTGTGACTTTATTATCTTCTTTCAATAGTTGAATGAATCGCGGTATTATTTTTTCCGGGTATTGATTAGGTCCATAAACATTATTACCTCTTGTAATTATTATAGGCATTTTATATGAGTGACTATATGATTGTGCTATTAATTCTGCACCGGCTTTCGTAGCGGCATAAGGATTTGTCGGGCATAAAATAGAATGCTCGGTTTTATGAGTTTCATCGATACTATTCATGGACTCTCCATAAACTTCATCTGTAGAAACGTGAATAATCTTTTTTACTTTCTTGTATTTTCTAACACACTCTAATAATATATGTGTTCCAAGAACATTATCTTTCGTAAAACTTAGCGAGTCTTCAAAAGAATTTTGAACGTGGGATTGTGCTGCAAAATGTATTATATGTGTAATTTGATGTTGAAATAATATTTGTTTTATTACATTTTCATCACATAAGTTTCCTTCCACAAAAACATAATTTGGATTTTTTCTAATTTTTTCGTCTACGTTATTTTTATCAGCGCAATAGTAGAGAGCATCTAAATTAACAAGCCTATTAAATTTTTGTTTAGGAAAATAATAATTTATAAAATTACTTCCTATAAATCCACAACCACCTGTAACCAATAAATTAATCTCTTCTTTTAAAGTTTTCTTATATTGAATTAGGCAGTCGCGTATGCTGTTACGTATATGTTTTATTTTTGGGTATAGAGTTTCTAATTTGTTTGTATCTAAATAATTGTTAGACCTATCAGCTGCAAGTATTTTTCGCTGTTCCTCCTGACTAAAATTGTTCCATTTAAAATTATTATCTACGATTTCTTTGTACATTTGTAAAATCTCATTGTGACTTATTAGTCCTGGATTTGTTAAATTTATTGTTCCAGTAATCTTATTTTTCATCATATCCAAAACGTATGGCAGTAATTCAGGTAAAACGGTCATTGAGTTAGGAACAGAACAAACTTTTTCATAATTTACAATTTTCGTTATGAAGTTTCTTCCATTTTTTTCACCTGTAATTGGCATACGAATACGTAAGTTTAAAACTTTGTCTTCATACAAGCGCATCAGTCTATCTGTAAATCCTTTCACTACGGAATAGGAAGAACCAAAAAAGTTTGGTTGCGAATCTTCATCAAAGCCATTCTCTTCTTTACCAAATGGATGTTCTTCATCAAATTTGAAAATGCAACCTGTACCTAAGTAAGTAAAATGTATGTTATTTTTACTACATATGTCAGACAACAACACTGGTGAAAATAAATTGTCCCTCACATTTTCAAATAATTTTCCTTCTTGTTCTAAATAGTCAATTGTAGTGTATATTTTATTGTCAATTTTACCATGTGTTCTACCAATAAAGGATACTACATGTGTAGGGTTTGTGTCTTTAATTTCTTCTAGTAGTTGAGTTTCATTATCTACACGACTGTTCCCTTTTACAAAACAAATATTATTACTTTTTAACAAATTTATAAATTGTCCCCCTATCCAGCCATTGGAGCCGTAAACCAAAATTTTAATTTCTGACATATAATATATTACAATATTATTTTTAAAATTAAAATATTTTATTAATTTAATTAATAATTTTATAAATGGATGTTGCTAAAATAAATATATTTGATTATCATATTCAAAAAAAATTTTGTGAAAAATACAATGTGAATAATGACGTTGTTAAACATGAAGATATTTATATTTTTCGGTTACTGTGTTACAAACTAAATCATTTTATTAAACATGTAAACTTACCAATATTAAAAAAAAGCAGTTTGTATGAAGCTGTTTTAATTGAATTTAGAGAATTTCCTCATATTGAATTTTTGATAAGAAACGCAATCATCAAATTAGGTAGTGATTGGTCTCATACAATTATTTGTGGAAACGTAAATTACGAATTAGTTGTAAATATATGTAAAAATATTTCAAAAAATATAAAAATAATTAAACTTGATTATGATAATATGACACAAGCAGATTACAGTAAATTTTTAACAACTATGGATTTTTGGAATTTAATAAAAGGAGAGAAAGTATTAATTTATCAGGAAGACTCTATCATTTTTAAAAATAATATTCATGATTTTTTAGATTATGATTTTGTGGGCGCACCTTTTCCAAAAACTAGTGATGATACACCTAATTCCGTTGGAAATGGTGGACTGAGTTTGCGGAGTAAATCTAAAATGTTTGAAGTAGTCAAAAGATTTTCACCAACTGATTGTGTTTATAATAGCTCGACACTTGAATATATGAAAGCTGTCGACTTGGATTTTCCACCAGAAGATGTATATTTTTCAAAATGTATGCAAGAAAATTTTATTGGAATAGTGGCTAATTGGGACGTCGCCTACAATTTTTCGTCTGAAAGTGTTTTTAATGAAGAAAGTTTTGGTGGACACAAGTTTTGGATTTGTAATAAACAATGGAAAACTTATATGAAAAAAAATTTTAATTTTAAACCTTATAAACCCAAAAGCAATATTAATAAATACTTAACCTATAATAATATTCCTTTGTCATTTAGTTTAAATGGTACAAAACAAAATGCTTTCGATATTGACTTATATTTTTTTTGTAAAGTAAATAATATTGACTATATAAATGATGCAAATGCTCTTGAGTATCTAAAAAAAATTGCATTAGATGGTTTTATTTATCACCCTAAACAAATTACTAATATTTTTCCAAAAATAATGTTTTTTACATTTTTGAATAATATTTATGTCATTGAAAATAGTGTTGTTGTCCCAGTGCAAGAGTTTGTTAATAAGTATTTATATAATTCTAATTTTACCAACTTATCTAATTTACTAATTAATAAAAAGTACAGTTGTTTGAATGATAATTATGATATATTGTTGTTAGTTTTTATAGGCGATGAAAGTATTGGAATGGATTTGATTGATCGTATTATACAATACAAAAAAATTCAAAATAATATTAATGTTGCTTTTTGTTTTAATTCTGATAAAATAATTAAAACCGAAGAATTTAAAAGCAAAATTACAAATAATTTTGATTTTTACGCTATTTACAAATGTAAAGAACTTGGTTCTGATATAACACCCACACTCTTAATGTATAATGATATTATCAAAAAGCATAAGTTTCAGCATATTTTAAAATTTCATACAAAAACAGTGAATGAAAATTATTTTAATTTAACTAACTATATCACTTCAGTGCCATTAAATGATTTATTAAATAGAAATGAAAGTTTGTTTAAAAATTCAAACTGTATTGGAGACCCAAAA
>Ga0247841_10001152_pt1 | contig 62328 bp, 58 predicted proteins | sample LaCruzMarch2015__2_FD_192410 | JGI IMG/M metagenome (GOLD analysis project Ga0247841, IMG submission 192410) | Freshwater microbial communities from meromictic Lake La Cruz, Castile-La Mancha, Spain - LaCruzMarch2015_18m | ecosystem: Environmental > Aquatic > Freshwater > Lake | place: Spain...
CCTCTACCAAAAAAAATTAACCAAGGACTAAAACAGGATATATAGCTACAAAATAGCAAATCCAAAAATCAACAGACAGCAGCTTCTATGCCTATTATAGCGAAAGGCATGTGTCAAAGATGAGAATGTAGACATAAAAAACACAGCTAGTGCATTTATTTTCAATTATTTATTATTTTTGTTCAAAAGTGCGGAGTCAGCACGGTAAACACTGACGTGAATAGCATGAAAAACACTACCCGTTTCAGGCATTCCATCCTTTTTTTGTTTTTACTTGTTGTTTTTTTTCCAACGGAAGCCCAAGCCGTTCAGTTCCTAGAAATCGGGCAATCATATAGTTTTGGGCAAGCACCTCAAAGCTCCGTAGCCTATAAAGTTCAGATTCCTGCTCCTGGAGAAATGACTCTTTTTATTAGCGGTTGGGTCACCACCTACAATTGGGGAAAAGATTACGACCGTGTCTATATTTTCAACAGTGTTGGTGTTGCCATAGCACGCAATGGGTTTTCCACTCCGGAAGACCCCTTCCTGTTTCACATGATTCAAGGAAATACCGGCATGAAATTCAGAATAGGACAGGCTGGTCTATATACCATTGTGGTGCATTCCGGCGAAATCTGGGATTGGGGAACGGCCACTATTCAAAGTTATACAATGTCACTTTCGGCTACCTACAGTCAGGATGTCAACGAACCCAATGAAACTCTTGCCGCTGCCACAACGATAAAGCTGGATTCCACAGTGACCGCCTATCCTTGGAGGCTTGTCAATACTTCTGAAATCTGGGCCGACGAAGACTGGTATAAAATCAATGTTTCCTCACCTGGCATGCTTCAGATCGATCTTTCCCATTGGATCGGCATCTACAATTGGGGCAGTGATTATGACCGTCTGTATATTTATAATGCTTCTGGAACTTCCATCGGGAGTAAAGACGGTTATGATTTTTACGGCTGGATGATGGGTGGTGGAACGGATGAGGCTCCTGTAGTTGTTCAAATGAACCTTTCCCATGCAGGAACGTATTACTTGCGTTTTCACGCCGGTGCCGGAGTTAGTTTGGACCCCTACCACTTCAAAACATCTTTTACTCCTGCAAACGATCCATTTGAACCCAACGACAGCATTCCAGACGCAAAACCAATACCTGCAACCGATGTTTGGTATCAGGCCTACGCATGGAAAACCGCCGGAAATACCATGGATGTTAACGGTGATGACGATTTCTATAGCTTCGAAGCTCCTTCTGCTGGTTCATATACCTTCCAACTAACGGGCTGGATAGGCATTTTAAGTTGGTATAAGGACTACGACCGGATTTGGATTCTGAATGCAAGAAGAGAAGTGGTCGGTGCAGATCCACTGAGTTGGATGATGAGTACAAATCCCATCGATTTCAGTGTTCCCGCTGCCGGGAGGTATTACATTCAATTGCATTGTGGTGCTGCCTCCTCCCTGAGTGGTTACCAGTTCAAGCTGACGGGAAACATTGTTGGAGCAGTAGCTAAAACTGCTTCTACTGAACCGTTCCGGATTACTCCAAACCCGGCTACAACGTTTGTGAACTTGCAGTTGCCAACCATGGATGGGGTTGGTCGGATATTGCTCTATGCACTCGATGGAACGCTGCTGAAATCGGAACGCGTTTCAAGCGGCAATCATCAAATGAATGTTTCAAACCTGACTGCGGGGATGTATTTGTTGGAATGGTGTACCAATGGACAATCGGTCAAACAGAAGCTGATGGTTCGAAAATAATTTAGAGAGCACCTACTCCGATTAAACGAACACCCAAAAGTTGGACGGTTTAAATTTATACCACTGAAACAGTTTTCCAATAAGGCTTTGAAGGTGTTTTTATCAACTATTTTCTGCCACATAACCAACAAAAAAGGACTGAGTGCTGTATGGTGCAGCGCTCAGTCCTTTACGTTTCATTTTTAGTCGCTTAAAGTGCTTTTTCCTTGATCAAGTATTCCGCAATCTGAACCGCATTCAGCGCAGCGCCTTTCTTGATCTGGTCGCTCACGCACCAGAAGGTCAAACCATTCGGATTAGACAAATCCTTGCGGATGCGGCCCACATAAACGGGATCCTTGCCGGCAATGTGCAAGGGCATCGGGTAATCCTTGGCAGCATCGTTCTGTTGCAGCACCACGCCATCGGCCTTCGCAAAAGCAGCCTTAGCTTCTTCCACCGAAATGGGCTGTTCGGTTTCCACCCAAACACTTTCGGAATGGGCACGCATCACGGGTACGCGAACGCAGGTGGCACTCACTTCAACGTCGGAATGCATGATCTTGCGAGTCTCGTGGTACATCTTCATTTCCTCTTTGGTGTAGCCGTTTTCGAGGAATACGTCCACTTGAGGAATCACGTTGTAGGCCAATTGATAGGCGAATTTTGATACAATGGGTTTTTCACCGCGAACCAACTGCATGTTTTGGGCGATCAGTTCATCCATGGCGGCAGCACCTGCGCCGGAAGCAGCCTGATAGGTGGAAACATGTACGCGTTTGATGTGCGACAGGTCTTCAATGGCTTTTAGGGCAACAACCATTTGTATGGTCGTGCAGTTCGGGTTGGCAATGATGTTGCGCGGACGGTTCTTGGCGTCGGCAGCATTCACTTCGGGAACCACCAACGGAATATCGTTTTCCATGCGGAAGGCACTGGAGTTGTCAATGACGACTGAACCGTGTTTGGTCATGGTTTCGGCGAATTCTTTGGAGGTACCAGCACCGGCAGAAGCAAACACGATGTCGATGCCCTTAAAGTCATCGTTGTGTTTTAATTCTTTGACGGTGATTGATTTACCACGGAACGTGTAACTGGTTCCTGCACTGCGGGCAGAACCGAACAACACCAACTCATCCATCGGGAAGTTTCGCTCTTCCAAAACGCGTAGGAACTCTTGACCTACCGCGCCGCTTGTACCAACAATCGCAATCTTCATTGTGAAATAAATATTAATATTATGTTTAATAATAAACAAACATTCCGTACATTTGGCACGGTATGTTTTTATGCGATACAAAGATAGGGATTTTTGCACACAATATATAATGATGAGAAATTTTCTGAAGGTGATTTGTTGGTTGGTTTGCGGTGTGGCGAGTGCTGCTGCAAACGGAACCTTTGATTACGGAACCGTGGTCTTCAGTGAGTTGATGGTTGATCCTGAAACGCCTGTGGGGTTGCCGACGGTAGAGTATCTGGAACTTTGCAACCGAAGCGATTCGGCGGTTCTCCTTACCGGTTGGACGTTCCTTTACGGTGAAAAATCGTACCCTTTACCTCCCTGCACGCTTTCGGCCGGTGAGTACCTGGTGCTTTGTGCCAAAACCTCCGTCACTTTATTCCCTTCCGGAACCAACCTGCTGGGCATGTCTTCGTTTCCATCCCTGCTGAACTCGGGAAAACTGATGGCTCTGGTTTCACCAACCAACGAACTGATTTGCTGCCTGGATTATTCCGACAGCTGGTACGGCAGTGGCTTCAAAGCCAATGGCGGTTGGAGTTTGGAGTGCAGGGACCTATCCAATTTTTCGGGTGCTGCATCCAATTGGACGGCTTCCACCGATGTTTCCGGCGGAACCCCGGGTCGTGCCAATTCAGTTTCTTCCGAGCATCCGTCTTTAGAAGTGCCTTTCTGTACTCGATTGTATGTGCCAACGCCCAATACCATCGAGATTCATTTTTCTGAATTCATGCAAGGTGCATTCTTAAAAAATGGTTTGAATTATACCATCACCCCTTCAACGACCCTTGTCCTTTCCGCCTTGCCTGGCTTTCCGGATACCCGAGTGGTAACCCTTAAGCTCAGCGATACTTTGGTTTCCGAATCGACGTATGAATTGACTTTGTCAGGGCTGTACAATCTTTCCGGTGACCCATTGCCCGATACCACCTTGGTGCTCGGCTTGCCTGAAAAACCATTGCCCGGTTCGCTGCAATTGAATGAAATCCTATTCAATCCACTCCCAGGGGGCTGTGATTATGTGGAATTCGTGAATGTCGGGTTGAAATGTGTGGACCTTTCGCAGGTATGGTTGACAAACCGTTCAGCCGGTGGTGTGCTGAATGCAGGTCGGCGGCTTTCTGAAAAGCCATTGCCTTGTATGCCGGGCAGCTACTGGTTGCTGTCGGAGAGCCCCGATTCCGTATGCGCTTCGGGTCCGTTTCCGCGCATGCCCAATGCGTTGAAAGTTTCGGGTTTTCCATCCATGTCCGATGATGTAGGGAACGTTTCCCTGCTCACGACTTCAGCTGAAATCTTGGACGAACTGGCTTATACCGAGAAAATGCATTTTGCGCTGATTACCAATCCGGAGGGGGTGGCGTTGGAAAAGATACGTCCGTCCGCAGCTTCTGCAACTCCTAAGAACTGGATTTCGGCCAATTTAACCTCCAATTATGGTACGCCTGGCTTTCAAAATTCACAGTACAGGGATGTTACGATGAAAGGTGTCAAAGGCTTTTATACGAAGCAAGCCTGGATGACGCCCAACAACGATGGCCGTGACGACAGAGTGAGCATCCTCTATGAACTGCCGGAAGCCTGTGCTGGAAACCTGAATGTTTTTGACTTGCAGGGCCGACTTGTTCGTACACTGGCAAACAACGAACTGTTCGCATCCCAGGGCAGCTATAGGTGGGATGGCATCCGCGTTGACGGTACATTGGCACCTTATGGCCGCTACATTTTGTTTGCCGAAGCCTTCACACCCAGCGGACAAGTGATTCGAAACCGGCTTGTATTGACCATCTTGTTTTAATGCCTATCTTTGTGGGGCAAAAGTGAAAGCGCATGATTAAAGGAGAAAATATCCACAAATATTTTGGAGAACTGCACGTGTTGCAGGGTGTTGATTTGCACGTCAAAGCAGGCGAGGTGGTTTCCGTCGTCGGGCCGAGTGGGGCAGGGAAGACCACCTTGCTGCAATTGCTCGGAACGTTGGACAAAGCCGATTCGGGCACCATTGTGGTGGGTGGCGTGGATTTATCCAAACTTCGTGAAAAAGAACTGGCCGATTTCCGCAACAAACACATTGGATTTGTTTTTCAGTTCCATCAACTTTTGCCGGAATTCTCTGCGCTGGAAAATGTGATGATCCCTGCACTCATTGCTGGGAAATCAAAAAAAGCTTCGAAAGAAAGTGCATTGGAGATTCTGGAGTATTTGAACATGGCCGACCGCCTCCACCACAAACCGGCGCAGCTTTCGGGCGGAGAAAACCAACGCGTCGCCGTTGCAAGGGCTTTGGTGAACCACCCCAACGTCATATTGGCCGACGAGCCTTCCGGCAGTCTGGACACCAAGCACAAGGAAGAATTGCATCAATTGTTTTTCGATCTACGCGCCAAATTCAATCAGACGTTCGTGATCGTGACCCACGACATGCAGCTGGCTCAACTTACCGACCGCGTGATCGAAATGCGAGACGGATTAATACTGCCACCACACAGCTTGTAAAAGCACCGGCTAAGCCAAACCACCAGTCCAGCCATTCGCCCGAACGGTAACTGGTCAGGTACATTTGTGCCAATTCAATGGAGCCGGCCATGATGCCACAATAAATCAGGTTTTTTGTGTAGATCCAAAGCATGCTGCTGGTGCGTTTGTGCGTGGATTCAAAGAGGTAAGCTCCACCCAACAGCAAGTACATGGTGAAATGAACGACCTTGTCAAAATTGGGAATTTGAATGGGGTTTTCTTGCAACGGAATTCGGATTAAGCAGAGGAAAATGATTCCCAGTCCACAAAGGATGCTGAAGAGGTGGTAGTTGTAAATGAACTGAATGAATTTTCTGGTCATTTGTGGTTTGTTAAGCAGATAATGCCACAAAAGTAAGACTTTTCGATAATATACTTCCATATGTTTTATTAATATATGTTATATTTGCAATAAAATAACATAAAATATATGTGGAAGGATTTTTTCAATTTCAGCAAAAGAGAGCGAATCACCATCATCGCCCTAACACTATTGATTATATTGGTGCAGCTACTGATCTGGACCAAAGATTCTTGGGTAAAGTTTCTACCAGAGAATATGGAGAAAAAATACGAGGAAAAGAAAGAATTGGAAGCCTTTCGCGATTCGGTTACGGCTCAGAAACCAACGTATGCCACTAAACAGCGTTCGTACAAGTCTTCTCAAACACCTGTTCCACTCAAACGTGTTCCGTTCAATCCGAATACGGCTGATTCGATGACTTTAAGAGGTCTCGGATTGCGTGCGTACGTGGTCAAAAACATCTTGAACTATCGGCGAAAAGGCGGTTCGTTCAGAAAGCCGGCCGACTTTTCGAGGATTTATGGTTTGGAACCTGACGTTTTTGCGGAGTTGGAACCGTTTATTCAAATGGAGGGACAAAACGCTGGCGATGGAAAGATGGTACAGGGTGCAAACGCATTTAACCGTACTGCAGCCGCAAGTGATTTTAGAAATAACCTACCAACCGACAAAATCGCTCCAGCGTCAACGAACAAGACAATCGATACGGACAAACAAGGCGTGTCAACAAACAAGCCAAACGAGACGGACAAACAAAACATGTCTAGCAACAAACCGACCGAAGCGCCTGCCGCATCCTGCACTGCCTCAACAGCCAGCCTCTGTCCGACCTTTGACTTAAACACTGCCGACACCTCCCTGCTTCAACAACTCAAAGGTGTTGGCTCCTTCACCGCCAACCGCATATCCCGCTACCGCAACCAACTCGGCGGCTTCTATTCCCTGTCGCAGCTTTCTGAAATCAAAGGCTTGTACCCTGAAACGCTGGCCCGGCTTCAGTCAATGATGAAAATCGATCCCTCACGCATACAGACACTGGATGTCAACAAAGCCTCGCTGGAGAAACTCCGGGCGCATCCCTATCTGTCCTTTTACCAAGCCAAAGTCATTGTTGAACTCCGCAAAGCGCGTGGAAAAGTCCTTTCGATCGAAGCGTTGAAGACCTTCAAGGAATTCACGACCGAAGATTTGGAACGGCTTAAATGGTACCTACGTTTCTAAAAGTCTATTTTCGAATCATTTTTTTGGTATCCAAACCTATTTTTACAATGTAAACACCTTGATTCAGGTGTTGAACATCGAGTTCGTTCGTGCCTGCGGATAGGTAGCGATCCAGCATCAATTGCCCGAGATTGTTGTAAATCCGTACGGCATTACCGGTGGCAGTTTGAACAAACAATTTGTCTGAAACCGGATTGGGATATAGGCTGAAGGCTTCCTTTTGCAGCATCGGTAATTCGTCGATGACATTTTGAACTTTCAGCACCATGTCGGCTCCGACCGCGGCATTTGCCTGCGAAAGGGTCACGATCGATTCAGCCTGGGATTCGGCCGATTCGGTGACAACTTTGTAGGAATCCAGCGCAATATTGTCGAATGCGTAGTTGCCGAAATCATCGGACATGGTCCAAGCAATCGGCGTTGCCTGTACATTGAACAGAATGACTGGAAGGTTGATGGCCGTGCTGTTGTTGGTCGTGTACAAACAATTCTTATCCCCGTAATAATGAAGAATGGAGTCTTTTAGATTGGCTGTTTCAAAATTGACATTTCCAAAAATTCTGCCTTTTCCAGGACGTTTCTCGAATCGACGCAGGTCAACAGCGATTTCGTTCATACCATCCTTTAGGGTATAATAATCGGCATTTCTGTAGGCGAGCCTGTTGGTGTAGAAAGTAGGCAAATAGTCGAAATTCAATTTCCGGTCGGGAATCACGTACACCGTATAATCGGCGGGTGGTAGGTTGGGGAACATAAATCGGCCGTTTTTCAAGGCGTTGGATCGTAATGCTTTACGGATGTTTTTCTGAAAAAGAATCGCCATCCCACCTTTTACAACGGAGTCTCCCGTATAGGCTGTACCGGACAAGGTGTCGGGGAAAAACTGTTCTAAAGGTTTAAAGCAATTGACGGTGCCGAAGATGGGGCAAAGTACTGACCTGGTTGAGTCTTTGTAGTTTTCGATGGCGTCAAAAATAACTTTGGTCCCTGCTTTCAGATTTCCCTCATTCTTGAACAGATACATACGCGGAAACGACCACACTGGCGACAAATCCTTTACAAACCACTGGCCGGTACATCCGTCAATACCTGGAACGACCACACCGGTTTTGTTCATGATGCAAGCCGGAGGGGTGCTGATGATTTCAGCGCAAAGAGCCTCCCCTACAATGCGGCAGGGGTTGTTGGTTGTAGGAGGAGTGGGTCTTGCCCCAAATCTAAGCTCGTCACCGGGTTTGAAACCGAAGGAAGTAGTGCCATCCACATTGCTGGAAAGGAGATTGTCCATAGAATATAATACGGGCAGGAGCGTCATGTAAGGGGTATGTTCACTAATTAATAGTTTCCCCGAGCAAGCACCAGTGCCTTGTACTACAAGGCCTTTCCTGTCTAGCAAGCACTTCGGGATGATGGGGGTGATGGTCTGTAACAGCGTTCCGTCCACAAAGATCTTCGTGATTTCACTTAGGACCCCCAGATTGATTCTGGTGACAAACTTTGCAAAGGCCATGGTGCAGATGGAATTTGAATGGTCAAATTTCCGTGTTGAAACATAGATGCTGGAGGATACGACGGAGTCCTTCACCAGATAATAATCGGGGCAACCATCGTTGGAGGTATACGTTAAAATGACAGATACGCTGTCTTGTGGAAAAGGTTGCATCGGGCGTACCTGCAAATCATAGAGGTCGGGTGGCATTATTTGTGGTTGTGCCAAAACCAATCCGTGAAAAAGGGTGCAAGAAAGCACTAAAAACAAGTATGTGAGGCGATTTCTTTTCATAGCGCAACGCGTTTGGATGATTGTTTGTATAATTGCCTAATTTAGAGGATGATTCGTAATCTGTAACCTCTACAAATATGATGAAAGATTTGATCTTTTGTTACATTTGAAAGGAGGTTTCTTACGGTTAAACGCGGTATATTAACATATATTAACAAATTGATTTCAGTGTTTTTACCGGAAGGACCAGGAGCGGTAGTTGAGTTTTCACGAACCAGCATTTTGATTGCTTAGCATCGGCTTCCGCATTTTTCTTTACCTTTGACCAACTTATACCTCCCCCCATGACATTCTCCTCCTTAGGTTTATCCCCCGAATTGACTGAGGCCCTGGCCAATCTCAAATACAACAAGCCGTACCCCATTCAGCAGCAGGCCATTCCCGCCATCCTGAGCGGAAAAGATGTGCTTGGCATCGCCCAAACCGGCTCCGGTAAAACCGCCAGCTACGTGCTGCCCATTTTGATGAATCTGCAGGATGCCACCGCTCACAAAAACCGACATGTCAACGTGTTGGTGCTGGTCCCCACGCGTGAACTGGCCCAACAAGTGAGCGGTGTCTTCTACATGCTGGGCAAAGACCTGCCTACCCGCATCAAAACCATGGCCGTCTACGGTGGTGTATCCATCAATCCCCAAATGATGGGCATGAACGGGGTCAACGTGCTGGTTGCCACCCCCGGCCGCCTGCTTGAACTGACCGAGTCCAACGCCGTCCACCTTTCCGACATCGACACGCTGGTATTGGACGAAGCCGACAAAATGCTGAACCTGGGTTTTCAGGAGGAGATGGAACGGATTCTGGCACTATTGCCCAGGAAACGTCAGAACCTGCTTTTCTCCGCCACTTTGAGCGAGGATTTGGCAGCCATCGACCGGTTGGTGTTGCGCAATCCGTTGGTCATCAACATCGAGCCCGAAAAAGATTACATCGACTTGATCGATCAAGTCGGTTATTTCGTCGCTGAAGAAAACAAAGGACCACTATTGCGATACCTCATCAAAAGTCAGAATCTAAAGCAAGTGTTGGTTTTCGCTTCCTCCACCTTCCGTGCCGACAGCATCGCCGACAAGCTCCGTAAAAACGGTATCAACGCTTCCGCCATCCACAGCAAGAAAAGCCAGAGCGCCCGCAACGAAGCGCTGTATAAATTCAAGGAGGGCACAATTCGCGTTTTGGTTGCTACCGACCTGATGTCTCGCGGCATCGACATCCAGTTCCTTCCCCACGTCATCAACTACGAACTGCCCCGCTCGCCCAAAGACTACCTCCACCGCATCGGCAGAACTGGTCGCGCCGAAAACCCCGGTACCGCCATTTCTCTGGTTTCCCCCGACGAACAGCACCACTTCAAGATCATCCAAAAAAAGATGGGCAAGCCGGTGACGATGATTGACAGCGAAGGGATAATTCTGAAAGGGTTTTAAAAATGGAAGAGGGTTCACACACATACACAATCATTGACACAACGGTCAAATCGGGTGGCCCTGTTTCTAAGGCACAAAAAAAGCCCTGAAATTTCTTTCAGAGCTCATCTTTATACTTTTAGAAACCCAGCTTATTTCTTGCTGCGGTCTCCGTAACGGTTCATGAACTTGTCCACGCGGCCGGCTGTATCGACCAATTTGGACTTACCGGTGTAGAAAGGGTGGGAGGAGGAGGAGATTTCCAACTTGATGACCGGATAGGTTTCGCCTTCGAATTCAATCGTTTCTTTGGTGTTGATGCATGAACGCGAAATGAACGTATCGCCGTTGGACATGTCCTTGAATGCTACCGGGCGATAGTTTTCGGGATGCAAATTTTTTTTCATAACTGTATGTCGTTTTTTGTTTGTACGAAGCGGTAAATTCGTAATGGCCTGCAAAAGTAGATAATTTCCATGAAACACAAAACAAAAGCCAAATAAATCTTCAAAAAAGTTTGAATCCTATGATTTTTCAGCAAAAAAGAGTAATTTTGCACCGCATTAGACAATGAATTAGACTATTCACATATAATAAATAGGTAATATGGTAAGTTACAAAGAGTTAGGTCTTGTAAACTCCAAGGAGTTGTTCAAGAAAGCGTTTGAAGGCAAATACGCCATCGCCGCGTTTAATTTTAACAATCTAGAGCAGTTGCAGGCCATCATTCAGGCTACTGTTGAAGCCAAATCCCCTGTGATTCTGCAGGTTTCGAGCGGCGCCCGCAAATATGCCAATTCAACGTTGTTGCGTTTCATGGCTCAAGGAGCGGTGGAATACGCCAAAGAACTTGGTTTGGAAAAACCCAAAATTGTATTGCATCTTGACCACGGAGATTCCTTTGAACTTTGCAAAGATTGCATCGACAGTGGTTTCTCTTCCGTAATGATCGATGGTTCACACCTTCCGTACGAAGACAACATCGCACTCACCAAAAAAGTAGTTGAATACGCACATGCACACGATGTTTCTGTGGAAGGCGAACTTGGCGTACTGGCTGGTGTGGAAGATGATGTTTCCGCCGAACACCATACCTACACCCAACCGGAAGAAGTCATCGACTTCGTTACCCGCTCGGGTGTGGATTCACTGGCAATTTCCATCGGTACCTCACACGGAGCCAACAAATTCACCCCCGAACAATGCACCCGCGATGCCAACGGTGTCTTGATTCCGCCGCCCTTGCGTTTCGACATCCTTGAAGAAATCGAAAAGCAGATTCCCGGATTCCCCATTGTTTTGCACGGTTCTTCTTCCGTACCTCAGGACCTGATTGCCAAAATCAATCAATATGGTGGTCAGATGAAAGATACCATCGGTATCCCCGAAACGGAACTTCGTCACGCAGCTACCTCCGCCGTCTGCAAAATCAATATTGACTCCGACGGACGCATCGCCATGACGGCAGCCATCCGCGAATTCATGGCATTGGAACCGACGAAATTTGACCCTCGCCAGTATCTCGCACCAGCTCGCGAAGCATTGAAAAAACTATATGTGCACAAGCTGGTCAATGTGTTGGGCAGCGCCGGCAAAGTATAAGACTCTAAAGAAAACAGACTGTATTCGAATTAAGAATGCAGTCTGTTTTTAATATATGCTGAAAGATGTTATGAGACATACCGGAGCGTACTTTAGGTACGTGAGGATTTAAGCTCTTTTGAGACATCTTGGTTTCCGTGGCCTTCGGAAACAATTAATAACAACCCAGAAAACTCCGTCGTACAGAAGCAATTTCTGTACTAGGAGTTTGTTTTGTTGTCAAATACCGGAAATAGAATTTAAACAACATAAATAAATTTTCAACTGTATGGATAACGCCTATTTTTTAGTAGTGCTGCTGACCGGAATTGTGCTGGTCATTGCCGGACTCGGCGTCGCACTCCTAATTTCGCCCAGGTCCAACAACCCGCAGAAACGGGAAACGTACGAGTCGGGGATTCCTACCCGTGGTACTTCCTGGATGCAGTTTAAGGTTGGTTACTATTTGTATGCCATCCTGTACCTGATGTTCGCCGTGGAAACTGTCTTTCTGTTCCCTTGGGCTACTGTCGTTCGCGATTTGGGTATGCCCGGTTTGGTTAGCATCACCTTCTTTTTAGTCATTTTGGTGCTGGGCCTTGCGTATGCCTGGAAGAAAGGAGCCTTGGAATGGAAGTAAAAAATATTAAGATCAAAGGAATTCCCAACGAGGAGTTCAAGGAAAACGAATACCTCGACAGCTTTTTGGAGGAACTTCGTGCCAACGGGGTTAATGTAGCAGTCGGCGTGCTGGACGACATCATCAACTGGGGCCGTTCCAATTCCCTTTGGCCGCTCACGTTTGCCACCAGCTGTTGCGGTATCGAATTCATGGCCGTAGGTGCCGCGCGTTACGACTTCGCCCGTTTCGGCTTTGAAGTAACCCGCAACAGTCCCCGTCAGGCCGACGTCGTGATTGTGGCCGGAACCATCGTAAACAAGATGGCTCCCATCCTCAAACGCTTGTATGACCAGATGGCTGAACCCAAATATGTCATCGCCATGGGCAGTTGCGCCATCTCTGGCGGCCCTTTCTGCAATTCCTACCACGTTGTGAATGGAGTGGACAAAATCATTCCCGTGGACGTCTTCGTTCCCGGTTGCCCCCCACGCCCCGAAGCGTTGCTTTACGGCATGATGCAGTTGCAACGCAAGGTGAAACTCGAACGTTTCTTGTTCAATTCCAAACCGAAAACCAAGTAAACAGCCGATGGAAACACTAAAAACAATCGTTTTGGCAAAAGTCCCTGCTGCCTTGATCGAAGATAAACAATTTCTCACCATCACGGTTCTTCCGACTGAACTCCGGACGTTGGCCCAAACCGTTCGTGCAGAAGGGTTCGACTACCTGATTCACCTCACCGGTGTGGATTACGGCGAAACCCTCGGCGTGGTTTACCTCGTTGGCAAGTCAACCGACATGAACACCATGATCGTGCTCAAAACAGTGGCTGAAGACCGCGAAAAACCGTTTCTTCCAACCGTCTCCGACATCTGGGGTGCGGCTGAACTCAACGAACGCGAGGTATATGGTTTCTTTGGAATCATTTTCATCGACCATCCCGATATGCGTCACATTTTCTTGACGGAACGCTGGAAAGGCTTTCCCTTCCGCAAGGATTACGACAATACGCCGAATGAACTGGATGTAAAGAGCTACCAAATGCCCGAATACAGCTCGCGCTGGGTGCAAGGCAAAAAAGGCCCGGAAGAACGTCGCTACCTTACTTTCGAAGAAGACGACTATGTGCTGAACATCGGCCCGCAACACCCTGCCACACACGGAGTTCTGCATTTCCGCACCGCGCTCGACGGTGAAATCATCAAGAAAATCGACGTGAACTGCGGCTATATCCACCGCGGAATCGAAAAGCTCAGCGAAGATTTGACGTATCCTCAGATTCTGCATTTCACCGACCGTCTCGATTATTTATCCTCCCACATCAACCGTCATGCCTTGTGCATGTGTGTGGAGAAAGCCGCCGGCATCGATGTACCCGAACGAGCCCAACACATCCGTACCATCATGGATGAACTGAACCGTATCGCTTCGCACTTGCTTTCTTGGGCGTGCATGTGTATGGACATGGGTGCGCTCACCGCCTTTATATATGGTATGCGCGATCGTGAAAAAATCCTCGACATCTTCGATGCAACCTGTGGCGGACGTCTCATCACCAACTACAACGTCATTGGCGGTGTCATGGCCGACTTGCATCCGGATTTCCAGAAAGATGTCAAGGAATTCATCGTTTTGATGCGCAAAAGCCTCAAAGAATACCATACTCTTTATACCGGCAACATCATTGCCAGTCAACGCATGATCGGTGTAGGTCCGCTCACCAATGAAATGGCTGTTTCGTACGCTGTGACTGGGCCGGTTGGCCGCGGTTCAGGGTTCAGCTGTGACCTCCGTAAGATTGCGCCATACGCGGCGTACGACAAGGTCCAGTTCAAGGAAATCGTTCGTACCGAAGGCGATTCCATGGCTCGTTATATGAACCGTTTGGATGAAATCGTGGAATCGCTCAGCATTATTGAGCAGCTCCTCGACCGCATTCCGGAAGGCGAGTTTTGCGCCAAGACCAAGGCCATCATCAAGTTGCCGGAAGGCGAATACTATCAGCGTGTGGAAGCTGCCCGTGGTGAATTCGGGGTGTATATCCTGAGCAAGGGTGAAAAGACGCCGTACCGTTTGAAGTTCCGTTCACCGTCAATGACGCTTGTTTCCATTATGGACAAGGTTTGTCATGGGGGTAAGATTTCGGACTTGGTGACCATCGGTGGGTCTATGGACTATGTGATTCCCGACATCGACAGATAAATCTTGATGAAAAAACCAAACTTCATCAAGATTTCCGAAGTAATAACATTAAAAAATTGAATAGTATGTTTGATTTTTCGACGGTAACCAGTTGGTTCGATCAGCTCCTTCGAGGCGCAATGCCCGAATTTTGGGCGCTGACCATCGAATTTGTACTGGTGGGAGTCCTTTTATTGACTTTGTACGCGGTACTCGCGTTGATCCTCATTTATTTTGAGCGCAAAATCTGTGCCGCCTTCCAATGCCGCATCGGCCCTAACCGAGTTGGGATCTGGGGTGTTTTCCAGAGCGTTGCCGACATGATCAAGATTTTGCTCAAGGAAATCATTCCGATCAACCACACCGACAAGCTCTTGTTTTACTTGGCCCCGTTCTTTGTGATCGCCGCCTCGTTCATGACCTTCGGCGCCATACCCTTTGGTAAAGGTTTGCAAGCCTTCGATTTCAACATCGGTATCTTTTATCTGCTGGCGGTTTCCTCCCTCGGTGTCATCGGTATCCTGCTGGCCGGTTGGTCTTCCAACAACAAGTATTCCATGATCGGTGCCATGCGAAGCGGAGCCCAGCTCATCAGCTACGAACTGTCCGCTGGCTTGTCCATGCTCACCGTAGTAGTGTTGGCCGGAACGATGCAGCTTTCGGAACTCATCAACAATCAGCACAACACGTGGTACCTGTTTCAAGGGCATATTTCCACCATCATCGCCTTTATCGTCTACCTGATCGCCGGTCATGCCGAAACCAATCGTGGACCGTTCGACTTGCCTGAAGCAGAATCGGAACTTACCGCCGGTTACCATACGGAATATTCCGGTATCCAATTCGGTTTTTATTACTTGGCCGAATACATGAACATGTTCGTCATCGCCGCCATCGCCACAACGGTGTTCTTGGGTGGCTGGATGCCTTTCCACATTACGGGTCTGGACGGTTTCAACGCTGTCATGGATTTTATTCCATCCCCGATTTGGTTCTTCGCCAAGGCTTTTGCACTGATGTTCCTCAGTCTTTGGGTGCGCTGGACGTTTCCGCGTCTCCGCATTGACCAATTGCTGAACCTCGAGTGGAAGTATTTGTTGCCCATCAATATGGTGAATCTGATGCTGATGGTCGTCCTGGTGCTACTCGGATGGACGTTATAATTTTATAAGAAAAATCATTCCTATGAATTCAATATTCCATTATGTGGCTGGCATCCTGAAGGGGATTTATTCCTTGGCTTCAGGCATGGTCGTCACCATAAAAGAGTTCTTCACCAAAAAGGTGACGGAACAGTATCCCGAAAACAGGGCCACCCTGCACATCGCCGAACGTTTCCGCGGCCAGCTGGTGATGCCCCACGATGCCAACAACGAACATGCTTGTACCGCTTGTGGCATCTGTCAGATGAATTGCCCGAACGGTACCATCCAAGTCATTTCCAAGATGATTGAACCCACCGAAGAAGGCGGCAGACCCAAAAAAGCGCTCGATACGTACATCTACGACTTGGGTTTGTGCACCTTCTGTAACCTTTGCGTCATTACCTGTCCGTCGGATGCCATCAAATTTGAGAACACCTTCGAAAACTCCCTGTTTACCCGCGACAAACTCATACATACGCTGAACAAGGAAGGATCCAAACTGAGAGAAAAAATTAAATAAGCCATGGGAGAACAGATTGTATTTTACGTTCTGGCGATTTTGATCGTCGTTTTTTCGATTCTTTCGGTCACATCCAGAAGAATCCTGCGCGCAGCCACGTACCTGCTTTTCGTTTTGATCGGCACCGCCGGATTGTATCTAATGTTGGGCTATCAGTTTCTGGCAGCTGTTCAGATTGCGGTTTATGCCGGTGGCATCATGGTATTGTACATTTTCTCCATCCTGCTCACCAGCCATGCGGGTGATAAGGCGGAACGCGTTTCTTGGAAGCGGCAAGTACCTGCCATCGGCGCAGCAACCGTCGGCCTGGCCTTTTGCGCACACATCATTTATTACAACATCAAGCGTGTGGCAGACCTTGACTTGTTCAACGCACCAACCATGCAAGAAATCGGTACTAACCTAATGGGCACCAGCAAAAACCAATATGTGCTTCCGTTCGAAGCCATTTCCATTCTGCTGCTCGCTTGCATCGTCGGCGCCATCATGATTGCCCGTAAACGTTAAATAATCAGAATTATGACTACGATACCTTTAGAAGCCTACTTGGTCATCAGCACGCTGATGTTTTTCACGGGCGTGTATGGATTTCTGGCCCGCCGGAACATGCTGACCATCCTTATGTCTCTGGAATTGATGCTGAATGCCGCAGACATCAACTTTGCAGCGTTCAACCGTTACCTCTATCCCGGACAACAGGACGGGATGTTTTTCACGCTGTTCGCCATCGGTATTGCAGCGGCCGAAACCGCCGTCGCGATTGCCATTATCATTAATATTTACCGAAACCTGACGAACATTAGTGTCGATGAGGTTAATAAAATGAAGTTCTGATGATGAGTTTCACCGTAATCATAGTGGTGCTGCCCTTTTTGATGTTCCTCTTTCTGGGACTGATGGACAGCAAATTGAAGCCGGCTGTGGCCGGTTTGCTCGGAACGATCGGCTTGGCCACCGTTACCGTACTTTCGTACATTACTGCATTCCTTTACTTCTTCCAGGTCGGAAAAGTGGATGACGTTTGGCAGCCCATCACGGCGCTGAATTTCAATTGGTTGCAAGTGACTGAGAAACTGCACATCGATTTGGGTGTCCTGCTGGATCCCATCTCAGTGATGATGCTGGTGGTCATTTCCACCGTTTCGCTGATGGTGCACATCTATTCGCTGGGCTACATGCACGGGGAAAAGGGTTTCCAACGCTACTATGCGCTGTTGTCGCTCTTTACCTTCTCCATGCTGGGTCTGGTCGTGGCCACCAACATCTTCCAAATGTACATTTTCTGGGAATTGGTTGGGGTTTCTTCCTACTCGCTCATTGGATTCTACTATACCAAACCTTCAGCTGTGGCCGCTTCCAAAAAGGCGTTCATCGTGACGCGTTTCGCAGACATGTTCTTCCTGATCGGTATCCTGGTACTTTCCTATTATACCGGAACCTTCAGCTTCGAGGAGCTTTGCAACCCTGCAGGTCCTGTTCTTGGAACCACCATCGGCGACACCTTTATGGGTTGGTCGGTTGTTTCTTGGGCCATGATGCTCATCTTCATGGGTGGAGCCGGTAAATCGGCCATGCTGCCGTTCCACATCTGGTTGCCGGATGCGATGGAAGGTCCAACCCCGGTTTCAGCCTTGATCCATGCCGCAACGATGGTGGTGGCGGGTGTGTTTCTGGTTGCACGTTTCTTCCCAGTTTATTATTTCGGAGCGCCGGAAGTGCTCACCATCATTTCCTATATCGGTGCCGTCACTGCATTGTTTGCAGCCGTCATCGCATGTACGCAGACGGACATCAAACGTGTGCTGGCGTTTTCCACGATTTCACAGATTGCTTTCATGATCACAGCGTTGGGTGTTTCCAACTACGGTGGTGAACACGGTCTCGGTTATATGGCTTCCATGTTCCACCTGTTCACCCACGCTTTCTTCAAAGCGCTGTTGTTCCTTGGTGCCGGTGCTGTGATTCATGCCGTGCACAGCAACGAAATGAAGGACATGGGCGGTTTGCGCAAGTTCCTGCCCATCACCAACATCACCTTCCTGATCGCTTGTTTGTCCATTGCGGGCATTCCTCCGTTCTCCGGATTCTTCAGTAAGGACGAAATCATGGTGGCTGCGTTCGAAAAGGACAAGATCATCTTTGGAATTCTGTACTTCACTGCTGGTTTGACTGCTTTTTATATGTTCCGTCTCTATTACCGCATATTCTGGGGCGAAAGAAACAAACACTACCACCATACCCCACACGAAGGCGGCTTGAACGCATTGACCATTCCGCTTATTTTCCTCGCCCTGCTTACCTTGGTAACCGGTTTCATCCCCTTCGGAGAATTCGTTTCATCCAATGGTGAACCTTTTGAAGCACACTTTAATTGGTTGGTTGCTTCCCTCAGTGTCGGAGTAGGCGTGGTCGGTATCGTCATCGCTACGGTGATGTACCTCAAGAAAAACTCGAAACCCGCTACGATGGCCAAGGCTTTGAGCCCGCTGTACAAAGCCTCCTTCAACAAATTCTGGTTTGACGAAGCTTGGCTGTTTGCGACCAAACAGATCGTATTCGCACGGATTTCCAAACCCATCGCGTGGTTCGACCGTCACATCGTTGATGGTTTCATGAACGCATTGTCTTCCTCGACCAATTGGATTTCCCGCAAGATTAAGTTCGTGCAGTCAGGCGAAATTCAGGATTATGCGCTGATATTCTTCGTAGGTGCTTTGGCTATTGCCGCAATGGTCATCTTTTTGTAAACTATTAAAACCATCCAGGATATGAACTTTCTCTCCTTGTTTGTCCTTATACCCACGTTGATGTTGCTGGCCTTCATGCCCTGCAAAAACAACATGCATGCCATCCGCACGGTGGCGGTGACCGGAGCCTCTTTGCTGCTGATGCTTTCCATCTATACGGTGGTGGTTTTCCTGAATGCTCGCGCTGCAGGAGATGCCTCGCCCATGCTATTCATGGCAGACACCATGTGGTATCCGTCCTTAAACATTCATTACGCGGTCGGTGTGGACGGCATCTCGGTAGCCATGCTGCTGCTTTCCTCCTTCATCGTCTTCACCGGCGTTTTTGCCTCTTGGAACATGACTCCGCAACCCAGAGAATTCTTTATGTGGTTCTCACTGCTGTCCATCGGGGTCTATGGTTTCTTCATTTCCATCGACTTGTTTACCATGGTGCTTTTCTACGAAGTGGCCTTGATACCGATGTATCTGCTCATTGGCCTCTGGGGAACCGGAAAAAAGGAATACTCCGCCATGAAGCTCACGCTAATGTTGATGGGGGGGTCAGCCTTCATGATCCTTGGTGTGCTCGGTATCTATTACAGCTCCAACGCGCCAGTTCATACCTTTAACTTGCTGGAAATCGCCAAAGCCGGCATCCCGCTGAGTCTGCAATATTATTTCTTCCCATTAACCTTTGTCGGTTTCGGAGTTTTAGGAGCCATGTTCCCGTTCCACACTTGGTCGCCCGATGGTCACGCCTCTGCGCCGACTGCTGTCTCCATGCTGCACGCCGGAGTGTTGATGAAACTCGGAGGCTACGGTTGCTTCCGCATTGCCATTTTCCTAATGCCGCAAGCTGCCCATGAACTTTCCTGGATATTCCTGATTTTGACCGGTATTTCGGTGGTTTACGGTGCTTTTGGCGCTGTGGTCCAGACCGACCTGAAATACATCAACGCCTATTCTTCCGTTTCTCACTGCGGTCTGGTTCTTTTTGCCATCCTCATGCTGAACGAAACGGCCACCACCGGTGCAGTGATGCAAATGCTCTCCCACGGTTTGATGACGGCCCTCTTCTTTGCCCTCATCGGTATGATCTACGGCAGAACCCACACTCGAGACATCCGGGAAATGGGTGGTTTGATGAAAGTGATGCCGTTCCTTTCCGTCGCCTACGTGATTGCAGGTTTGGCCTCCCTTGGTCTGCCGGGCTTGAGCGGTTTCGTTTCTGAAATGACCATCTTCATCGGTGCGTTCCAACACGACGACATGTTCCGTCGCGTATTCACCATCGTGGCTGTTTCCTCCATCGTCATTACAGCCGTCTATATTTTAAGAGTGGTGGGTAAAATTCTTTACGGTACCATTCAGGACAAACACCACGAGCACCTCACGGATGCCACTTGGTATGAACGCTTGGCCGTGGTGACCCTGATTGTGTGCATCGCCGGCATCGGAATGTACCCCAGCTTTATTTCCAGCCTCATTCGCAACAGTTTGTCCTACATGGCAGCTTGGTGATATTAAAAGAAAAATTAATCGAATACTCGTTATACAATGGATTTAAGCAATTATTTAATGATGAAACAGGAAATGTCACTCTTGGTGGTATTTCTGATTCTGATGGTCTATGATCTGTTCGCTTCGGAAAACGGCCGCAAGTGGCTTCAGCCCATGGGCGTCGTCCTCTTTCTGGTGCATACGGTTCTTGGTTTCCTGCCTTACGCCACCGGTACTTCCTTTGCCGGCATGTACGTTTCGGGCGCTGCCGAAGTCGCCATCAAGAACATCCTGAACGTCGGGGTGCTGCTGATGTTCCTCCAGGCCAACGGCTGGCTGGGCAAACCGGAAAGCTCGTTCAAGCGTGGTGAATTCTTCATGCTGACCCTACTCACCTTGTTCGGCATGTACCTGATGATTTCCTCCGGAAACTTCCTGCTGTTCTACATCGGTCTTGAAACCGCTTCGTTGCCCATGGCTGCCCTCGTCGCTTTCGAGAAATTTCAAAAGAACTCTGCAGAAGCTGGTGCCAAATATGTGTTCAATGCCGTCTTCTCGTCGGCCATCCTGTTGTTCGGCACGTCGCTGCTGTACGGCGCGATGGGTTCGCTCTACTACGACGACCTTTCCATGTCGCTTATTTCGAATCCGTTGGTGATTCTGGCGATGGTTTTCATGCTGGTTGGGCTGTTCTTCAAAATCTCGCTGGTGCCCTTCCATTTCTGGACGCCCGACGTGTATCAAGGTGCTCCTACCACTATCACCGCGTATCTGTCCACCATTTCCAAAGGTGCCGCCGTTTTCGCACTGATGACCATCCTCTACAAGGTATTCGGCAGCATGGTTTTCGAATGGCATGCCATCTTGTGGTGGGTCATTGTGATTACCATCACCATCGGTAATATCTTCGCCATCCGTCAGACCAATCTGAAGCGTTTCTTGGCGTTTTCATCCATTTCACAGGCTGGTTACATCGCTTTGAGCGTGATGGCCGGTACGCCGATGGGAATGTCTGCCACGATGTACTACATTCTGGTGTACATTTTCTCCAACATGGCTGCCTTCGGTGTGATTTCAGCCATCGAAAACAAGACCGGCAAAGTAAACATGACGGATTACAACGGATTGTACAAAACCAACCCGTATCTGGCGGTCATTATGATGTTCGCGCTGTTCTCCCTGGGTGGCATTCCTCCCACAGCGGGTTTCTTCAGTAAGTTCTACGTTTTCATGGCTGCCTCGGCCGAACACGAATACGTCTTGGTGTTCATCGCTTTGCTTAATACCATCATTTCACTGTATTACTACTTGTTGGTGGTCAAAGCCATGTTCATCAACGCCAGCGAGCATCCCATCGAGAAGTTTTCCAGCGACGGCTATATGAAGCTCTCGTTGGTGATCTGCCTGATTGGTTTGATCGTGCTGGGTTTCACCAGCGGCATTTACGAATACCTCAACACCGTAGGTTTCGGCATTTAAATCAGGAGTTTTTAGTTTTGCGAAAAGCGCCACGGTCTTTGGATCGGTGGCGCTTTTTTTTCGACAATACAGCATTATTTGCGTGCCGCCTCTTATATTTCGTTCACAAAACTGCAACGTTGTTTACGGATGCTAAAAAGCCTTGGTGAGCTTAGCGATTCAAAGGAATCATTACTAAATAACCACCTTGGTTTTTAGCCTGTAATCTTTAGGCGTACCGCCTGTAATCCCTTTGAATTGCTTGTTGAAATGGCTTAGATTGTTGAATCCGCTGTCGATGGCGACATCTAGGATGCTTAGGTTTTCGTCCATCAGCAATTTGCAGGCGAATTCAATTTTTAACTGGTTCAGGTATTCAAAAATGGTGACCCCGACGTGCATTTTAAAAAACCGGCAAAGGGAGCCTTCTGCCATGCTGACTAGGGATGCAATTTGTTTTAAATCAATCGATTCACGGTAATTTTTCATCAGGTATTCGTGAATGGTCTGAATCCTTTTATTGGTGGAATGAAAGCGTTTATGGATGTATTCTTTGCTGGCAAGAGGAATGAGATTTGTACTCTGGCCAATGCTGTCCATTAATTTAAAAAACTGCAGAAAGCGTTCAAAATTTGTCAGATAGGGCAATTGCAGCATGATTTCGCTGACTTTGTTGAGGGTTTGTCCGGTGATTCGAATACCTCTTTCCGATAAGCTGAGTGCTTTGGCAATGTTTTTAAACTCGGGTAGGGACAAAAGCTCCGGATTTAATGCTTCTTGAGGAAACTGAAGGAAAACCATTTCCAAAGTACGTTTATTGGGTGTAAGCTGCTCTTTGTCAACGATCCACGCATGCGGCAAGTTTCGACCGATAAACACCAAATCACCAGGCTGAAATTCTTCGATGGAGTCGGCCACAATTCGTTTGCCAGTACCTTCTGTAATAAAACTGATTTCGTAATTGTCGTGATAATGCCAGGTGCTTTTATCCAGATTATCTTGAAAAATACCAATGGAGAACGTGGCATTTTCTTGAAGAACTATTTTTTCAAATAAAGCGGACATGGAAGTGTTTCGTTGCGTGTAAAATGTAGTGTATTCTAAACATATATCTTGAAATGTGTGAATATAGCATCAAAAGTAGTGAAAATTGTTGCAAATCTACCAAAAGGGAACACCTATATTTGTAACACTAATATTTTATAACCTTAATTATTTTACCATGAACGAATTATTGGAAAAACTTCACGAAGCTGTAGAATTAGGCAAAGCAGACCAAAAATCACCATTTCCACCACAATTAAGAGGCCAAGATGGTGCCATGGAATTAACCATACATGCTCTTGAAGCTGGCGTAAGTCCACAGGATATTCTTGAGAAGGCATTAATACCTGCCATGGATAAAGTGGGTAAGAAATTTTCTGAAAATAAGATTTTTGTTCCACAGATGCTGATGTCGGCTCGTGCCATGGGTGCATCCATGTTGCAGCTGAAGCCATTCTTCACTTCGGGCGAAATCAAAACAAAAGGAACCTTCATTATTGGTACTGTCAAAGGAGACTTGCACGATATCGGAAAAAACCTGGTGGCCATGATGGTGGAAGGTTCAGGTTGGTCCGTAGTCGATTTGGGTGTGGATGTTCCCTCCGAGCGTTACATTGAAGCCGCAAAAGAACATCCGGGCGCCATCATTGCCTTGTCGGCATTATTGACCACGACCATGGTGAATATGGGTCAGATTGTTGCAGATATCAAAGCAGCTTTACCAGAAACGTTTGTATTTATTGGCGGTGCGCCGGTAAACAATGAATTCTGCAAAAAGATTGGTGCGGATGCGTATACGCCCGATCCACAAGGTGTGGTTGAATACTTAAACAAGATGGCTTCTTAAGTCGGATTTACTCAACAAATCTATAACTAATTGGCTTTTAAGGACCTTGATTTCAAGGTCACTGGGTCTCTGTTGCCTAAAAAAATATTTCATAAATGAATTAAATATCAGTAAACTAGATAGATAGCCGATGATTAACATGAGAAGTTGGATTGCTCAACAACTAAACAGCAGTACACGAATTTCGATTCCATTAATGACGCATCCAGGCATTGAGATGATCGGTAAAAAAGTGAAAGATGCCGTTCAGAGCGGTGAAATTCATGCACAAGCCATTCGGAAACTGGCCGAAGTCTATCCAACGGCAGCCACAACGGTGATGATGGATTTGACACTTGAAGCCGAAGCTTTTGGTTGTCAGATTGAATTTCAGGAAAACGAGATGCCTCATATTTTGGGGCGGTTGCTTACCTGTGCCGAGGATATTGAGCATCTTAAAGTCCCTGACTTGACAGCTGGCCGCATGGGCGAATACCTGAAAGCAAATACGTTAACGGTCGAAATGGGTCTTGACAAACCGGTTCTTGCTGGTGTAATCGGACCTTTTTCCTTGGCCGGTCGGCTTTATGATGTTTCGGAAATTATGATGGCCTGTTATATGGAACCCGACGCCATCCGGCTGTTGCTTGATAAGTGTACGGAATTTATTATCAAGTATTGTCGTGAGTTGAAACGGATCGGTTGTTCGGGCGTAGTTGTGGCAGAACCTGCTGCCGGACTCTTGTCCAACGACGATTGTCAGGAGTTTTCGTCCGTTTACGTGAAGCGGTTGGTGGAGGCACTGCAAGATGAAACATTTACCATTATCCTTCACAATTGTGGAAATACGGGTCATTGCACCGATGCCATGTTGTTTACAGGAGCCGATGCCTATCATTTCGGAAATGCGATTGACATGGTTGAAACCTTAAAGCTATGCCCTAAGGATAAGCTGATTATGGGAAATGTCGATCCGGTAGGTGTTATGAAAATGAAAACACCTTCCGAAATTAAAACCTATATCACCAATTTACTGCAAAGAACCGCTGCATTTGAAAACTTCGTCTTATCAACAGGCTGCGACTTGCCACCACACGTTCCTTCTGAAAATATTGATGCATTTTTCCAAGCTCTAAAAGAATACAATCAAATAAATTTAAAGCCATGAAGTACAAAAGTTTAATCATTAACAATCCCGAAGAGTTGATGTTTGGGAAAGCGCCAAAACCGGTCAAAACTCGTCGAGGATTAGAAATTGGAGGAGGCCAGGTGTATGCCGAACTCAATTTCACATTGCCCATAATGAGCATTAACGTCAATACGTTGACTGAAGTCTATGAACATTACCACGAAATTGCCGAAGGGGCTTTGGAACGCGCCTTGCACCTTGAATCAAAAGGGGTGGTGTTGGAGTTGGAAACGCTTCTGGAAATGACCAAAACACCATCCATAGGCATCGAGATTACAAAGATCATGAATGAAGTCTGTGAAAAATATTATCAGAATTACGGTCTTAAATCAGAGATTCGCTTAACGCCCAACGATTTGAGGGAGTTTGATCGCCCGGCGAAACAGCGTAGTTCACAGTATCTGGAACCGATGTTCGAGCTTTTCGAAAAAGGGGCTTTGGCAGGCGGCGATTTATTATCCATCGAAAGCACCGGAGGCAAAGAAGTCTCGGACGATGCGTTGATGAATTGCGATATTAAAACTGTGATGTTCGCCTTATCGGTATTGGGCGTTCGCGACATGCAGTTTTTGTGGAAGAAAATCGTCGATGTTGCCAACAAGCATGGGAAGATTGCTGCTGGCGATTCGGCTTGTGGATTTGCGAACACGGCCATGGTCTTGGCTGAGAAAAAATACATTCCAAAGGTTTTTGCGGCGTTGGTTCGTGTCATTTCCGTGGTTCGTTCCATCGTTGCCATGGAAGAAGGGGCCGTTGGACCCGATAAAGATTGCGGTTACGAAGGGCCATTTTTGAAAGCCATCACCGGAATACCCATTTCGATGGAAGGCAAAACGGCTGCTTGTGCCCATCTTAGCCCTATTGGCAATATTGCTTCGGCTTGTGCCGATTTGTGGAGCAATGAGTCTGTTCAGAACATCAAGTTGTTGTCCGGTATGGCTCCAACAGCCTATATGGAGCAGCTGGAATACGATGCCCGCCTCATGAACGAAGCGTTACGAGCCGGCAAACTGCATTGCAGCATTCTGCAGCAATTGATGGTTTCTTCGGATATTTACACCGATCCGCAAGCGCTGATTCTGGCACCTGAAAACGTCATTCGTATTTCACGCGAACTGATTAAAGGCGATTCGTATGTGGCGAATGCTAAAAACGGAGCGTTAGTCACCATCGATATTATCGAAGAAGCGTTGGCCACCGGAAAACTAAAACTTTCGGAGATGGAAATCGGCTACCTGCCTTACCTACGCGAAGAGCTGGAAAGCATTCCCGAGAGCGAAAGCCACTTTGTGGAGATGATGCTTCCATTGGTGGATCAAAGCAAATTCACATTGGCCGAATACGGTTTGTAATTAATTTAACTGCAATTGACACAATGGATTATTTCTATGGTGTCAATTGCAGTTTGCAATTTCCATCATGGAAAAGATTCCGGTACATATTATCTCTGGTTTTTTAGGTGCCGGAAAAACAACGACGATCATTGAATTGTTCCGTCAGAAAACGACTGAGGAATCGTGGGCGGTGATCATCAATGAATTTGGGAAAATTCCCATCGATAGCCAGACGCTTCGTGCATCTTCTCCTTCCGGTACTGTTTTTGAAATCGCGGGTGGCTGTATCTGCTGTACGGCCAAAGGCTATTTGAACGAACGTCTGGAAGAGATCATCCAATCCGGACTGTATTCCCGCATCCTGATCGAGCCAAGTGGATTGGGCGGCATTGATATGGTTTCGGAAATGGTGGAAACAAAAAACACGCTTTTTCTGAAACCGGTCATTTGTTTAGTCGATGTGACTGGAATTGAAAATCCGCGCCTTCAACGGAATCCGGTTTATCAAAGGCAAATTACAAGATCGGATGTGGTTGTTTTTACTAAAACCGATTTAATCGAAAGTGAATCAAAGCGATACGAGCTAATACAACACTTTAACGCAACTTTTCCACAAGCGAACATTTATAAGAAATTCAGCATTGAAGCTTCGCTTTTGGATCTTGATTTTTCCGTAAATGAAACGAAAAGATCTGAAAAAGCATTCACCTTGTTTGATCCCACCCTTTCCGCCACCAATTATTTGCAAAAGAACTGTATTTTTAAGGCGGATACGATTTTAGATACGGAAAAAATTAAACGCATGCTTCTAAAACACACTTCCATTATCCGAGCAAAAGGCTACCTTCGTACGGAGTTGGGTTGGATGTTGCTGAACTATACCCTAACAGACTGTCATTTTGAACGTTGTAATACCTGTGCACAAAACGAGATTGTCCTGATTTATGAAAACACACAGCGTTAGCCTACAGCCACTCGGAAAGAGTATCCAAGTGCATGATCAAACACCGCTTATAGATGTTTTGCATGAATTTGGCATTGAGTTTCCGTGTGGTGGCAAAGGTACTTGCGGCAAGTGCAAAGTTAAATTGCTGGAAGGTGCCATTGACATCACCGAAATGCACCAGAGAAAGTTGGAAACGTTAGGATTGTCATCCGATTGGCGATTGGCTTGTTACAGCGCATGCACCACCGATATTACCCTTGAAATCGAGCAATTCAGTCATTTGATTTTAGCGGACGAAAGCGATTTTGAATTTGAGCCCCAAGTTGGGTTTGGTATTGCCGTGGATTTGGGAACCACCACCTTGGTGGCCCAATTGGTCGATTTATCCAACTCCAAAGTACTGGCAGTCGAAACCATGCTCAATCCTCAGGTAAGATTTGGTGCCGATTTAATTTCCCGCATTCAGGCTTGTTTGGATGGGAACGCTACCGAATTGACCAGACTGATTCGTCGCTCGATTGGAACGATGATGGAACAACTCCTTCGAAAGCAAGATATCGAGATTCAACGAATCGCCATTGTTGGGAATACAGTGATGCAACACATATTCAGCAATTGTGACGTGTCTGCATTGGCTGAATATCCCTTTCATACGGAAGATCTAGGACAAAAAGAATTTGAAGTCGAATCGCTTGGCTGGCACGTGAAAGTTGCACAGAACGTAACATTTTTTCCATCCATTGGCAGTTTTGTAGGTAGCGACATCCTGGCTGGCATCGCAGCAACGGGTTTGCATCGCAAAGAAAGCTATACCGCATTGATTGACTTAGGCACTAACGGTGAAATCGTGGTGGGCAACATGCATCAAATTGTGTGTGCTTCCACCGCTGCTGGGCCAGCATTTGAAGGCTCCACCATTTCCATGGGGATGCGCGCTGTGACAGGCGCCATATCGTCCATTGAGCTAAAAGAGGATGCGTTGTCAGCTACTGTGATTGGAAATGTGGCACCCAAAGGCATCTGCGGAAGCGCCTTGGTCGATGCCATTGCCATTTTACGTAAACTCGACAAAATTGGTTCGTTTGGCGAAATACTTTCCGGTGAATCCACGATTCCGTTGGTAGAAAAGGTTGTTTTATCTCAAAAAGACATCAATGAATTTCAGTTGGCCAAAGCCGCCATTGCTGCAGGGCTGGAGATCTTGTGCAACACCCTTCAGATCGAACGAAGTGACATTGAAACCCTATATATTGCCGGTGGTTTTGGTAATTACCTGAATATCAATCATCTTGTAGAAACAGGAATGATTGAATTGCCGGGGGGTAAAATTCATAAAATGGGGAATACAGCGCTTATTGGTGCTAAAATGTTTCTGTTTTCGAACGAAGAAACCATTGCCGACATACTTTCTAAAACAAAACATGTAAATTTGGAATGCGACAAGCATTTTCAAGACATCTATGTGGATAAAATGTGCTTTGACTTACCTGCAGCTACCAATGAAGACCAACGATGAAACTATTTGAACTTGCTCTTTCTGATCTAACCATCAACAAGAAGGAGATTTACGTAAATCTTGGATATGGCGGACAAACGCCAGAAATTGAATTTGTGGAAATGATCGATCAGATTCTGGAGCAGGTTGCCGGTTTCTGTGTCCCCCGAGCAGGATACCTCATTGAGGAGGGATCCATCACCGATAAAAACCATATTGAAATCAATTCGGTCCGATTAAAAACGGGTTCTGTGATCAATAAATACCTTGCTGGTTCGAGTCACTTTGCCGTTTTTGTCGTCACTGCCGGTGCTGAGTTCGACCGCTATTCGGAACAACTCCGAACGGATGGAGATGTTGTTACCGAATATTTGGCCTACTCGGTCGGCTCTGAAATTGCAGAAGCAACCGTTCGCTTCCTAACGGAACGAATGGAAGAAGAAGCCCACAGCTTAGGGCTTCAGTCAACAAACTCTTACAGCCCAGGCTATTGCAGTTGGCATGTTCGCGAGCAGGAAAATCTTTTCAAACTCTTTCCGGTGAAACCCTGTGGTGTGACCTTGAATGAATCGAACCTGATGCATCCCGTAAAATCCGTGAGTGGTCTCATCGGATTGGGAAAAGACATCGCATTGACGCCTCATGCCTGCGAAATTTGCGGAATGACGACGTGTTTCAAAAGAAAAATGTAGTCCCAATAAAACATCATCCACTGGATCATCAAAATTAACCCAGAATCGAGGGTAGATGGCAGAATAAAATTCGTCGAATCTACAAATACGGAACCAATGACTCCAACTGATTGCCCCTGGATCCTTTGATCAGAATGGTATATCCCTGAAGAGGCTGCTCCTCCAGATACGAAATAAATTTTTCGGCACTGTCGAAAACGGGGTAGTCGCTTCCTGCGTTCTTGAACTCGGGACCAATTAGGAAGACTCGGTCGAAGCTGATTTCGGCCAGGTGGAAGGCGAGGCGTTTGTGCTCTTCCTCGCTGAGTTCGCCCAGCTCCTTCATGCTTCCCAAAATCACGGCTTTGCGCGGCGCATCGTATTGTTCGAAGTTCAGGATGGCGGCGGACATGCTCGTGGGGTTGGCATTGTATGCGTCGATGATGAGGGTGTTCTGCTCGGTTTGCATGAGCTGGGAACGATTGTTGCTGGGAATGTATTCCTCCAATGCCAAGACAATTTCATCCGAAGGTACGCCGAATTGCATGCCCACACAGACGGCGGCCAAGGCATTTTCCAAATTATACGAACCGATGAGGTTGGTCTGCGCTTCGTGTGGATGGGAGTCGTAGTCGCTAAACCAGCGTAGTTTCAGGAAGGGTGAGCAGGAGAGGGTTTCGCCCCAGAGCGGATAACCGGCCTTGGTGGCGTATTTGATCTCCTCGATGCCTTTGGCGATGCTCCTTAGGTACGGATTTTCCATGTTGATGAAAATCTTGCCGCCTTTGGTACGGAGGTAGTCGTAAAGTTCGCCTTTGGTGCGAATCACGCCTTCGAAGGAACCGAAGCCCTCCAGGTGCGCTTTTCCCACGTTGGTGATGAGGCCGAAATCGGGGTCGGCGATTTCTACCAATTCCTTGATTTCACCAGGGTGGTTGGCACCCATCTCAATGACGGCGATTTCATGTTCAGGTTTCAGCCTCAACAACGTGAGGGGCACGCCAATGTGGTTGTTCAGGTTGCCTTGGGTGTATAAAAGGTTGTATTTTTTTGAGAGGACTGAAGCCATGAGCTCCTTGGTGGTTGTTTTGCCGTTGGTGCCGGTGATGCCGATCACGGGGATGTGACATTGCCTGCGGTGATGCGCGGCCAGTCCTTGAAGGGTTTCAAGGCAGTCTTCCACCAGCAGGATGCGCGGATCGGTCACGGCTTTCGGTTCATCCACGACGGCGTAACTGGAGCCCAAGTCGAGCGCCTGTTTGGCAAAATGATTCCCGTTGAAGTTGTCGCCTTTCAGAGCGATGAACAGGGAGCCGGAAGGGCAGTTTCGGCTGTCGGTGGTAACGGTGGTGTGCTTTTTATAGAGCTCGTACAGTTCAATAATCGTGGTCATGGCGGTGATATTTATCAACAAAAATACAGATTAATTTGATAGAAACGGAAAGGTGCATAAATTTTCATTACGAGCAGTTTTTTATAGGTTTTTTTGTACATTTGCGAGGAGAGCCATCTGAATCCGGCTCCTACTCAGTTGTCTATCTTACATTCAATTATGCAGTTTCCCGGTCGAGCATTTACCATCAATCTACGGGGTCGCCTCATGGACCTAAGCATTCCCAAAGTGATGGGAATCCTCAACGTGACGCCCGATTCGTTTTTCTCCAGCAGCCGGTACATGTCGGAGGAAGGCATTCTGCACAGAGCCGGTCAGATCATCGAAGACGGAGCCGATATTTTGGATGTGGGTGCTTGTTCCACCCGACCAGGCATCGAATTGGTTTCGGAAGAGGAAGAATTGCTGCGGCTTCGGCTGGCGTTGCACCTCATTCGCAAGCGTTGGCCAAACATGCCGGTGTCTGTGGATACGTTCCGAGCCAGGGTGGCTGAAGTGGTGGTGACGGAGTTTGGTGCGGACATGATCAACGACATATCTGGTGGTGACCTTGATGCAGCGATGTTTCAAACCATTGCAAAGCTTCAAGTTCCGTACATTCTCATGCACATGCAGGGTACACCGGCCACGATGCAACAGCAGCCGAAGTACAACGATCTGATGACAGAAATCTGTCAATACTTCTCCAAGCGGGTGGAAGCCTTGCGGAATCTGGGTGTGAACGACATCATCCTGGATCCGGGTTTTGGATTCGGCAAGACGTTGGACCACAATTATGAGTTGTTGAGAAGGCTCGATGAATTTGCACTGTTCGATTTGCCGCTGTTGGTAGGCTTGTCGCGGAAGTCTATGATTTACAAGAATCTGGGCACCAATCCGGAACAATCGCTCAACGGCACCAGCATCCTGAATACCCTTGCCCTAGCCGAAGGTGCCAACATCCTTCGGGTACACGATATCAAAGAAGCGTTGGAATGTGTGAAACTGGTACAAACCTGTAAAACCTCCGGCTTATGCTGATCTGGCCCAATCTGAAAGACATCATCGACATTCTGTTGGTGGCATTTCTGCTTTATGCTACCTACAAAATTATGAAAAGCTCGGGAGCTATGGCCATCTTTACGGGCATACTCTCTTTTGTGGCTGTTTGGGTGTTGGTTTCTTACGTGTTCGAGATGAGGCTGATGGGAGCCATCATGAACAAGTTCATCAGTGTGGGAGCCATTGCCCTGATTGTGCTTTTTCAGAACGAAATTCGACGTTTTCTAGTGATGTTAGGCTCTCGGCGCCGTTGGCAGATCATCGGGCGATTCTTTACGCAAAAGAAGGTGCCAAAGGATAAATCGGACGCCTTCATCATGCAAATCGTGCTTGCTTGCCAGGAATTCTCCAAAAAGAAAACAGGCGCCCTTATTGTTTTGGAAGGCAATACCTACCTGGGCGAATACGTCCATTCCGGCGAACGCCTGGATGCCTTTCTGAGTGGTCAGTTGCTGCAAAATATTTTCTTTAAGAACAGTCCGTTGCACGACGGTGCAGTCATTATTTCCGACTATCGCATCAAGGCTGCCGCCTGCATCTTGCCGGTGGCACATGATGTGAATATGCCCAAAAACCTTGGGCTTCGACACCGCGCCGCATTGGGCATTTCGCAAGTAACCGATGCCATGGCCATCGTCGTGTCTGAGGAAAGCGGAATCATCAGTGTTGCCTACATGGGCGAACTGCAACGCCACCTTAAGATTGAGGATCTGGAACGTCTATTGACCGAAAAAATCATTTAATTGTTCTGTCGGAGAAATTTTCGACAGGATTTTTGTAAAAACCCTTGTTTTGCTATCTCTATATTGCAAAATAGCCGTATCTTTGGCACTAAAATTTAACCCTCACCAACTATTTATGGACCTTTTACAAAACATGCTCCTACGTGCAAAGGCCAATCCCCAGCGTATCGTACTGCCAGAAGGAACTGAAATCCGCACGTTGATGGCTGCCAATCAAATCCTTGCAGCGCAGGCGGCTGAAATCATTCTAATTGGCAATCCAGATGAAATCAACCAGTTGGCTACTGAAAACGACTTGAAGAGTATTGTAAAAGCGACCTTGGTCAATCCCCAAAATCACGATAAAAAGGAAACATACACCAACTTGCTGGTGGAACTCCGCAAAAGCAAAGGGATGACTTACGAACAAGCATCCATTCAAGTGGAAGATCCCTTGTTCCTGGCCTGCCTCATGATCAAAAACGGCGATGCCGACGGTGAAGTGGCCGGTGCCAGAAACAACACTGGAAATGTGCTTCGCCCTGCTTTCCAAATTGTTAAAACGCTGCCTGGCATCAGCGTCGTTTCAGGTGCCTTTCTGATGTTTCTAAAAAACAAGTCTTACGGTGAAGACGGGCTGATGGTTTTCGCCGACTGTGCCGTTCATCCCAATCCCACAGCTCCCGAACTGGCCCAGATTGCCATTTCAACTGCTCAAACAGCCCGAAACATCGCCGGCATTGAACCCCGCGTCGCCATGCTGAGTTTCTCCACCAAAGGTAGCGCCAAGCATGAAATGGTGGACAAAGTGGTGGAAGCCACCCGTCTGGCTCACGAAATGGAACCCACACTCCAAATTGACGGGGAACTTCAGGCCGATGCCGCATTAGTGCCCGAAGTGGCTGCCAGCAAAGCGCCTGGAAGCACCGTGGCAGGCAGGGCCAACGTTTTGGTGTTCCCAACCCTTGAAACAGGCAATATTGCCTACAAACTTGTTCAGCGTCTCGCCGATGCTGATGCCGTCGGTCCCATCCTGCAAGGCATGGCTGCACCGATCAACGATCTTTCCCGCGGCTGCTCCGTGGACGATGTCTTTAAAATGGTCATCATTACTTCCAATCAAGCAATCGGTATTAAGAAATAGGTAAACAACAAATTTGACAAACATGAAGATCTTGGTTTTTAATTGCGGAAGTAGCTCCATCAAGTACAAACTGATTGATATGGAGAAGCATGACATGCTGGCACAGGGTGGTATTGAGAAAATTGGCATGGAGGACTCGTTTCTAAAACTGGTAACCCCCGATGACAAAAAGGTGGTGCTCGAGAAACATATTCCCGATCATCAAACCGGGGTCGATTTTATCCTGGAAGTGCTGACAAGCCCTCAAAACGGCTGTCTGAAATCACTGTCTGAAATTGATGCGGTAGGTCACCGCGTGGTGCATGGTGGTGAAAAGTTCAATGCCAGCATTCGCATCGACCAGTCTGTCATCGACGGAATCCGGGATTGTTTCGACCTTGCTCCCTTACACAATCCTGCTAATTTAATTGGAATCGAAGCTGTTGAAAAATCACTGCCAGGCATTCCTCAGGTTGCCGTATTCGACACGGCATTTCATCAAACCATGCCGCCCAAAGCATACATGTACGGACTGCCTTACGAATATTATGAAAAATATGCCATCCGTCGGTATGGTTTCCACGGAACCAGCCACCGGTATGTTTCCAAAAAAGCGTGTGACATTCTGGGCGTTAACTACAAAGATCAAAAAATCATCACCGCCCATATCGGGAACGGTGCCTCCATTGCGGCCATCAAGAATGGTGTTTCCATCGATACTTCCATGGGGATGACCCCGGTAGACGGATTGCTGATGGGTACCCGTACCGGGGAAATCGATGGCGGTGTATTGACTTTTCTGGCAGAGAAGGAACACTTGAGCGCTTCCAAACTAAGTGATGTGATGAATAAAAAAAGTGGGGTGTTGGGTATTTCCGGTTTGTCATCCGACATGCGCGAAATTGAAGCCGCCGTTTTTGCTGGGCATCCCCGCGCCAAACTGGCCATTGACATGTACAACTACCGCATTAAGAAATTCGTTGGTTCCTACGCTGCAGCATTGGGTGGATTGGATATTCTTGTATTCACCGGAGGTGTAGGCGAAAATCAATGGGCAACCCGTGCTGCGGTTTGCAAGGAAATGGAATTCATGGGAATCAAATTCGATTTCGAAAAGAACAAGGGACTCCGAGGCAAAGAGGTCGTGCTTTCAACCCCTGATTCCAAGGTCGTTGTCATTGTTGTGCCCACGGATGAGGAAATGATGATTGCCATCGACACCGAAAAAATCCTTTCCAAATAAACTCGTTATTCCTCAAAAGGGAGCAATTCGAAATCCGTACCATCGAAACTGGCGTAGGTAAAGAGCCGAAACCAGTCCCCAAGTATGATGATCCGGCTTTTTGCAGCTATCATAAGGTCCAGTAGGATGTGTCGGTGCCCGTAGATGTAGAAATCGGGGGCGTCGGCACCCATCCGCGTTTGATGTTTCTTGGAAAATTGAATCAGGTATTCGTTGTCTTCTCCCAGATAGGTTTCCGGATGGTATTCCCGCTTCTTTCGGCTGTGTCTGGCCCATGAAAGGCCAAACTTCAATCCCAAATCGGGATGCAGCCAACTAAACAATTTTTGGTTGACTTTGCTGTGGAAGATGCCCCGCAGTATCCGGAATTGGTTGGAAGGATCGCCCAGCCCGTCTCCATGGGCCAGATAAAACTTCTTGCCTTGAATGACGACTTCCGTATCTTGGAAATAGACGATGACCCCGAGTTCTTTCTGCACGTAATCGAACAACCAAATGTCGTGATTGCCTGCAAACCAATAGACAGGAATGCCGGCATCGGTAAATTCGGCGATTTTTCCAAAAAAACGGGCGTAACCTTTGGGAATGGCCTGCTTGTATTCAAACCAAAAATCCATCATGTCGCCCAATAGGTACAGGGCTTCACAATCCGGCTTGATGCTGTCCATCCAACGGACCAGTTTTTTTTCGTTGGCTAAACGGTCTTCCAAATACCAGGAACCCAGGTGCGCATCCGACACGAAATAGGTTTTCATGATGGACGTTTTTTATAGAAAACCCAAATCCAATTTCGCTTCTTCGCTCATCATGTCTTTGTCCCACGCTGGGTCGAACACCAAATTGATGGTGAGGTTCTTGACGCCTTCCACCGATTCGACTTTCATCCGGACATCTTCCAGAATAAAATCGGCGGCAGGGCAGTTGGGAGCGGTGAAGGTCATTTCCAGGAATACTTCACCTTCCGTCGGGATTTCAATCTTGTAAATCATCCCCAAATCGTAGATGTTGACGGGGATTTCAGGATCGTACACCGTTTTGAGCATGCGTACGATGGCTTCTTCTGTATGTAATAATGGAGTTTCCATAGAGGCTATTTTTGAACAAAGATAGGGGTTTTTCTTAAAAAGTTGCGTTCCTCAAAGTTTGCCTTCGTCCGCGTAGCTGTAATACGTGCTCTCGCTGAACACAAGATGGTCGGTGAGCTGCATGTCCAAGTTCTGGCAAGCGAGTTTCAGCTTTTGGGTAATCTTGTCGTCGCAGGAGCTGGGATAGGGGTTCCCAGAAGGGTGGTTGTGGCAGAGCACCACCGAGGAAGCGAGTTTGCCCAAAGCATGTTTCAGTACGATTTTAGGATCGACAGTGGTTTCCGAGACTCCGCCGTGACTGATGCGTACCGTGTCAATGATGCGGTGCTGGTTGTTCATGAGCAAGACCCAGCATTCCTCGTGGTCTAGATCTGCCATTTTCGAATGAAACAATTCATAAATATCCCTGCTGTTGCGGATTTGAATTCGTTTCACCACTTCGGAACTGCGACGACGCCTCCCGATTTCGAGGGCTGCCGCAATGGTCACAGCTTTGACAGGCCCGACCCCGTGAAACTGTTTGCACATTGTTTCAATGCTGAACTTTCCCAACTCATTGAGGTTGTTGTTAGCGGCACTCAAAATTCGTTTGGCTAGATCGACCGCACTTTCCTTGGTGGTGCCCGAACCCAATAGGATGGCCAGTAATTCGGCGTTGCTCAGCGATTCTGCGCCATTTTTCATCATTCTTTCCCTGGGCCGGTCGTCCAATGCCCATTCTCGGATGCTGAACCGATTTTCCGATTGATCCTCCTTCTCAAATGCGACGATTCCCTTGCTTTCTTCTTTCATTTATTTGTATTCTAGTTTTCAGCAAAGATACAATAAAATAACATAAAAGAAATAAATAACATAAAAAAACGGTATTAAAAATAATACCACATCTCTTTGGAATTGCACTGAAAGATGTTTCGTTTGTCTACAGTTTTCCTCCCGATTCGGCAAAGACAAGTCAAACTTTGTCTCTCCACTTTAAGAAGGTTCTTTAATTGGGGTTTCTAAGAAATATTGTTTATTTAAAACACATAAATTATTATCGCTAATATATTGGCAATTAGGGGGCTATAACTGCCAATATATTAGCGATAATATTTTACGACGATTTAAGCTACCAATAAAAATGAAAACGGTTCCAATTTATACAACTGAAACCGTTTTGCAATGGGTTTTTAAAGCTTCAATTTATCGAACGCGTTCTGAATAGGAACCGTCTCTGGTATCCACCTTGATTTTTTCCCCCACTTCGATGAAAAGCGGTACGCGAACCGTAGCTCCAGTTTCAAGCGTAGCCGGTTTCAGTGTGTTGGTGGCAGTATCGCCGCGAAGTCCTGGTTCGGTGTAGGTCACTTCGAGAATCACGTGCGTTGGCATGTCTGCATACAGTACGGTTTCGGATTCAGCATGTACCACTACTTCCAAATTGTCGCCTTCTTTCATGAATTCAGCGCCGTTGATGCACTCTTTGTTGATGGAAATCTGTTCAAAGGTTTCGTTGTTCATGAAATTGCAACCCATATCGTCCTGATAAAGGAACTGATACGGCCTGCGTTCGATGCGGACTTCCTCAATTCGAATGCCAGCGTTGAAGGTGCGGTCCAGGGTTCGGCCAGTAACGACGTTTTTCATTTTGGTACGAACGAATGCAGCGCCCTTGCCCGGTTTAACATGCAGGAATTCAGTGATGAAATAATACTGCCCATCTATGTCGAGGCACATGCCGTTGCGGATATCTCCTGTAGTTGCCATTGTATAATGTATTGATTTTAATTCGTTTCGCTTTTTTTAAAAAGGCCTGCAAATATCGGAACAATCTCGATATTACGCAAATTTTGAAACAATTTCGTCGGTAGTTCAAAAAAATACTCCGAAGGGTTGTGTATTGACAAAAATAGTTCTACTTTTGCAAGCCGAAAACGCACATACTACTAACAGAACAATATACCCATCAGTCTTATGAAAAGGACATTCCAACCCTCCAACAGAAAAAGAGCGAACAAACATGGTTTCCGCTCCAGAATGGCTTCCGCAAACGGTCGTCGCGTATTGGCCCACCGTCGTGCCAACGGTCGTAAAAAATTAACCGTTTCTGATGAAGAACGTCTGAGAGGTTAAACGAAACCCTTTGAAAAAATAAAATGAAGTAAAGATCGCGAGGTCTTTACTTTTTTTGTTTTCAGGCCAGCCAATCCTTGTTTTTTTAGTACTTTTGATCGTCAAAAAAAGATTCACCCCAAAAGAGTCCAACAAATTGTGGTAATATGAGATACGCTGTAAAACGCATCCTAAAACATGTTCTTATTTTTGCGTTGATTCTCACCGCTCTGCTGATTACTGTGAGCATTTCGCTTAAGAGTTACACACAGCACGATTCAGTCATCACAGTACCCGACGTCACCACCCTGACGGTGGATGAGGCCTCACCGTTCATAGAGAAAAAAGGTTTGCGCTACAAAATTGTGGATTCCATCCGCGTTGAGACCGCCAGACCTGGTGTCATTCTCGAGCAGAAACCTGTTCCTGGGGCACGTGTCAAGCAAAACCGTTTCATATTCCTCACCGTCAATGCCCTTTCGGAGGAGAAAATCATTTTTCCTGATGTCAAAGACTTTTCTCAGCGCCAGGCTGTTGCAACCTTGGAAGCCAACGGCATCCGTGTGGGCAGCATCGAATTCATGCCATCGGAATACCGTGACCTGGTACTTGGCGTCCGTTTTCAGGGCAAAAACATTCCTGCCGGTTTCCGCCTACCTAAAAATTCGTCTGTTACATTGGTGGTCGGGCAGGGCGCTTCGGTAGGTGAAATAACTGTCCCCAGCCTGCACGGTTGTTCGATGTTGGAAGCCAACGAAAAAGCGCATGCCAGCAGCCTGAACATCGGCAACATCTACTACGATGTGACACCGGTCAATTCGGATGCCGCCAAAAAATATAGGATTTACCGACAGGTGCCCATCACCGGCAGTTCAGCCAGTGTTGGTAAAAACATCGATGTGTGGATGACCACCGACGAAAACATCTTGCAAGAACCCGACGAAGTGTTTATGCCCGAAGACACGGTCGGCACCAACAATTAAACCATGCTTGAAGAACGGATTGAACTGACTGAAGACCCGGACGAAATCGATTTTCTGGATGACGAACCGGATGATGCGTCCGTCGGAACCCAGGTCGATGAAGAGGGGCAGCTGTACGAACAGTACCGCTTTGTAGCCGATGCCGGTCAAACCTTGCTTCGCATCGATAAATTCCTAGTCTGTCGCATCACCAAGCTTTCCCGCAACCGCATTCAAGATGCAGCCGATGCTGGGTTCGTACTGGTAAATGGCGTTCCGGTCAAATCGAATTATCGGGTCAAACCCAACGACATCGTCACGGTCATGGTGACTCGGCCTCCCGTCGAAACAGAGCTCATCCCCGAAAACATTCCGCTTGACATTCTGTACGAAGACAGCGATGTGCTGGTGGTGAACAAACCCGCCGGCATGGTGGTGCATCCTGGACACGGCAATTTTAGCGGCACGCTGGTGAACGCGCTGGCTTGGCATTTCAAGGAACAACCGAAATTTCCAACGGACGATCCTCGCCCCGGCTTGGTACACCGCATCGACAAAAATACTTCCGGCCTGCTGGTCATCGCCAAGAACCCCGAAGCCAAGGCGCATCTGGGCTGGCAGTTCTTTCACAAGACCACCCATCGACTTTACACTGCTTTGGTTTGGGGAACCCTACCCGAAGAAACCGGTACCATCACCGGCAACATCGGCCGAAATCCAAAGGACCGCCTTCAGATGAAAGTGTTCGAAGACGGCAGCGACGGTAAGCACGCCGTGACCCATTACCGAGTTTTGGACAATATCGGTTATGTTTCTTTGGTGGAATGTCGGTTGGAAACCGGAAGGACCCACCAGATTCGAGCCCACATGAAGCACATCGGCCATCCGATTTTCAACGATTACCGGTACGGTGGAAACGAAATTTTAAAGGGCACAACCTTTACCAAATACAAGCAATTTGTCAAAAATTGTTTCGATATTTGTCCAAGACAGGCCCTTCATGCCAGAACCCTTGGGTTCAAGCATCCGGTGACCGGTCTGGACATGCTTTTCGAGTGCCCCCTGCCGGAAGACATGACGGCTTTGATTGAAAAATGGAGAGGCTATGTGGCCTTTAGAGATATAGATTAAAATCATGGAATTACGTAAGATTGCCATCGTCTGCGGAGGTGATTCCTCCGAAATGGAAATTTCCCTCAAAAGTGCCCAAGGGCTAAACTCGTTCATCAACCACGACCTGTATCGGGTCTGGATCGTCGTGATCCAATCCGGAAACTGGTATGTGCGGCTGGACGACAAACGGACGGCTTCCGTCGATAAGAATGACTTTAGTTTCAACCATGAAGGTCAACGAACCCGATTTGATTTTGCGTGGATTACTATTCACGGTACGCCCGGTGAAGACGGTCGCCTACAAGGTTATTTCGACCTCATCGGTTTGCCGTACAGCTGCTGCGGTGTGCTGGCTGCCTCCGTCACTTTCAACAAGTTCGTCTGCAACCAGTTCCTGAAAGGTTTTGGCGTGAAAGTCGCCGAATCCGTGCTGCTTCGCCGGGGCCAGACCATCAGCGACGAGCAGGTGGTGGAAACCGTGGGCTTACCCTGCTTCATCAAGTGCAATGTGGGCGGTTCCAGCTTCGGTGTGACCAAGGTGAAATTGCTGACCGAAATCCAAACCGCCATCGAGCGCGCGTTCGCCGAAGGCCCGGAAGTCATCATCGAAGCCTTCATGAATGGTACCGAAGTGACTTGCGGCTGCTACAAGACCAAAAAAGGCGCGCACCTGCTTCCCGTCACCGAAGTGGTCAGCGAAAATGAATTCTTCGATTACGATGCCAAATACAAAGGCCAAGTGCAGGAAATCACACCTGCCCGCATACCCGATGAAACTAGGGATCGCATTCAATCGATTACGTCTCATCTTTACGATATTCTCGGTTGTAAAGGCATCATCCGAGCCGACTACATCATCACCACCGAAGGCATCAAGTTGCTTGAAGTCAATACCACGCCAGGCATGACCACCACCAGTTTCATTCCTCAGCAAGTTGCTGCCGCCGGAATGCTCATGGGCGATGTCATGGCTGAAATTATCGAAGACCTTTTTTAATTAAAAAAATACCTTTTATGGAATCCCAGAGATACGATGACATCCGCCCATACAGGGACGAAGAATTGCATGACGCTATAACACGCCTGTTGCTGGACGAGAATTTCAATGCCATCTTACCGTTTGTGGCATCCATCATTCCGGAGGAAAAGCTGAAGGCCGATTTGCGTGCGCTCAGGTCCATCCATGAGTTTCAGCACACCATCATTCACACTTTTGTCACAGGCTTGGCCAAGCGCACCACCGATGCACTGGATTTGTCGGGTTTCAAATACCTGGACAAGGCCAAGAACTACACCTATGTGACCAACCACCGGGACATCGTTTTGGATTCAGCCTTCCTAAATATTTTGATGATTGATAAGGGCATCGATACGTTCGAAATCGCCATTGGTGACAATTTGCTGATGTTTCCCTGGATCAGCGATCTGGTGCGGATCAACAAAAGTTTCCTCGTTAAAAGGGATTTGTCACTTCGTCAACAATTGGTCCGTTCGCTGGAGCTTTCCTCGTACATTTACAACCGTGTCGTGGACAGCAAGGTGTCAGTTTGGATGGCACAACGGGAAGGTCGGGCAAAGGATTCCGACGACCGCACGCAGGAAAGTGTGCTCAAGATGTTAAATTTGGGCGGAAGCGGTAGCGTTTTGGAAAATCTGGCATCTTTAAACATAGTACCGGTCACCATTTCTTATGAGTACGATCCATGCGATTACCTCAAAGCCAAAGAAATGCAACAGAAGCGGGACGATCCCGACTATAAAAAGACGCAGCGGGAGGACCTCCTGAACATGAAGACGGGTATGACGGGATACAAAGGGCGGGTGTTTTATAAAATCAGCCCCTGCATCTCCAATGAACTTTTAAACATGGAGGGTGAAATGCACAAGAACGAACTGTTTACCAAAATTGCCAAGTTGATGGACAACCGGATTCACCGGAACTACCATTTGTACCCGGGCAATTACATCGCCACCGACATGCTCGATGGTCTGGACACCTTTGCACACTGCTATTCGGTCAAGGAAAAGGAACAATTCGCCGTTTACCTCGAAAAGCAAATGGGTAAAATCGATCTCGAAGGAAAGGATGAAACCTTCTTACGCAAAAGAATGTTGGAAATGTACTCCAACCCTTTGAAAAATAAATTAGTAGCGGATAAAAATCAATAAACTGCAAGCAAAGAAAGTATGAAAAAGGAGATTATAGCTCTGGCAACGGCAATTCTGGCTTTTGCCTTTACTTCGTGTAATGATTTTAACAATGACACGAACTATACAAAAGAGTTTATTAGTATGGCTACGGTCACAACTGGTGGTGCCAGCCCAGTTTTCCAAATCGATAACGGGCCTTTTTTAACGTTGGAAACAACAGTACCTGCTGATACGTTTACGCTTGGTGAGCGTTATTACTTGTATTATATCTTGGGTGATACGGTAAACCATCCAGTTAATTCCTATCCTATTTCTATTTATCAGTATGGAAAAACAACCTTTAAAAATCTGGTTGTTCTTCCAAAAGATTCCACAGACAAATGGAAGAACCAACCGATTAGGGACTTTTATGCTTGGTACACCGGTCATTATCTCAATGCTTTTTTCACTTCTTTTGCCGGCGTCTCCACTCCAAATACGTTTGAGCTGGTACGAATGAAGCAGGAGGAAACATCAGTGGCGACTGACACTTTTCCCAAACTATTTTTTGCGATCCGTCATAATGTGGAAGTTATATCAAGTTTGAATTCTTTTTACCGTTTTTATAGTTTTGACTTGAGTAGTCTGAACACAGAATTTCCGCTTGCTACAAAATTTCAAATTAATCTGAGTTGGAATGACGCAAATTATGGAGCCTTGAATAAAACCAGAACGTATATTCCGGAACAGACTTTTACTGGCCCCAGCCTCTTTTCATCGGTACAGACAAATACGAATTTATCGCCAACGCCATTCTAAATTTAAGTTGCTGTATGCCCAAATACTTCGGTTATTCAGCCTTGCTGGTACTGGCCATGCTTACCGCCACCTCCTGTATGGATAGTAACTTGAGCGAAAACACCTATTACGAAAGTGCCTGGTGTGTGGTTCAGGGCAGAGGCAATCAGATCGCACTCGTAACAGACGCCAACGAAATCCTAAAACCATCCGAATCGCTCGACAGTGTCCGCTTCAAATCGGGTGACCGTTATCGCGTTTTTTACATTCCATTGGGAAATCAAAGCACGTATTCCACCGTTTCTGGTACAAAACTGGTGGAGATTACCAATCTTCAGCCTGTTTATGTGGAAGGTATCCGGATGCGTGAGGCATTCATCGGAACGGTAAATGATCCGGTCTGGTTGAACGAGGACCCCTTCTTTGGTGGGGGCTTCCTGAACTTTGACTTTCAGTTTTATTCATCCGACACAGGTATTAAACATGGAATTCACCTCTTGCAAGACTCCTTGGTTGGGCGAAAACTGTATCTGAAATTCGGGCATGACGCAAACGGTGATGCAAAAACGATAACCACTTCCGCACTCGCCTCCTTCCCGACCAGCAGTTTGAAACAGGCTTCCGATGCCGACAGTCTGATCATCTGGATACGGGATGAAGTCACTTCCCATTCCTACCGATTGGCGCTGAAGGATACTTTAAACAACTTACGTACTGCTTATCCTTGATCGTTTCTGTAAACGACACCCAATACGTTTTTTTAGGGCGTTTCCTCTTCTGAATTGAAATTTTCTATTTCATCAAAAGGCATGGATACCAGTTGCTCTATAACTTCCCGATCGATGATGAACCGCCCGTAATACGAGATGATCAGGGTGGTCATCGGTAAAGCGATGATCATCCCAACTACGCCGAACAGCGAACCCCAGATGGACAATGACAACAGAATGATGGCTGGATGAAGCCCCATTGCTTTACCCAGAATCTTTGGATTTAGGAACAACTCAATGACAATTTGCATCACAACGAATACCGCCAGAACTGACATCAATACCCAGAAAAAGGGCTCATTGTATTCTGCTGATTTGATGGCCGCCAGCATGACGGCAGGAACAAGCGCCAATGCTTGAAGATAGGGCACCAAATGCATCACCCCTACAAGTAGGCCGAGCACAATTCCCAAAGGTAAACCGATGATACTGAAGCCAACGGCATAGAGTAAGCCTACAATCAATGAAATCAAACCCTGACCTCGGAAATACTGGTTCATCCCCACTTTCAAGTCTTCGCCAACTTGAAGGACAAAGGGCCGATAGTTTTTGGGAATCAGGTCGATCCAGCTTTCTGTAATTTTTTCATAGTCTTTCAGAATGAAAATGAGATACAGCAAGACGATGAAAACCACAAAGATGTTCAGCAGGATGCTAGAAGCGCCGGACAACACCTCCCAAAGCCGAGGCAGCACCGATTGGACAAAGCCTTCGAGGTTGTCAAAGTTCAAGTGGCTTTGTATATCGATGGTTTTCAGAAAACTCTGAATGGTTTCGGTGAGTTGGGGTGGGAGCGTCCATCCCTGCTGAGGACTTTTGAGAAATTCACCGATGAGCACACCTGCTCGCTGGGATTGTTCGATGATGGGCGGTATGAGAAAGTAGATGGCCGCAGTCAGAACACCGAAGACAGTGGCTAATGTCGCAATGATAGCGGGCACCCGGTATTTGAGATGCAACTTGTACTGGAAAAAGCGTAGGAGCGGATACATCAGGTAAGCCAGCAGCCAGGCAATGAGAAAAGGCAGCAAGACATCGCTCAGGCGATTCACCAGCAGCCCGGCAGCCACTAGAATAAGGATTCCGATAATGATGCGGACAACGCGATCCAAGGTAAAAGGTTTCGTGCTCCGAAGGCTCATGGCAGTCTATTTTTTTTTACAAATATAACAAAAACAACAGGTATCGATACGGGGAAAGGCATCGTCGGTTATCTTTGTAAAAAAATATCCAGCATGAGCCTATTTCGAGTCCTTTTTTTGCTTTGCGTTTCGCTGCCGGTTTTCGCTCAGAATACGGCTGTTTTTCGTACAAAGGCCTATCAACATGCTGCTGTGAGCGTTTGCGTGCTCGATCTCAAAACCTCCAAGGTTGTGGCGCAAGTGAATCAGGCGCTAAGTGTGACGCCGGCTTCCGTCCTCAAATTGGTCACGACCAGTGCTGCCTTGGAATTGCTTGGTCCGGACTACAGGTTTGAAACTAGTCTGCTTTACAGCGGCACCATTGAAAACGGCGTATTGAAGGGCGATCTTTGGATTCGGGGCGGTGGCGATCCTACCCTGGGTTCCAGGCAAGTTCCCGGTCAGCCGGAAGCGTTCCTGTCCAATTGGGTCAATGCCGTCCGTGCCTCGGGCATCGGCCGCGTTGAAGGACGGATCATCGCCGATGCCGGCATATTCGATGATCAAGGTGTTTCTCCATTCTGGCTTTGGGAAGACATTGGCAATTACTACGCTACCGGAATCTATGGGCTGAATGTATTTGACAACAGTTTTAAATTGGAACTCCAATCAGGCCCTGTCGGAACAAAACCAGTGGAGGTAAACCGAACACCTTCTATTAAAGGTCTTACCATCGAAAATCATCTACTGGCTGCCAACAACGAACAGGACAGCGCCTACCTTTATGGCTCACCTTATCAGGATGAAATGCGAATGTTCGGAACCATTCCGGCCAATAAATCCAGTTTCACCATTCGGGGCCAAATGCCCGATCCTCCTGCCTATCTTGCCACTCGTTTTAAAGAAGAGCTCGTTCATGCTGGAATTCCTGTCGATCGTGCCGCTTTTTCAACCAGACTGTTGTCCGACGATCGCCCAAAGCAGATGACTGCTTTTTTTAAGACTACTTCCATTCCCTTATCTCAACTAATCCGCATCATTCACGAAAAGAGCGACAATTTCTACACCGAATGTCTGCTCCGTCAATTGGCGCGTTCTGAATCGAACCTTCCGGCCAGTGCGCGGGAAGGAATTCGGGTAGTAAAGGCATTCTGGCAAAAAAAAGGATTGGATCTTGAGGCACTTTCCATGTACGATGCATGCGGCCTTTCTCCAAACAATCGGATTTCTGCGGAAATGCTTGCTGCAATGTTGCAACGAATGAGTACCAACACCACCTTCGAACAATCGCTTCCGCTCACTGGTATGGAAGGTACCGTTTCAAGTTTTCTCAAAGGAACCCCCCTCGAAGGAAAACTAAGACTCAAAAGCGGCTCCAATCAAGTGGTGAATTCATACGCCGGTTATTACCGCAAAAACGGGAAGTCGTACGCCCTTGTCATGATGGTGAACCATGTGAATGCCAGTCGGTCTCAAATTCGGAAGGATATGGAAACTTTTTTGTTGTCACTGTAAATTTTTTCGTAAATTTGCAGCATCAAATTCGCCGTAATTCGCTAAGAATGACATGTCCAAACTTTTTATAGTTCCAACGCCTGTTGGCAATCTGGAAGACATCACCCTCAGGGCACTCCGGATTCTGAAAGAATGCGATCTCATCCTTGCGGAAGACACCCGCACCACCTCCCATCTTTTGAAACATTTCAGCATCGAAACCCGCATGATGTCACACCATAAGTTCAACGAACACAAGACCGTGGACCTTGTGGCTGAACGCATTCTAAGTGGAGAAACGATCGCTCTGGTTTCGGACGCCGGAACACCCGGTATTTCCGATCCTGGTTTCTTGCTGGTAAGGCAATGCGTTTTGAAAGGGGTTGAGGTGGAATGCCTACCCGGAGCCACCGCTTTTGTACCTGCTTTGGTGGATTCAGGCCTGCCAACCGACCGCTTCCATTTCGAAGGCTTTTTACCGGTTAAGAAAGGCAGACAGACAAGGCTCAAGGAATTGGCCGTCTCACCGGTCACCTTTATTCTTTACGAATCACCGTACCGGGTTTTGAAAACCCTGACCCAACTTGCCGAGTTTTGTGGACCCGAACGGAAGGCTTCTGCCAGTCGTGAAATCAGCAAAATGTTTGAGCAAACCGTGCGGGGAAGTTTGGAGGAATTGATAGCACATTTTACACAAACCGAACCCAGGGGTGAATTTGTCTTGGTGGTAGCAGGTTTGCAAGATTGATATAGGTAACATTAAAATTGATGAATCGTATGAAAAATTGGATGTTCTGCCTGCTCGTACCCATGGTGCTAACGGCATGTAATTACAAAACTGACGCTTACAAGTCGCTGGAACAGGAAAAAGACTCGCTGCTGCTCGAGGAACAAAAAAAATCCGCTCAGCTGAATCAGGTCATGGCTGTGATGAATCTCATCGAAGACAACTTCACCCAAATCCGTCAAGCCGAAGATTTCGTAACCTTTCAGACAGGGCAGGAACAACTCACCGAAGACAGCATGCAGCGTGTCGTGGAAAATCTGGATTTGATCAAGACCACGCTTACCGACAACCGCAAGCAGATCGATTCGCTCAAAAAGCAACTCTCCAAAAGCAAGTCCACTTCCAAGGATCTAAATAAGTTAATTGACCGGCTCAACGGAAAAGTGGAGGAGCATACGCAACTCATCACCAAACTTCAGGAAGAGCTGGCGTTAAAAGACATCCGAATCGCTGAGCTGGACCAACTCGTAACCGAACTGAACACCAGTTTGGCGGAGGCTCAGGTAACAGTTGCTCAAAAAGACAACACCATCGCCACGCAGGATGCCCAATTAAATAAAGTTTGGTATGTCTTCGGAACCCGAAAAGAACTGAAGGCTCAGGAAATATTCACCAGGAACGGTTTGCTGGAAGAAGGCTTCAACAAAAGTTACTTCCTGGAAAACGATATTCGGAAGGTGTCTGAAATTGCGTTGTATTCCAAAAAGGCCAAAGTGCTTACCAATCATCCTGCCAGCAGTTACGTTTTGGAGAAAGTGAACGATTATCTGGTATTAAAGATTACAAATCCGAACAAATTTTGGGAGATTTCGCATTACTTGGTCATAGAAGTGGACTAAACGTTCGTTTTTTTTACTTGCACCACCCGATTTTTATTGAGCACCGCGTCAGTTATTAAGCTGATTCGGTGCCTTTTTTTTGTCATTTTTCCAATTTTGTAAACTAATTAATTTGGCTAATATGACAACTATATTATTTGTAAGTTAAATTATTTAGTTGTATGATATTTATTAGTGAAAAATATATTTAGACAGACTTATATCTCAAGAACATCCCGCTGTATTCTTAAAATTGTTTAAAATTCAGTATATCAATCAAATAAATTGTTAAAACCTGCTTTTTCGATCATTTAGCGTCTCCTTAACCCTCTGAATTCGGGTCTTTGTCAAGTCAATATTCCGTTCGTGACGTTTTTTATTGGTAGTCACAGTTGTAATTTTATTCAATTAAAGTGCATATATTTGCCTCACTGGTTAATTAGAGTTAATAAAATCGACCCGGGGAAAACTTTCTTAACAATCCCTCGAGCCGACTTTTTAACGTAGAGCTAGTGAGGAACTTATTCATTTCTATTAATACAAACGAAAGATCTATGAGAAAACTTCTTTTCTTACTTGCTTGCTTCTTTCTAGCGAGCATAGGTTTGGTCAGTGCTCAGTCAGTCTCAGGGAAAGTCATTTCCGACGAAGACGGACAACCCATTGTCGGAGCAACTGTCGCTGTGAAAGGTACATCAATCGGTACCCTTACCAATGGCGACGGTGTGTTCACAGTTAATTTGCGTGGAAATTCCAAAACTTTGAGAGTTACATACATTAGTATGTTGCCACTCGAAGTGCAGGCCGCCAACAACATGGTCATCAAGATGCAAGTGGACCGCATGATGATTGACGAAGTTATTGTTACCGGTTTGGGAATCAAACGCTCCGAAAAAGCCCTGGGTTATTCAGCTTCGTCAGTTTCTGCAGCTGACATTACAGCTACCGGTAACCGCAGCGCATTCAACGCCTTGCAGGGAAAGATTCCCGGAGTTGAAATCAATTCTGCCTCTGGTGCACCGGGTTCTTCTACCCGTATCATCATGCGTGGTTTCACATCCATTTCCGGAAGTAACCAACCTTTATATGTTATTGACGGTGTTCCCATGAACAATGATGTTATCAGTTCAACCAGTTTGAATGGTGGGATGGACTTTGGTAACCGTGCCAATGACATCAACCCGGAAGACATCGAATCCATGACGGTTCTTCAATCAGGTGCCGGTACAGCGTTGTACGGATCACGTGCATCCTCCGGTGTTATTCTTATTACCACCAAGAATGGTTCAAAAGCTGGTTCAAAAGCCAAAGTGGACTTTTCTTCAACCACCACCTTTGAAAATCCACTTCGCTTGCCCATCATGCAAAATGAATATGGCCAGGGTTGGTACGACCGTAGCACGGAACCAACAGCAGACTTGCAGGAAAATGGTAGTTGGGGTCCGAAATTTGACGGTGTGATTCGTAAATGGGGTTTCGTTGTTGACAATCAACAGTTGATCAAACCATACAGTGCACTTAAAACAAACATCAGTGACTTTTTTGATACTGGTGTCACCTTAAATAACAACGTTGCCATCTCCAACGGTGATGACAAAAAAAGCTTCTACTTGTCTTATGGCAACATTACCTCCGACGGTATCATGCCTTCCAATTCAGATTCCTACAAACGCAACAACATTGCTTTGCGTGGAAATGTGAAATTGCTAGACTTCTTAAATGCTTCTGCATCGTTGAACTATGTTCGCAAGGATTCCAAGTTCGTCATCACCGGTCAGGACCAATCTGTTCTGGACGCATTGTGGCAGAGCCCACGCGACATGAGCATCGTGGATCAGGCAGACTACAACAATAAGTTCTACAATGTAGACAACTTCTACAACGCTTACGCACAGAACCCCTATTATGTACTGAATGAACATGGCACCCAATTTGGTGAAGACCGTGTATTTGGAAACATTGGTTTGGATGCAAAATTGTTGCCTTGGTTGAGCGCTTCCTTTAAAGTTGGTGGTGATGCATCAAACAGCACCCTGAAATCTTGGAGAGCCATTACCGATTGCGTGCGTTACAATTACAACGACGAAGTGGGTCGTGTAACTGAATCTTCCTATTACTCCTCAGAATTGAACACCGACTTTATGTTGACTGCCAGTAAGAAAATTAATGCTGACATAGATATTAAAGCTGTTGTCGGTACCAACTACAACGAACGTCAGTCCAGATCGATGGGTACAAGCGTTATTGGCCTCGATATTCCTATGTATTACAACCTTGCCAACAGCTCTGCAGCACCTACGATTTCTGCCGACTTGTCGCATCGTCGTCTGCTTGGTTTGTATGGTTCTGTGGATGTGTCTTTCAAAAATTACTTATACTGGAACGTTTCAGGACGTCAGGACAAGTCTTCCACCTTGCCTAAGGAAAACAGTGCCTACTTCTATCCGGGTACCAGCTTGAGCTTCATCTTCACTGAACTGATGGAAGACAAAAGCATCCTGTCTTATGGTAAACTTCGTGCAGGTGCCGGTATCACCGGTAAAGATGCTCCGATGTATGTAACGTCATCCACCTTGTTCCAGAGTTCCACCTCCGATGGCTATCGCACACTTGACTTCCCGCTGACCAATGGTGCTTCTACCGTCAATGGTTTTACCATGAGCGGAACCATGGGGAACAACAAGTTGAAACCTGAAATGTCTAAGGATATGGAAATCGGTATGGATCTGAAGTTCCTTGACAACCGCATTTCAACCAGTATATCTCTTTACAATAAGATTATCACTGATTTGATCTTCGCAATTCCTATCCCCGCATCTACTGGTTATACGTCTCAGTACCAAAATATCGGACGCATTACCAACAAGGGTGTTGAAATTTCCTTGACGTTGACACCGATTCGTACCAAAGACATGGAATGGGAAATCTATACCAACTATTCCAAGAATAGCAACATTCTGGATGAACTGGCAGCTGGATTAGACGTCGTTCAATTGGGCGGAACCAGTTCCATGAACTATGTGGCTCGTCCGGGTAATCCGCTTGGATTGTATGAAGGTACCGTTCTTGCAAAAGACGCTCAGGGACGCACCATCGTGAATTCTCAAGGTCTTCCGACCTTTGATTCCGAATACAAGGTGTTGGGTAATTCACAAAATGATTATCGCATTGGTGGCGGAACTTCTTTGAAATACAAAAACTACCGCGTACATGCCAGCTTCGATTATCGTAAAGGTGGTAAGATGTATTCCAGAACGGCTGAAATCCTTTATTTCACCGGTAATGCATTGCCTACTACGTACAACGACCGTCAACCGTTTATCATACCCAATTCTGTACAAGTCGTTGGTGGAACTTCTGTGGAAAATACGACTCCGATCTCCGGATTCGCCCAGAACTTGAACCAATACTACAATCAAACCTACAATGCAGGTATTGGAGCAGCTTATTCCTTGGTTGACAAGACATTCTTCAAACTGCGTGAGCTTTCTTTGACGTACATTGTCCCCAAGACCGTATTGCCGAAGCAGATTTCCAACCTTGAATTGTCTTTGGTTGGCAACAACCTGCTCCTGTGGACACCGAACTCAAATCTGTACACCGACCCGGAACAAACCACGTTTGGTAATGACCTGACCTCTGACTTTGGTGACTTTGGTGCAACACCTACTACCCGCAGCTTTGGTTTCAACGTTCGTTTAGGATTTTAACTTTTCACATTTCAAATACAATAGAATATGAAACGAATCAAATATTATTTGGCTGCATTACTTGCCGGAACGCTAATTCTTAGCAGTTGCAGCGACTCGTTGTTCGATATCAACACAAGCCCCAACGATCCGGCAGACGTCGTTCCCGGATTGGTCTTGCCTGCTGCTCAGGCTGGAAACGCCTTTGTTTTCGGAGGTTATTATGTAAACCTTGGAAGTTTTTGGACTCAACAGTATGCACAAGCTGCTGCAGGCTCTCAATGGGCTGAATGGGAAAGCTACAACATTACTGAACAGGATTTTGACCGTCAGTTCACCTCCATTTATGCTGGTTGCTTGCTCGACTATCAATACATCCGCAACAAAACGTATCCTACTAAAAACTGGAAATATTATGCCATCGCTACCTTGATGCAGGCGTACACTTTCCAGACCATGGCTGACCTGTACGACAAAGTTCCTTTTACTGAAGCTTTGAAAGGTACCGCTTTTGTACAGCCTAAATACGAATCAGGTGAATTGATTTATGACAGTTTGTTGGTTCGAATTGATGATGCAATGGCACTGGATTTTACAAGTAGCTCTTGTCAAGACCCTGGTGGTAACGACTTGATCTTTGCAGGGGACATGTCTTTGTGGCAGCAATTTGCTAATACGCTGAAGTTGAAAATCTATTTGCGTTACTCTGCTGTTGATGCAGCTGCTCCTGGTGCTAACCGCTATAAAACACAGCTTTTAGCTTTGTTGGCTGAAAACAACTTCCTGAATTCGGATGCTAAATTCTCCGCTTTCACGACAGGTCAAACGACTTCCAATCCATTCTACAATACTTTTGTTGACAGATTGGGTGGAAACGTTGCCCTCAACACGACGTTGGCCACATTCCTGAAAAATGCGAATGATGGACGTCTGCAAGCTCAATTCAGTGCTTCTGTTACTGGTGCAACCTACAACAGTTTAGCCACTGGACAAAGTACCGTGATCAGTGGTAAGACGCTGAACGATTATGCTTCCCCAAAAATTACGGCTACGACTCCGGTTTATTTCTTCTCCAAAGAAGAATCGTTGTTCTTGCAGGCAGAAGCTCAGGAACGTTATGGCGTATCTGCCACTGCACAGACGTTGTACACTGCTGGTGTCAATGCTTCACTGGTAGCAAATGGTTTAGCTTCTGGTTCTGTTGTCTATCCATGGAACAGCATTCAGTCTATCATCGAACAAAAATGGGTGGCTTCTGTCAACAAACGCCCCCTTGAAGCATTCTTTGACCTGAACCGTACCGGATTTCCCAACTTCCTGTCGGAATCCATCTCCACAACTTTGAATCCCGGTGAAAAACCTTTGAGGTTGTTCTACCCCCAAGGTGAACAACAGACCAATGCCAACACGCCGACTCGTGTTCCTTTGACAACCAAGGTTTGGTGGGGTAAATAATGACTACTAAAATCAATTCAATATGAAAAAGATACTATTCTTACTAACCATTGCAGCAGCTTTCATTTTGAGCTCCTGTGATAAGGAATCGTCGTTAGGGGTTTCCAAAGTGACAACGTATGCCACCATGACCCTAAATGGAGCCTCATCAATCTTCTGGCAGTTGGGAACAGCTTATACTGATCCCGGTATTGTAGCTATGGAAGGAACTACGGATATTAGTTCAAAAGTTGAAACCTCAGCTCTTCCTAATGTTGCTGTTGGTGGATTCTACACCATTACCTACAGTGTAGCTAACTCTGATGGATTCAAAGCGTATGCAACACGTAAAGTCATTGTCACCGATATTTCTGATCCTTTGAACGGTTATTATAGCTCTGCATTGACACGAAAGAACATTAGCGCGAATACAACTTCCAACCGTGGCCCATTCACCACCATGGTGTTTGCCGTTGGTGCGGGTAAGTATTACATCTCCGATCTAATCGGAGGTTGGTACAATTATGGTTCCGGCTATGGTACGGGTTATGCAGGTCCCGGTATTGTTTTAAAGAATGCCGACAATTCAGTTACGTTGGTTTCTGCATCCAGTTGGACTTGGGGCCCTTGCGCTATTACCAGTGCTGGTGCAACTGTTGATCCTACCACCAAAACTTGGGTTCTGAACACAACTGGAGGACCAGCTTTGGCAAATTACACCTGGAAGGTTACATTATCAAATCCCGTTTCATTTTAATTAAGGAGATAAAACTATGCGAATATTCAAAATTTTGCTTGCGTCTGTGGTAGCAGTGACCTTATTTTCCTGCGAGCCCACTTTTAAGAAGGAATATAGTTGGGCTTATCCAATTGCCGGAGACTGGATGATTACTGCTTACGATAAGGCAGATGGATCTCAGCAATCCGATCCTTTTGAAATGAGAGCGTACAATCCTTCCTTCGGGACGGACTCTATTTGGATTGATGACTATGCCACGACCGGATCAAATGGTAATTTCTGGTCAATGAAATTCAAAGTAGCTGTGAATATGGCTGCTAAGACCTTCAAAGCAGACAGTACATTCAATGCTTTACCAGGATATGACATTAAGATTGTTGTTCAAAACGGTAAAATCATCGGTAATGACAGCCTCTATATGGAGGTTAACTTCTGGGATGATGCCGCAACTGCCGCCACGACTTACATCTTAACTGGCCACCGTGAAACCGGTTACGACGAATACATGGGTAACTACTGATCCATGGTGCAATTATTAAAAAAGGCTGAATCCATTGTGGATTCAGCCTTTTTTTTGGTTCTGAGAAATCGTTTTTTAGTGGATCGTAATTTCCTTTGACTTTCCGTTGACAGTCAGCGTCGCTTTATTGTCGCAGCTTCCGTCACCATAATCGATGGACCATTTGCGGCCCAAGCTGTTTTCAAAGGAAGCGATGCCGCTGACGATGTGTCTGCAGGAAGCTTGGAATAGAAGCGGCGTTGTTTCAGCAATGGTTTTGGTGACGATAACACCGTTGGGGCGAGTATTGACAACGCTTCCCCAAGTCAGAGTTTGATCATCTGTCTTGTCTGCCAAAACATTCATTTTGTATAGACGGGTAATGTCCGAGACTCGGCGGATCGTGTCACCTTTTTCAGTGTTGATTACCTGAATGTTTTCCTTGATGTTTGCAGTACGAGAGATGTTGATCAGATCTTTCTGAGCGGTTTTGGTGACGGTTCCTTCGATCTTTCTGCCATCAACATGGAAGTTTTCAAAAGTTTTTTGACGGACGGACGGGAAGATTTTAAAGGAGGTGGCGGAGACTAGGATTTTGCCGGAGCGGACTCGACCGTCATTACCGGTGCAAGAGGTTCCAAAATCGATGGTCATGAGATGGGGTACAGCGATGGTGTCAACGGTGATCACTGGGCAATCGGTCAGGTACGCATTGTCGGCTGAAGCGGAACGTAAGAGGCTGGCATGGTTAAAAATGGCTTCATCAATCAACAAGTCGACCGATTCCAGCGCTTCGTCCAGTTGCGTTTCATCCAATGAGGCTACAGCTGGAGCATCCACACCAATCAGGGCGGATTCATCATTTAGGATTCCCGCTCCATTGTTCTGACAGGAGGGTAGCAGCACAAAGGTCAATCCAAGTGCATAAAAGAAAACTGTTTTTTTCATATAAGTGGTTTTAAGGGTGTACATTCGTTTGAAACTCAATTCTTGATAAAGTTAAATGCATTAGCGGTTTTTTTTTTAAATAATTGCTATAGTTTTTTAACTTTAAGGAATCACTTGCATCAAAGATAGACAACGGAATGCCAAATTGTACACTGGATGAGTCAAAAAACAGAAGCTGAGATCCTTGCGATGGTTCAGAACCCGGTTACAAGGGATGCTGGTTTTCTGTTGTTGATGAACACGTATCAAAAGCAGTTGTATTGGCATATTCGGCGGTTGGTAGTGTTGCATGAAGATGCCGAGGATATCTTGCAAGAAACGTTTATTTTGGTTTATAACCACCTTGCAGGTTTTAAAGGAGAAAGCCAATTGTACACTTGGCTGTATCGAATTGCAAGCAATGAGTGCAACAGGCATTTTAGGAAGAAGGATTTTCGCCTTCAACGGGAAGAATTGCTTTCGGATTCTACGTCTGAACTGGCTGTTGAGCCTGAATTGGGTAATAGTGATGAAATCCTTCTGAAGTTTCAGCAAGCCATTCAGCAATTGCCTAACAAACAGAAGATGGTGTTCAATTTAAGGTATTACGACGAATTATCGTACGAAGACATCGCACAAATACTCCATACATCGGTCGGATCTTTACGAACCAGCTACCATTTTGCCTTTGAAAAAATTAAACAATACTTAGTAGACCATGATTGATCAGAAATTACCCAAAAAAGAGCATGCCGGAGCGGAAACAGAATTCTTCCGAGCAGGAAAGGAATTGCCATACAAGGTTCCGGAAGGTTTTTTTGATGCGATGCCGGAACGGACGCTTCTAAAGGCAAAGGCACGTTTTGAAACGCGCAAAAGGCAGGTGCTTTTTACAAGAAGCTTCGTGGTGTTCACTGTTGCAGCGGCCATCTTGGCATTTGTCTTTTTGCTGCCTAATCGCTCGATCAAACAGGAAGATCGACTTGTAGCGATGGTCAAACCAATGGATAATACACCGAAAACCGCTGTTTACTCCGTAAAACCAACTTCAAGAATGGCTCCAGAAAAGATCGTTTCAGCCACGAAACCTACAGAGATTTCGGACGAAGAAAATTTGGAGGATGTTTTAAAAAGCCTCTCAGAGAAGGATCTGTCTGATTTGCTTGCCGAGTATAGGACAGACGACTTTGAAGAAGCATTATCAACAGAAACCAGCAACTTCAACTGATGTGAGTTTTATACGCCCTAATCATTTAAAAATCATGATTGTATGAAATCAATGACCACCCTATTCTTTTTGCTTTTCCTCACCATTGGAACACCAGTTCAGTCCCAGCAGCAACAAAACCGCAACCAACCGCTGCGTGAACGCATCGAACAGGCAAAAATGCGACAGATCAGGCAGAACCTACAGTTGGATGAGGCGACGTTTGCACAGTTTCGGCCGCTTTATCTGAAGTATGAACGCGCCTTGGCAAACATCGATTTTAAAAGTCAAAACAACGTGATGAACGTCCAGGCGGATAGTTTGAGTACCCAGGATGCCGATCGGCTGATATTCATTCAGTGGGAACGAGCAAAACAACTCACTGCAATACGCGAAAAGGCGTACATGGAGTTTCGTAAAATTTTAACAGCGCAGCAATTGGTCCGATTGTATCAGACGGAAACCGAAATCCGAAAGAAAGTGATGTCGGAGTTTGGAAAACGCAGGAGGAAGGCGTTGTAGTTATTGGGAAACTTCATCCATGCCCTTCTTGTTCAACAACAGGGAGGCAACAATGGAAATAGTCAGCAACGAAACTATGACGCCGAGGGAAGCGATGTTGGAGATTTCCATCTCATAACCCATCTGCTTGCAAAACTCATTGAAACACATCTTGATGCCAATAAAGGTGAGGATGCCAGCCAAAGCGTATTTGAGGTAGTAGAAGTACTTCATGATGCCGCTCAGTGCAAAATAGAGCGACCGTAAGCCCAAGATGGCGAAGATGTTGGAGGTGTATACGATGAACGGATCCTTGGAAACGGAAAGCACGGCAGGGATGGAATCAACGGCAAAAATGAGGTCGGAACCTTCGATGATAAGCAGGACAATGAAGAAATTGGTGGCATACCACTTTTTGTCTTTTTTTACGAAGAAATTATGCACGTTGGGTTCATCCGTTACTCGGAAAAATTTGCGAAATAGTTTCAAAAAGAAGCTGTCGTTTGGATTGTAATTTTCGTTTTCTTCTTTGTCAAACAGCATTTTGATACCGGTGTAAATCAGGAAGGCACCGAAGATGTACATGACCCATTCGAATTGTTCGATGAGTGCCACACCTGCAAAAATAAATACGGCACGCATGACGATGGCCCCGATGATGCCCCAGAACAAGATTTTATGCTGGTATTGCGGTTCAATTTTGAAAAAACCGAAAATCATGATGAAAACGAATAGGTTGTCAACGCTCAGCGATTCTTCGATGAGGTAACCCGTCAGGAATTCAAGTGCTTTCTGATGGCCCAAAAAGTAATACACGCCGATGTTGAAGGCGATGGCCAAGCCTATCCAGAACGCACTCCAAAGCAGCGCGGTCTTCACTTTCATGATTGTATCCTTTTTGTGAAACACAAACAGGTCAAGACTGAGCATGACCACGACAAAAACGACAAAACCGATCCAAAAACCAATACCTACCATAATCTGAAAATGTTAGCACCCAATGTGAAAAAGTGCATGTTGTCGTTGCATCCAAGTTTATGAACAACAAACATGCGAGTTCCTTACGCCCTTCGAAAATAATTGGATTCGTACGAAACAGTGTCGCAAAATTAATTAAAAAAAAGGAGGTGCGCAAAAGGAATGCTTTTTGTAGGCTTTGTCTTATCTTTGTGGCAAACCCTTGACTATGTTTGTGGAATTAAAAGACGTTGCAGTTACTGAAAAAGCCGTATTGGTAGGCCTTATTACCCAAAATCAACCCGAACACAAAGCCTGGGAATACCTGGACGAACTGGAATTTTTGGCTGACACGGCAGGTGCGCAGGTGGTTAAAATGTTTGTTCAACGGGTGGACGGACCCAATCCAAAAACTTTTGTCGGTACCGGAAAACTGGCGGAAATCAAGGCTTTTGTGGAAGAAAATGAAATTGGCATGGTCATTTTTGACGATGACCTTTCCTCCAAACAGGTACGTAATTTGGAGGCTGAGCTCTTGGTCAAGATTCTGGATCGCACCAATTTGATTCTGGATATTTTCGCCAAACGTGCCCAGACAGCCCATGCCAAGACGCAGGTGGAGTTGGCGCAATACAAATACATGCTGCCCCGGCTTTCGCATCTATGGACCCACTTGGAACGCCAGCGTGGTGGTATCGGGATGCGTGGACCCGGTGAAGCGCAAATTGAAACCGACCGACGCATCATTCTGGACAAGATTTCGTACCTCAAGGAGGAACTCAAGCATATTGACAAGCAAAAGGCCACACAACGCAAGAATCGTGGCAAGATGGTTCGTGTGGCCCTGGTGGGTTACACCAACGTGGGCAAGTCCACGCTCATGAATGTGCTCAGTAAATCGGATGTTTTTGCCGAAAACAAGCTTTTTGCGACGCTGGATACCACCGTTCGCAAGGTCATCATCGATAATTTGCCTTTCCTGCTCACTGATACGGTCGGTTTCATACGTAAATTACCGCACGACTTGGTGGAATCCTTCAAATCGACCCTAGACGAAGTGCGGGAAGCCGATTTGTTGCTGCACATCGTGGATATTTCCCACTCCGGTTTCGAGGAACAAATCGAGGTGGTGAATAAGACGCTGTCTGAGCTGGAATGCGGCGATAAGCCCAACATTATTATATTCAACAAGATTGATGCCTTTTCGTACGTGGAGAAGGAAGAAGACGACCTGACGCCTCGCACGCGTGAAAATGTTTCATTGGAAGAGTTGCAACAAAGCTGGATGTCCAAGCTGGGTAAGTATTGCCTCTTCATTTCAGCTAAAAACCTGACCAATATGGAAGCACTCAAAACGCTGGTCTATGAACGGGTCAAGGAGATTCACATCCAACGGTTTCCGTACAACGACTTTTTGTTTCAAAAGTACGATGAAACCGATGAGTTGCTATAATTAGTCTCTAAGCCGCATTTCGAAACGGTTGAACGTTTATGCGGAATAAGATTAGCGCGTAAAAACCATTTTGTGTTCGTTGGAAAGGTCGGGATTGTACAAATAGCCTTCGCAGTCAAAGCCTTTTAAATGTTCGGGGTCCAGAATCCGATTTTCGATTACAAAACGGGTCATCATGCCTCTGGCTTTTTTCGTATACACCACAATGGTCTTGAAGCCTTTGGGTTCCATTTGTAGGAAATCCACATCGATGATTCGAGCATTCAACTTTTTGCGGTCAATTCCTTTGATGTATTCGCCCGAAGCCAGATTCAGGACAACGGGTGGTTCTTTTCGTTTCTCTAGCTCCTTTTGCAGTGTTTCGGTGAGTTTTTCCTTCCAAAATTTGTACAGGTTTTCGCCTTCTTCGGTCAGAAATGTATCGCCGATATCGAGCCGATACGGCTGAATCAGGTCGAAGGGGCGCAAGATGCCGTACAGACCGGAAAAAATGCGAAGGTGGTCTTGCAGGTAGTTGTGGTGCTCCAGGGCAAGCGTCCGCACGTCGAGCCCGTGAAAAACTTCTCCGTTGAACACCATTACGGTTTGTTTCGCGTTTTTTACAGTGAACGGGCGTTGCCATTGGCCGAATCGGTCGGCATTGAGCCTGGCCAAGCTTGGATTGATCTTAAGCAAGTTGGCCAATGCGCTAATACCCAGTCGACGGACCTGACTGACCAAGGTTTCAGCTTCAGCCAGAAAGTCGGGTTGAGTGGACTTGGAAAGCGGGGCCTCCGGTTTGAAGTCCTGGATTTTGGCGGGGGAGAGGAGAATGATCATACCATGCAACGGTTCGTAAAGGATTTTCAGTCGTTTTTCGTGACTCGGCAACGTTCCTGCAAATATACCGAATTTCGAACCGACAATGCGGTCATTTTCGTATCTTTGCAGTACACATTCAAACATTCAGAACCATGCCTGTACCTCCGTTTCATTACCAGGATCCGTTCCCCATGGGAAAGGACCAAACTGAATACTATTTGCTCACCAACGAGCACGTTTCCGTTGCCCAGTTCGAAGGCAAGGAAATGCTGAAAGTGGCTCCGGAAGGGCTGACATTACTTGCCAACACTGCCATGCGTGACGTATCTTTCCTTTTGCGCCCAGCACATCAGAAGCAGGTTGCCGCCATTTTGGACGATCCGGAAGCGACTGAAAATGATAAATATGTAGCCTTAACCATGCTCCGCAACGCCGAGGTTTCAGCCAAGGGTATTTTGCCTTTTTGCCAGGACACCGGCACGGCGACGGTTTTTGCAAAGAAGGGCAACCAGGTCTGGACCAACGGTGATGATGAAGAGGCGTTGTCACTGGGTATTTACAAGACGTACGTCGAAGAAAACCTGCGCTATTCGCAAAGCATTCCGCTGGATATGTACACCGAAAAGAACTCGGGCTGCAACCTGCCAGCGCAGATTGACATCATGGCTGGTCATGGTTCCGAATACAAATTCCTATTTGTGGCCAAGGGCGGCGGTTCGCAAAACAAGACGTATTTGTATCAGGAAACCAAGGCATTGCTGAACCCAACGACGCTCGAAAAGTTTCTCATCGATAAAATGACCTCCTTAGGCACGGCTGCTTGCCCGCCCTACCACATTGCATTTGTGATTGGTGGAACTTCGGCCGATCAGACGGTGAAGACGGTGAAACTGGCTTCGACCAAATATTACGACGAGCTGCCTACCGTCGGAAACGAATGGGGACAGGCATTCCGCGACATTGAGCTGGAAGCCAAAATGCTCAAAGCTGCTCAGGAAATCGGTTTGGGCGCCCAGTTTGGGGGCAAGTATTTTGCCTACGACCTACGCATTGTCCGTTTGCCTCGACACGGTGCATCCTGCCCGGTGGCCATGGGCGTTTCTTGCTCCGCCGACCGCAACATTCTGGGCAAGATCAATAAGGACGGCATTTGGGTGGAAAAAATGGAATCCAACCCCGGTCAATACATTCCTGAATCTTTGAGGAATGCTGGTGAAGGTGACGCTGTGCACATCAATCTGGATCAGCCCATGGCTGAAATCCTGAAAGTGCTTACCAAGTACCCTGTAGCTACAAGGCTTTCCTTGAACGGTACCATCGTGGTGGGCCGCGACATTGCGCACGCCAAGTTAAAAGAACGCGTGGACGCTGGAGAAGGGTTGCCCCAGTACCTCAAGGATCACCCTATTTACTACGCCGGCCCCGCCAAGACGCCGGAAGGTTTCGCTTGCGGTTCCATGGGTCCCACAACGGCCGGTCGAATGGACAGTTACGTGGATTTGTTTCAAAGCCTGGGCGGCAGCATGATCATGCTGGCCAAAGGCAACCGTTCACAGCAAGTGACGGACGCTTGCAAAAAGTATGGTGGTTTTTATCTGGGTTCCATCGGTGGACCTGCCGCCATCTTGGCGCAGAACAACATCAAGAGCATCGAATGCTTGGAGTACCCCGAACTGGGCATGGAAGCCATCTGGAAAATCCGGGTGGAAAATTTTCCAGCCTTTATTTTGGTGGACGACAAGGGAAATGATTTCTTTAAGCAGCTGAAACCGGTTTGCAGTAGAGGGTAACATGAAGAGATACAACTTTTAAATAAATTGTGTCGATTTTTGAAATTTTGTAAAAAATGAATGTATATTCTCATCTTTGACACATGCCTTTCGCTATAATAGGCATAGAAGCTGCTGTCTGTTGATTTTTGGATTTGCTATTTTGTAGCTATATATCCTGTTTTAGTCCTTGGTTAATTTTTTTTGGT